>Ga0070741_10005250_pt1 | contig 28964 bp, 24 predicted proteins | sample Coa_R1_4_FD_66440 | JGI IMG/M metagenome (GOLD analysis project Ga0070741, IMG submission 66440) | Surface soil microbial communities from Centralia Pennsylvania, which are recovering from an underground coalmine fire - Coalmine... | ecosystem: Environmental > Terrestrial > Soil > Unclassified ... | reverse complement strand
TGTTCTACGGCGTGCGCCACGACCTCATCAGGCACACGATTGGAGATGATGACTTTTCCGATGTCGGTGGCGAGAATGAAATTCACTTTGCCGTCAAGCGTTTTCTTGTCGCCACGTGTCCGGCGCACGATCTCTTCGGGGCGGCTGTTGACCTCCGGTAGCGGTGAGTAGGCGAGCACGCACGAGACAATCCGTTGTGCCAGTTCGGGAGAAGTCTTGTGCATTGCCGTGCCGATCATTGCGGCAGCGGCCATGCCCCAGCCGACAGCCTCGCCGTGCAGAAAGTGGCGGTATCCGGTATCGGCTTCCAGCGCGTGACCAACCGTGTGGCCGAAATTCAGGATGCGGCGCAGGTCGGATTCCTTTTCATCCGCCGCCACGACTTCCGCCTTGATGCGCGCGCAATCGTGAATCACTCGCTCGAGGATTTCCGGATCGCGCGCCAGCAGCTTTTCTCGATCTTTTTCGGTGATCTCGAACAGCTTGCGATCACGAATGACTCCCGACTTGATCACCTCGAATAAGCCGGCACGAAATTCCCGATCTGGGAGGGTGGAAAGCACTTCGGGATCGGAGATGACGGTTAGCGGATGATGAAACGTTCCAACCAGATTCTTTCCAGCGCGCAGATTTACGCCTGTTTTCCCTCCAATGGCTGCATCAACCTGCGCCAACAGCGTCGTGGGAATCTGGACCAATTCCACGCCGCGCATGTAGATCGAGGCGAGTAGTCCAGCGAGATCGCCAACCACGCCTCCACCGAAAGCGATTACGACGGCATTGCGATCCGCGCCCTTGGCCGCCATGCGCTCTGCCAGTTGCTCGACAGTGGCAACGCTCTTATTGCGCTCACCGTCTGGCATCTGCAGCACGGAATTCTCGATTTTCGCGTCAGAAAGACTCTTCTGCAGGGCATCGCCCCAGAGAATCCAGACTGGCTCGACGGTAACAACGAAGCAGCGCGACTTCTTACTCGGGAGCAGCTTGGCGATGATCTTCCCGGCTCGCTTGAGGATGCCGCGCTCGACCAGCACTGGATAGGACGCGGTCTTTGTTTTGACCGTGATTTTCTTCACAAGCTTTTCATCATATCCCACGCACACTAACGGCCTCGATGGCGGTGCGCATGTCGGAATTTGCCCTCGAACAACGCGTGCTACCATCGAAGTTTCCTCTTATGGCATCGCTTCCAGCCGAGACAGACTTCATCGTGGTCGGAGGCGGAATCGCCGGATTGCGCGCCGCGATAGGACTCGCCGAAGCCGGGCGCGTTCTCGTCGTTACCAAACAGGAAGTCACCGAGAGCAACACTCAATACGCGCAGGGTGGCATCGCCGTTGCTCTGAGCGACGACGACGAAGTCGCGCTTCACCTGCAGGATACGATCGATGCCGGCGATGGGCTGGTAAATGTCGAAGCTGCGCGCGTGCTGGTCGAAGAGGGTCCGCAGCGCATTCAGGAGCTGATCGATTGGGGCACGCAGTTCGACCGCACCGGTACGCGGCTCAGCTTCACGCGCGAAGGCGCGCACAGTCGCTCGCGTATCCTCCACGCGCATGGCGATTCCACGGGACGGGAGATTGGACGAGCTCTCATTGCGCGTGCGCGCACAATTCCTCAAATCTCATTTACCGAATTCGAGTTCACGGCAGATCTCTGTATCGCTGATGATCGCGTGACAGGGGTATTTCTGCTTTCGCCCGATGGAACTCGGACGAGTGTGCGAGCTCGCGCAGTCTTACTCGCCACCGGAGGCGCCGGACAGGTTTATTCGGACACCACCAATCCCTCCGTTGCGACTGGAGATGGAATCGCGATGGCCTACCGCGCTGGAGCCGCGGTCAGCGACATGGAGTTTTTTCAGTTTCACCCGACAGCTCTTTCGGTGCCCGGCGCACCGCGATTCTTGCTTTCCGAAGCCCTGCGTGGTGAAGGAGCCTTGCTCCTGAATCCAGCTAGAGCGCGGTTCATGTCGCGATACCATCCAATGGGTGAACTTGCTCCGCGGGACGTAGTTGCACGCGCTATCGTGTATGAGATTGCGACGAGCAATACTCATAATGCGGTCGCATACCTTGATATGCGTCATCTTGATGCAGCGATTTTGCGCGCCCGCTTCCCGCGCATCTACACCACATGCCAGCAGTACGGAATCGATATCACTCGCGACCTGATTCCAGTTCGTCCTGCTGCGCACTACCTCATGGGTGGAATCAAGACTGACCTGCAGGGCCGGAGTTCTGTGCCCGGGCTGTACGCGGCGGGCGAGACAGCGTGTACAGGCGTGCACGGAGCTAATCGACTGGCGAGCAATTCTTTGCTCGAAGGCCTGGTATTCGGCGCGAGGGTTGCAGAGGCGATGCGTGGAGAAGGGAGTCTGAGTGATGCTGCTCCGCGCTCAGAACAGCAAGAAAAGCGGATCTCCGGTGACGCAACAGCGATTGCCAATCAGCTCCGCGCATCGATGTGGAAGCACGCCGGAGTCGTGCGCGATAAGCATGGATTAGAGCAACTGCAAGAAGAAATCCCGGAATGGGAGACGTCGCTTGGCGAAGCGAGCACTCGTTCGTCCATTGAAACACGCAACCTACTCACGGTCGGAGCTCTCATCGCGCGCTCGGCGTTTGCCAGAGAAGAAAGTCGCGGGGCGCACTTCCGGAGCGACTTTCCTCAGCACAACGACGGCGCATTTCTGAAGCACTCGATCGTAAAGAAAGAGCAGATTAAGTTTGAGTAGTTAGCCGCCGAGATATTCGAGTTCTACCGTCGTGCAGTCATCCGACGGCGGCGCCCCCTGGGCAAAGTCGCTTACTGCCGCGAAGACGTCTTTGCCCGCCAGCACGGTAGCTTCCAGGCGTTCATCGCCGAAGAATTCATCTTCGCGGTTTTGCGCTTCGTTCACGCCATCGCTCACCAGCACCATGCGATCACCGGGAGCAAGCTTGAAAGTGTAAGTCTCAAATTCGGCCGTTGGAATGAGGCCCAATGGCAAATTGCCTTCGCCGGGACGCAGGATCTTTCCATTCGCCACACGTACCGGAGGGACATGTCCACAGTTGAGAAACTCGCATTCGCCGTTCGGTTTAACTTTGAGGACGTTACAGGTGGCGTACTTCTCCCCGAGCTTCTTCACGCACAGAAATCGATTAACGGCCGAGGCGATCTCACTCAGAGGCACGTGAGAGACGAGCTGCGAATAGATCATGCCTTGAAGAATCGAGGCGAGGATCGCGGCGGAAACTCCTTTGCCGCAAATGTCTGCCAATACAAGGTACAAATTACCGTCTGCGATTACCGCATCGTAGAAATCACCACCGATTTCCTGACAGGGAAGGCTTCGTGCGCGCAAGCGAGCAAAGTGCACTTCCGGAATGACTACTGTCATCAATCGCTGCTGAATGCTGGCAGCAATGGCGAGTTCTTTCTGATAAAGCCGTGCGTTTTGTTCTGCCTGAGCTAGCTGCGCCGTTTCAATGAGTGCCGCCGCTTCGGTTGCGACGGTGTTAAGGATGTCGCGGCTGAGGCTCGACAATCCACGTGAAGCCAAACGGCTATCGAGATAGAGAACGCCATTGATCGATCGCTGCTGCTCACCTTCTGCTCCTGTTTGGCTCTGCGCGGAGATGTTGGTGCGAAAAAGCGGCATGCAGATCACGGTACGCAGGTCGTGCGCAACGATGCTCTGGCGCGCTGCCAGATCGGAGTGACTCGCCGTGTCGGTGATGATCACGCGCGAAGCTGATGTCATCGCATCCTGAAGAATGGAATGCGAGATGGTGCTGTCGTCCTTCAGTTCGTCGCCTAACGAATTGCGCCCGACGCCGAGATTGAGTTCCCCATCTTTTTGCACGAGGAACACGAAACCCCGCTCAGCGCCCGTGATGCGCAGAGTGGCTTCAACCAGCGTGATGAGCACATCGTCGAGAGCGCCACGGCTATTCAGCTTGCGCGCGACTTCGAGGAAGAACGCGAGCTTTTCCAGATCAGAGGCTTCTTTCTCGACCTGCAGCCCGGAAATTTGGCTCAGCAGCTCGCGCGCTGCGCTACCCGTCTGTGAGCTAGTTCCATATTGGAAAATGATGTAATTGCGATCGTTGCTGCTGCCGAATTGAATACGGTCGTTATTGATGAGCTTGTGGCGCTTGACTGGCGTTCCGTTCACAAACGTGCCGTGTTTGCTGGCGAGATCCAGCAAGTAGTATTCGCCGCCCATTTGGACGATCTCGGCGTGATCGCGCGAGGCCATGGGATCGGTGATGACTAGGTTCTTCTCCGCCCGACGGCCAATGGTGAAGGGAAATATGACAAGAGGAATCGCCTGCTGTTTGTCTCCTTCTATGCGCAGAAGCACGGGGAATTCCTGCGCCGCTGCCACCAGCGTGTTCTGGGCCGACGATGCCTGGCTGGACATGATGGGAACTCGATAAGCGTACCACCACTCTACGCTGATTCGGTACGCAGCCCAGTACAATAGCTGGCCTGAGACTCATGCCTAAACGGGTTGTCATCTCTTGGAGCGGCGGCAAAGACAGCGCCTGGACGCTGCACACCTTGCGCCAGCAGCCGAAAGAGTACGCTGTCATTGGACTGTTGACGAGCATCAACCAGCAGTTCAATCGAGTTGCTATTCACGGAGTACGGCGTGAGCTTCTCGAAGCCCAAGCGCTCTCCACAGGTCTTCCACTCTGGGTTGTGCCGCTTCCATCGCCGTGCACCAACGAACATTACGAGCGCCGCATGACCAACGCGCTGCATTTCATGCAGCGGTTGGGCATCGACGCCATCGCGTTTGGGGATTTGTATCTGCAAGATATCCGCAAATACCGCGAACAGCGTTTCGGGAGTCTTGGGCTCGATCTTTTGTTCCCGATTTGGGGAATTCCGACCAAAGAGTTGTCAGGCATGATGATCGAGTCTGGGCTCAAGGCGCGGCTCACGTGCGTTGATCCGCGAGCCGTTCCAGCCGAATATGTCGGCAGAGAGTACGACGAACGACTTCTCCGTGATCTCCCTCCCTCGGTGGATCCCTGCGCCGAGAACGGTGAATTCCATACGTTTGTTTATGACGGCCCGATGCTCCGCCGCCCCATTGCTATTCAGACCGGCGAGACTGTGGAGCGTGATGGCTTTGTGTTCGCTGATTTGCTCCTGAGTTCTCAGGAGCTTCCCAAGAGCACACCTGATCCGGCCATCCTCGCGGGCTGAGGCGCGGGAAGAAAATTCTCGATGTTCACCCATCCCGGCAAATCCGGACGGTACTGACCAGACATGGCCGCGACTCGAACCATTTACACTAGAAATGTCCGTATTTGGACGGAAACTTACACTTCAGGCTTCTTTTACTCCTAATGAATACTCCAGCAACTTCGGTGGCCGACTACATTGCTCGCGCGGTTGGTCCAATCATTCTGCTCGGCGCGCCCGGTGCGGGCAAAGGCACTCAGGCTAAACAGATAGTCGAACGCTATGGCGTTCCGCAAATCTCGACTGGCGATCTGCTACGCGAAAACGTAAAGCTCGGCACTGACTTGGGCAAGAAGGCTAAGGCGGTTATGGACGCCGGTGAGCTCGTCTCCGACGAGCTCGTATGCGATATGGTCGCTGAGCGCGTGGCGCGTCCTGACTGTGCGCGCGGCTACATCCTTGACGGCTTCCCTCGCACAGTGGCGCAGGCTGAGTGGCTCGATGGTTTTCTTGCTGCGAGGGGCTCCAAGCTGCCGCTGCGTGTCATTAAGATCGCGGTGAATTACGACAAGCTGTTGAAGCGGCTCACCGGGCGGCGTACGTGTCCCAATTGCGGAAGCATCTACAACATCTATACGACACCGCCCAGAAACGACGAACTGTGCGACAAAGATGGCTCCAAACTTACCTTCCGTAAAGACGACAGCGAAGAGGCGATCAGCAAAAGACTTGCCGCCTATGAAAAGGAAACGCTGCCGTTGACCGACTATTACCGTCGCCGTGAACTGCTTACCGAAATCGACGGCGACCTAGCTCCTGATCTTGTAACGGGAGAGCTCTTCTCCGTTCTGGATAAAGGTTCTCTCTAACCGTTGTGTTGACTCTCTCCTCGTTCGTGCAGGGGAAAGCATGGTTGTTCTGTCCGGCGATCGCAATCGAAAAACGAAACGATCGCCGACCACGAAGTTGAGCACCGAACAAATCACCACACTCACCGCATTCGCCAATAGGTACGGCAGCCGCACCCATTGCACGAGAGTCCACGCGAACACGACATTCCCGATTAAGGAAATCAGACCATTTGCCGTGTGAAATCGCAAAACGCGCCGCCATGCTCCGCCATCGATTCCTGTAAGTACGTCTGCCCAAGTGACATGTTCGTGCCAGAAGAAGTTGTGCAAAACGGCGACTTCAACGGCACAGGCTGTGGCCAAGCGGTAGTCCAGACCGGCTAGGTGCTTCAGCAAGAAAAGAGTGAAGAGCTGGACACCGAAGCCGGCTAGGCCGACAACATTGAATATTCCCCAGCGACTCCATTGCGATCTCTTTTCGACTTTCATTTGAGCCTCTCCGCGTCATATAAAGCGCGACCGTGCTTGAGCGCAGAGGAGAGGGCGACAGCCACCATTCCGATCGCGGCAACAACCGCGCCGAAATCGAAGAGACTGAGTTGAAGCCCGAACGGATGAGTCGAGGGCCAAAAGAACAGATACACATTCCCGATACACAGCAGGATACGAAGCTCGGTCGGTCCGAGCCCTACGTGTGACATCTCGAACTTGCCGATTGCGTATGTCGCCAGAAAAATTTCCGAAGAAAGAAGCAAATAGGCGATCAGCAGACATGCCGCCAACATCGGATGCATGTATCCCGACGAACCCATACCTGCGAAGAGAGCTGTGATCCCGAAGCAATCGATTACGTGATCGACGTAAAAGCCATACCTCGGGCGCTGGCAATTGCGACATCGCGCCAGCGTGCCATCGAGGCTATCGCCCAACCAGTTGATTGCCAGAAAAAGACAGCCGAAGAGAAGCCCATAACGGTTGTAGCGTGCAAATGCGTACGACGCTCCGGTGAGGAGCATGCCTACTGCTCCAAGAGCGGTGAGGTGGTCGGAGTTGATAGCCTGGGGAGTTCTTGCCGCCAACCAAACCAGAACTCTCTTCTCGGAATTCGCAATAATGTTTTGCTGCACTCGGGTGGCTTCCTGGAAAGCCGCCACCCGAGCTCCTTCCAGTCTGAACTGTACTTCCGCCACAGGTTTGATCCTCCAATGTTGGAATTTCTGGCTCGCGAGCTATGCGAGCGTGCACGATTTGAAGCGGGATGTATCGCAAGAACAATCCAGCGATGCTCAACTGCAGGTAAATTGGAGGTAAAGCAGGAACTCGCGTGGATTCAGAGGGTTAAAGCGTCGCTGGAGTTATGTAAACCGCGTCTTGAGGGTCGGAGTATCGGTGAATGGATTAATAACAACTGAGACTGCAGAAAAGTATCGGTCGTGACGAAACGTTACGAACAGGCTGCTCACCCGTTCGCTACCGCAAACGGTACTCACGATGTGCGGCACCTCTATCCCGTGACAGATCGCCTTTAGCTGACGGTGTACTTCCCTGCCTCGATTGTTCTGATAGCGATCTGCTGGCGCAGTCCGATCACGTTTGTCGGTTCGTGCTTCATCAGGCGGCGGAGGATCGTGGTCTGAATGCGCAGGTTATCGCCTTCCGCAGCGGCGGCCAGCACGCGTCGCGCTGCGACTTCGATGCGCGCCATGGCTTCCGACAGATACACCTGAGTCATGGCGACCGGAAGCGCTGCCGTACTTTCCCCTTGCGCCTGCACCAGCTTCATTGTTCGCAGAAGCGCCGAATCCATGGCAAAGACTTCGATGATTACATCAGCCAGCGCCGCCATGACCTCCTGCTGCTCGGCGAGTTCCATCATGTATCGCTGGGAAGCCACTCCGGCGACGAACAGCGCAGCCTTTTTCGCATTGGCGAGCAGCGTTTGCTCGGCGGCAAGTGCTCCTTCCGCCTCCTCGCCCATCGATGGGCCAGATAACACCTCGTCCATCAGCTTCTTGATGGCCGGCATGAGTGCGAGCTGTCCGCTCATGGCCCGCTTCATCAGCCAGCCGGTGATGATCATTCGGTTAATCTCGTTCGTGCCTTCGAAGATGCGGTTCACGCGCGAGTCGCGATACGCCCGCTCCGCCGGATACTCCTCGACGAAGCCGTAGCCGCCGTAGATTTGCACCACGTGATCAACGACGCGATCGAGCATCTCCGAACCCCAAACCTTCAAGATCGAGCACTCGACCGCGTACTCCTCGATGCCTTTACGGATTTGCGTGGAAGCGTCAGGAGACTTCTTGTCGATATCGCGCAAAGCCTCGTCAATCATTCCAACTGTGCGATAGGCCAAAGCCTCACCGACATAGATTCCAGTGGCAATGTCGGCGATCTTTTCGCGAATCAGGCCGAACTCTGAGATAGTCTTGCCAAATGCCTTGCGCTGTTTGGCATAGGAAAGTGCCGTCTGCAGCGAAGTTCGCGCGCCGCCCACGCATCCGGCTCCCAACTTGAAACGACCGATGTTCAGGATGTTGAACGCAATGATGTGTCCCTTCCCCACTTCTCCCAGTAAATTCTCGACGGGAACTTTGCAGTCGTTCAGAATCAGCGGACACGTCGAAGACCCACGGATCCCTAACTTCTTCTCTTCTGCACCAACCGAAAATCCTGGGAAGGTGCGCTCGACGATGAACGCTGAGAACTTCTCGCCGCCGACTTTGGCAAAGATCACATAGAGGTCGGCGAATTTAGCATTTGTGATCCACATCTTCTCGCCGTTAAGCAGGTAGTGCTTTCCATCGGCTGAGAGATCGGCACGAGAACGACAGTTGAGCGCGTCCGATCCCGAAGAGGATTCCGAGAGGGCGTAGGCTCCCACCCACTCGCCCGAAGCCAGCTTCGGCAAATATTTCTGCTTCTGCTCCGGCGTGCCGAAATAAACAATGGGCAGCGTGCCGATGCCGACGTGCGCGCCCCACGTAACGCTGAAGCTTCCCGATTTGGCAATGTAGTCGGCAATGATGGCGGAGGTGACTTTGTCCATGTCCATCCCGCCGTAGTCTTCGGGAATATCGACCGAAGTGAGCCCCAGTTCGCTGGCTTTCTTAATGAGCTCGCGGCTGACGGAGTAGTCCTTGTGCTCGATTTTCTCGATATTCGGGACGATCTCCTTCAACGCAAACTCTTCCGTAGTCTGCGCGATCTGGCGATGTTCGTCGGTAAAGTCTTCGGGTGTGAAGACCTCGTCGGGGCGACGATCTTCGATAAGAAAGCTGCCACCAGCGATTTTCGTTTTAGGAACTGCTGCCGTTGCCATAAGCCTCCTTATTCACCACAGAGGACACAGAGATCACAGAGGAACTGATTTCCAATCTTGTCCTTCGACAAATCGTCGGATTCCGTCCCTGAGATGACGCACATGGAAGTTAATCAATAACCCTACCTTCTTGCCACTGAGCCTTAAATAGGACAGAAGTTGAGCCTCATGCACTCCCATGATTCGTTCGACGCATTTCAATTCGACAATCAATACATCGTTCACGATCATATCGATGCGATAGCCTGCATCTATTTGAACTCCGTCATGCACAACCGGCAAAGCGACCTGCCGTCGAACTGAGAAGCCGCTCTTAATCAATTCGTGACAAACACAAGCCTCGTACGCACTCTCGAGTAGCCCAGGACCAAGAGCCGTATGAACTCTCATGGCAGCGCCAATTACTGCTTCCGTCAGAGAATTAACTCCAAAATCCTCTGTGCGACTCTGTGCCCTCTGTGGTTGAGAACTCATTGGATATTCTCAAAAATGCCCGCCGCACCCATGCCGCCGCCCACGCACATGGTCACTAAACCGTACCGAGCATTCCTGCGCTTCAATTCGCGGATGATGCTAGCCGTCAGCTTGGCTCCAGTGCAGCCGAGCGGATGTCCAAGCGCAATGGCTCCGCCGTTTGGGTTTACCTTGGCCGGATCCAGCTCTCCTTCTTTGATGACCGAAAGCGACTGGGCCGCGAAGGCTTCATTCAGCTCGATCACGTCAATCTGGTCGAGTTTGAGCCCTGCTATCTTTAGTGCTTTCGGAATTGCGTAGACGGGCCCAATGCCCATCTCCTCAGGCTTGTATCCCGCAGTCGCGAATGCGAGGTAGCGAGCGAGCGGCTTAATGCCGAGCGCTTTCGCTCGCTCTGCTGACATGACGACAGCGGCTGCAGCACCGTCCGACATCTGCGAGCAGTTGCCGGCCGTTACCGTTCCTTTCGCGTGAAATGCCGGCTTCAAAACCGTTAGGGCTTCGATCGATGTGTCCGCACGCGGACCATCGTCTATCTTGAATTCGATTTCGATGCGCTTTGGCTTGCTGCCGTTCGGAGTGGTGAAGCTGACCGGAACGGGAACGAGCTCATCATTGAACTTGCCTGCCGCAATCGCAGCCAGAGCCTTCTTGTGACTCTGCAAAGAAAATTCGTCGGCCTGCTCGCGCGTAATGCCGTAGCGCTGCGCCAGACGCTCTGCTGTGAGTCCCATCGAAAGATATGCATCGGGATAATTCTCGATGAGCCACGGATTGGCGCTTACCTTATTGCCACCCATCGGAATCATCGTCATTGACTCAACGCCACCGGCCAGGACCACATCCACGCTGCCCGATGCAATTCGCTCAGCTGCCATCGCTATCGCCTGCAGTCCGGAGGCGCAAAAGCGATTGATGGTCATCGCCGAACACTCGACAGGTAAACCCGCACGGAGCGAAGCAATGCGCGCGACGTTCATTCCCTGCTCGGCTTCAGGCATGGCGCAGCCAAAGATGACGTCTTCGATTTCTTTACTGTCCAACTGCGGCACGCGCGCAAGAACGCCTTTGATAGCTACAGCGGCCAAGTCGTCTGGGCGGGTATTGCGAAGACCGCCTTTGTAGGCGCGGCCTACGGGTGTGCGTACCGAACTCGCGATAACTACTTCTCTCATAAAAAATTCTCAACCACAGAGGACACAGAGGCGCACAGAGGGTTGAAGAAAATGTTTGCCCATCTAGGGAGGCCGGGGAGGTGGAGAAAACCTCAATCTAATCCAACTACTCTCCAACCTTCTTCCTCCGTGTTCTCTGTGTCCTCTGTGGTTATCCTTTCGTCTAATTCCTTAGAGTCTTCCCGGTCTTCAGCGTGAACTGAATCCGTTCCTGCGTCTTCTTCTCACCGCAGAGGGATTTGAATGCCTCACGCTCCAGATCCAGCAGGTATTGCTCGCTCACAGGCGTACCTGGCGTGACGTTCCCGCCGCAGAGCACCTCTGCGACTTTGTTTCCGATCTTTACCTCATGATCGCTGATGTATTCGCCCTGACGCATGAGATGAACGCCGAGCTTTAACGTTGCGAGGATGCTCTCGCCCGGCGCAGGAATATCCGTTCGCATCACCGGCGCGCTGTAGCCTTCTTCGACTAGTTCGAGCGCGCGACGCTTAGCGTCACTTAGAAGGCGGTCGCGATTCATGGTGATCACGTCTGCTTCTGAAAGGAAGCCGAGATTCCGAGCTTCTGCTGCCGAGGTGGAGACCTTTGCCATGGCGATCGTTTCAAAAGTCTTCTTCATCGCTTCCATCAACTCGACGGATTCGCCGCGTCCTGCAGGACGAATGCTCGAAGCAGCATCGACGGCACGCAGCAGCATTTCTTTGCAGCCGCCTCCACCGGGAAGGAGTCCGACGCCAACTTCAACCAGCCCCATGTAAAGCTCGGCGTGAGGCTGACGAGCTGCCGCGTGAAGGCTGACCTCAGTTCCTCCTCCCAGGCACATTCCAAACGGGGCCGCGACCACAGGTTTCGGACAGAACTTAATGGCCTGTGTCATCCCCTGGAAGCCGCGAATGGCGAGATCGACCTCGTCCCACTCGCCTTCCTGAATGGACATGAGCAGCAGCATGATGTTGGCGCCTACTGAGAAGTGCTGTGCGTCGTTGGTGATGACGAAGGCGTCGAACTGGTCCACGGCGGGACTGCCCGGCTTCAGTGTTTGCGTGACGAATTGAACGATGTCCCCGCCGAGGGAGTTCATCTTGGAGTGGAACTCGATGCAGCCCACGCGGTCTCCTAAATCGATCAGAGACGTCGAGGCATTCTTTTTGACTACGCCATTGGATTTCTTCGCGACGCTTACTGACCAGACGCCCTCCGGTACTTCGATCGGCAAATAAGCCGAAGTGCGCAGATCGAAGTAGCTGCGGCCCGAAGCTGCGGCTTTGTCATCCGCATACCAATTAGTCTTTCCAGTCGCCAGCAACTTCTCGACATTCGCGGCGACGGGACGCCCTTCTTTCTTCATACGCTCAACCGTGGCGCTCACGCCGGCGGCATCCCACATCTCAAACGGACCGAGTTCCCAATTGAAACCGGTGCGCATAGCGCGGTCGATCTCGACGACTGAGTCGGAAATCTCCGGAATGCGATTGGCCGCGTAGGTCCACAGCTCGGAGAGCGAGGTCCAATAGAACTGCGTGGCTTTGTCGCGGGGATCGGAGTTGATCAGCATCTTCAGACGCTCGGCCGGTGAGTCCATGTTCTTCGCCATTTCGAGCAACTGGAATCGCAATTTGCCGCGCGGATGATATTCAAGCGTCTTCCAGTCGATGGCAAAGCGCTCTTCACCGAATTCTGATTTGGTCTTTTTGTAGAAGCCTTGCTTTGTCTTATCGCCCAGCCACTTGCGCTCGAGCATCTGATTGTAAAAATCAGGAAGCTTCAGTTCAGATCGCTCGTCGTGAACGCTTTTTGTCATGTTGCCGACGACGTGCGCGAGGATGTCGAGTCCGACAAGGTCAATGGTGCGGAAGGTCGCCGATTTCGGCCAGCCCACGGCTGAGCCGGTGAGGGCGTCGATATCCTCGATCGAGAATCCCATCTCCTGCATGATGCGCATGACGTTCAAAACTGAAAACGTGCCGATCCGATTGGCGATGAAGTTGGGGGTGTCCTTGGCGCGGACGATGGTCTTGCCCAGGCGCTGATCGCAAAAATGTGAAATCGCCTCCATCGCTGCGGTGTCCGATTCCGGAGTGGGAATGATCTCCAGCAGCCGCATGTAGCGCGGAGGATTAAAAAAATGCGTGCCGAACCAATTGCGGCGAAATGCCTCGCTGAATCCTTCGACGATGCTGCCGACTGGCAGGCCGCTCGTGTTGGTGGTCACAATCGTCGTCGGCTTACGAACCGCTTCTACCTTCTTCAGCAGCCCGCGCTTGATTTCAAGGTTTTCTGCGACGGCCTCGATGATCCAGTCGGCGTCGCCTAGGAGTTTGAGGTCGTCTTCAAAGTTGCCGGTCTTGATCAGCCGCGCAAGCGATGGGTCAAAGAAAGCCGCGGGCTTGGACTTTTTTGCGCCTTCTAGGCCGCTGAGCACGATCTTGTCGCGCTCAGCGCTGCGCTCTCCTGGCTTTCCTACCGGAGCTCCAGTCGGAACAATGTCGAGCAAGTAGCTGGGAATTCCAGCATTTGCGAGGTGTGCCGCGATGCGGGAGCCCATGGTCCCCGCGCCCAAGACCGCAACTTTGTTGATCTGAAGTGCCATGCTCCGACTTTCGCTCGCCACTAGCGAGGCTCCCATCTTATCGGAGGAAAAGGTCAGGGTGGTTATATGGGAAAGGTTCGTGTCTTGGGCCCTAGGCATGGGTTAGCCGCGATCAGATGGTACTGAATGAACATTCATTCAGTCAATTAGATGCTCGCCGGGAGTTAACACGAAGGTCACAAAGGTTGATCGAAGGGCACGAAGGTCTTCGTGAACTTCGTTTAACCTCCGTGACCTCCGTGTTAACCCCTCGCTTCTACAGCGTGCACCCGCAAGGAGGCGCCGGAACATATTTCTTTAGGAAGTCGGCCACGCGGGTGTACGCATCGATCTGATTCTCCACACGAGCGAAGCCGTGGCCTTCGTTGTCGTAGATCTTCAGTTCCGCAGTTCCGCTACGCTTCCTAATTGCGTCGGCAACCTGCTGCGCTTCTGATTTCGGGCATCTTGGGTCATTGCCACCGGCGAGGAGCAACACCGGCGCCTTGATGCGATCGACGAAATTGATAGGGCTGCGATCCTCCCACAGTGCTTTGTTTTTTTGTGGGTCGCCCATGGTGGCAAGATCGTACTCGTGCAGCAGTGGATCTTCGTTCTGCACTTCGGTGAACCAGTTCACAAATGGGACGATGGGCACGCCTGCGGCCCACATATCGGGAGCTTTGGTGAGAGCCATCATGGCCATGTACCCCCCGTAGCTGCCGCCCATTACGACAAGCTTTTTGGGATCGACGTAGCCGGTCTTCTGAATCCAGTCCGCGGCAGCGAGAACGTCCTCGAGATCGCCTCCGCCCATATCGAAACGATTGGCGTCCATGAATTCTTTGCCGTAGCCGGTTGAGCCGCGATAGTTGGGCGCGATCACCAGATATCCCTGGTTGGCGAGGTACTGAATCACACGACTGAAGCTGTTGACGGTCTGCGACGTTGGCCCGCCGTGGATATAGACAATCGCAGGGTGCGTGTGATCGCGCGGCGAATTGTGTGGGACGTAAACGAAGGCGGAAATCTGCCACTTGCCGTCGCGGCTCGGATAATGCACGAGAAATGGCTCGACCATGTCATCAGTGCTGAAGCCGGCGAGCAGCGAATACGTGAGTTGCTTCGATTGCTTGCTGCCGAAGTCATACACCCACACGTCATTCGGCGAATTTGGCCCATTGTGGTAATAAAGCAGGCGCTGGCCGTCTGGAGAGAATGAGGTCACAGATCCTGCCAGCGCGTTCACACCTAAAGGCAGAGGCAGCATCGTCGTCTGTTTCGAACCGATGTCGTACAGGAAAATCTGCGTGTTGCCATCCACGTTTTCGGTCCAGGTGAGCCGCTTGCTATCAGGAGAGAAGGTGCCCGATCCGATCTCCCATTTGTCTTCCGTGAGCCAATCGATCTTTTTGTTCGCGAGTTCCAGCAGCGCAGCATTGTCGTAGCCTTTGGCGTTGGAGGTGATCAGCAGATATTTACTGTCTGGCGAAAACGCCGTGGCCTGGTAATTGTGTTCGACGGTATGCGGAGTGAGCAGCATGGTCTTACCGGTTGCTACTTCGAGGAGATAGATGTTCGAGTTCTTCCCCGCTGCATCTTGCTGTGTGTACGCGATCGTCTTCCCGTCGGCGGACCAGATTGGTCCGGTGTTGCTCAGATTCTTAGGCGTGCCCGTTGTCAGAGCGCGATACCGTTTGGTGAGCACGTCGATCAGGTTGATTTCGAAATTGGCAGAGCTTCGCGGTTTCGACATGTATGCCAGATACCGCGAATCTGGAGACCATGCTTGGCCTTCTTCGGCGACATCGGGAGTGTTGGTTAAATTCAGGACTTCGCCGGTTTGCGGCGAGACCAGGAACAAGTCCCATTGTTCGTCGCCGTCATGATCGGAGGCGAAAGAAATCCATTTCCCGTTCGGCGACCACGCAGGATCGGTCTGCCGCTGATCGCCGATGGTGAGCTGCGATGGCCAGCCACCGTCGGAAGAGGTCAACCAGACATTATTGCGTCCGGAAATGTTTGTGACGAACGCAACCTGCTTGCCGTCGGGCGACCAACTCGTAGCGCCAACGACACGCGTCATGTACAGCTTCTCGATGGAGAAAGGCTGTACTTCCCTCTTGAGCACTCTGCTCGTGATCTGCCTGGGGTCAGTGACAGGAACGGTAATTGGCGGGGCGGAGGTCGCAGATTCAGAGAAAGCAGAGGAACAGAAAATCAGCGCAACAAAGAGTAACAGCTTGGGCATTTGCGATGAATTTACCACGATGCCGAATATCAGCGCCCTTTTATGAGAGCTTCGATCTGTTCCGTTTTGGCACTGGGAAGTTTCCTCAACGCAATTGTCACCAGCGCGCGATAGACCTCCAACGAGTCCGGTTGCCGGCGCAAAACGTCGAGGTGCTTGCGAAGGGTGTCGATATCGCCACGCCGAACTGGTCCGCTGAAAGCCTGTTGCGGCGAGGTGCGGAAGCAGTTGTCGATCGTTTGCCGCACGATCGGTTCCATGAGAGCACGGGCTCGTTTTCCATCCAGTCCCGCCAGCTTGCCAACCTCTATAGCCGCTGCCATGAGCGCCACGATCGCCGGCGACGAAAAGAAACCGAACGCGTGATATGCAGCTTTTTCCGTCCTGGCAATTCGAAACGCCTGCGCTCCGAAATCGCTGATCATGCTCTCGACCGCAGCTAATGCCTTTGCGCTGCCTTCGAGCGCGAATGGCACGCCTCTCAGCTTTGCTTGCGATGAGCTGACGAACGTCATCAGCGGGTGGGCCGAAGCGACCTCCGCGCCTTTGCGTCGAAGAGGCTCCAAGGCATCGGAGCTGACTGCGCCGCTCGAATGCACAGCGATCTTGCCGCGCCAGTCCCGCTCACCGGCGATCTGTGCAGCGACCGAGGCAATCGCATCATCAGGTACACAAATCCAAACGACATCGGCCGACAGCTCGGCTGCCCGTATGGTCGTCGCCGAACTTTGAATCCGATTCGCCAACATACGCGCACGCCGGAGCGATTGCGCGTTCGATCGCGACACGATCTCCGAAATACGATATCCCTGCGAATGGAGGGTGCGCCCCAGAGCGGTGGCGAGGGTTCCGGCTCCAACGATCGCAACCTTCTGTTTTTGGCGCTTGGATTGGCGCGGCATCAATGCTGAGTTCTCAGATGAACTGCGAGGCAATGTTAACCTATGCCTTCATGGCCTCTCGCACGCGCACCAGTCGCAACAAAACTCTCGATCTTCCAAAACCGAAGCACGCCAAAATCCTTTCGCGCAAGATCGGCTATCGCGGCAAGGTCTATACCATTGTGGCCGATAAGGTGCGCGAGCCGAAGGGGGTAGTGGCGCTTCGCGAGATCATTCGGCATCACGGGTCGGTCGTCGTGCTGGCGGTCGATGATTCTACCTCTCCGCCGCGCGTGCTGCTGGAACGGCAATACCGGTATGCCGCTGACGACTACCTCTGGGAGCTGCCGGCCGGCCACATCGATCCCGGTGAGGATCCGGCGGCTGCGGCCAAGCGCGAGCTGCTGGAAGAGACGGGGCTCACGGCGAAGCATTGGAAGCATGCTCTGCATTTCTACGTCAGTCCGGGCATTCTGGACGAGACCATGGACGTTTATCTTGCAACCGGTCTGACCCGCGGCAAGGCTCAACCCGAGGACGACGAACGCATCCAGACGCGCTTCGTTGCGATGCCCTCCGCTCTGAAGATGGCGCAGAATGGAAGCATCCGCGACGCCAAGACACTGGCGTCGCTATTCTGGTTAGATTCAGCGGTTTAGAAACGCTTTCATGAAGTTTCCCCTCTAAGCTCTTTTCCGCTGTGTACTACTTTGACAATACCTCCAAAGTGATTGATAATTTAGCTAACCAGTAACCTCACTAGGACCCAAGAATTACAGGCGTGCCGTTCCCCTCCTCTTCTCGGGCATGCGAGTAACTCTCCTTGTGCAGTCCCCAAGGGATGTTCTGGAAGCTCGGGTCCAACGCACAGTTCGGCCCAAAAAGGAATAAATGGAAGGTATGCAAGTGACGCGCATTAAAGGCACAGTCAAGTGGTTTAACAATGCCAAAGGGTTTGGATTCATCGGTCAGGAAAACGGACCAGATGTCTTCGTTCACTACAGCGCAATCAAGACTGAAGGCTACAAGAGCCTTCAGGAAGGCGATCAAGTTGAGTTCGAGATCGTGCAGGGCCAAAAAGGTCCGCAGGCCGACAGTGTGATGAAAGTATCCTAGTGAGAGTTTGAGTCTCTCAACGACCCAGCCGATGTGGCTGGGTTTTTTGTTGGCAAGAAAACTCCGAAGCCACGGAGCTTCGAAGCTTCGCAGCTCGATTCTGAAAGTATTTAGAATCGTTTCCAGCCTAAGACATGGAAAACCGAAACATCGCCGTGATCTTCTACGAGACTGCCGATCTGATGGAGATTCGCGGAGACGATCCGTTCCGCATCCGCTCGTACCGGCGCGCTGCCGAAGCGGTGGAAGGACTTCCCTATCGTCTCGCCGACATCGCTTCCGATACGAAGAAATTGCTCGAGGTGCCTGGGATCGGCAAGAGCATGGCTGCTAACGTCCAGCAGCTTTTGAAGGAAGGCAATTTCAGCCTTCATCAGGAGCTACTGCAGAAATACCGGCCTTCGATGCTGGAGTTGCTGAAGATTCAGGGCCTCGGCCCGAAGACGATTGCGCTTATCTGGGATGCATTTCAGATTTGTGACGTAGATGGAGTCGAGAAGTTAGCGCGCGAAGGGAAGATTCGCGAACTGCCTCGCATGGGTGAGAAGCACGAACACAAAATACTGAAAGGAATCGAGGAATACCGGCGCATTTCTGGACGCTTCCTGCTCGATGCTGCAGAGCGAACGGCGGAAAAAATCAAGGAATTTCTGGCTGAGATGCCGGGCATCGAAAAGATCACTGCGGCAGGCTCACTGCGTCGTGGGCGCGATACTGTTGGGGATCTCGACATTCTCATCACCGGACCATGTTGCGCGGACGAGCGCCTCGACCCACTCCTCGATCGTATTGTGACCTTCCCCGGAATTTCCGAAGTCCTCGCTAAAGGCGGCAACAAGGTCAGCTTCAAACTGCGCAGCGGAATGCAGGTCGACGTGCGCACGCTCAAGCCGCAATCGTTCGGTGCTGCGTTGCAATACTTCACCGGCTCGAAGACACACAACGTTTCCATCCGTCAGCGTGCGCTCAAGATGGGATATACCCTGAGCGAATACGCGCTAACGCGTGTCTCCGACGGGAAGCACATCGCAAGTGCGACCGAGGAAGACGTTTATGCTGCGCTGAAACTTGATTACATTCCACCAGAGCTTCGTGAGAATCAGGGTGAAATCGAAGCCGCTGATCAGCACACACTTCCGAAGCTGATCGAATTGAGCGACATTCGCGGCGATGTACACATGCACACCGTAGAAACCGACGGACGCTGCACGATCGAAGAGATGATCGGCTCCGCGCGCGAGCGCGGCTACGAGTACATGGCGATCACGGATCATTCGAAGAATCTGGCCTTCGCCAACGGTCTCGATGACAAGCGCGCGGCGGAACACATCAAGAAGATCCGCGCGGTTGGGAAGCAGACCGACGGGATCAAAGTGCTGGCCGGGATTGAAGTCGACATTCTCGCCGATGGCGAACTCGATCTATCCGGCTCCGTCCTCGACGAAATGGACTTGGTGATTGCCAGCGTACACTCGCACTTTCAACAGGAGCCCAAGCAGATGACCGATCGCCTGCTGCGGGCCATCACCAGCGGATACATTTCCATTGTGGGACACCCAACTGGGCGTATCCTATTGCGGCGCGAAGGCTACGAGTTCGATCTGGATGCCATAATGCGCGCGGCCGCCGACTGCGGTGTTGCGATGGAGTTGAACGCATATCCTGATCGTCTGGACTTGTGCGACCGCCACCTGAAGATGGCGAAAGAACGCGGAGTGAAGATCGTCATCAATACCGACTCGCACCACACGTCGCATCTGGAGAAGATGCGTTATGGCGTCGTGCAGGCGCGTCGGGCGTGGCTCACGCGTGACGATGTACTAAACACATTACCAGCATCGCAATTCGAGCGGGCCATGCGACGCAATGTGCATAAGCCGGTGACGCAGAAGCAGCATTCAGCATCTTAGCTTCAGAGCACCAGGTTTAGAGCATCTCGAGGAGACGTTATGTCGAGTCCATCCAGTCCAGTAGTAAAGAAGCCAGAAGAGGCTCGTCCCGATGCGGGACATGTGCCCATGACGGAAGAATTGGACAGCGCCCGTTGGAGTTTGCCTCCAGTTGTGCCCGTGGTGGTGGCCGCGGCCGTGCTCGCGATCGTGCTCGGTATTTACCTCGCCTCGTCGCGAAAACCGCCGACATCGACTGGCAGCGCAGTGCGTGTGGTTGCCCTGCCGATGCACATTGAATCGAAAGGCTCGATTGCTCCGGGCCAGGAAGGGACAATCGATCAAAACGTAGAAAAGAGCGATTCCGTGCTGGTGAACATCGTGCTCGATGTGAAGAACGCGATCGGCAAGCCTATGTACATCAAAGGACTTCAGGCCAAGCTGGTCACGGACAAAGGCGAGTTCACCGACGATGCCGCTCCGGCCTCAGACGACGAGCGTATTGTGCAGGCTTACCAGCAGTTATCGATTCCCGAGGTGAAACCTTTTCAAGTCGAATCGAGCATTCCTGCGAACGTTGATCAGAAAGGTCTGGCCATCTTCAGCTTTCCTGTCTCCCGGGATGACTGGGACAAGCGGAAGTCCTTGCAGGCGACCGTAAATTTCTACGATCACTCGCCTCTGGTGATCGACGCAACGCAAGCTGCTGCAGCCCAGAACGCAACTCTTCCAACGAAGGTCATCAAGTAGTTCTGTTCATCGCCTGCGCAGCCATACAATCGGACCTTCTTAAGACGGCATCAGCTGCGCCGAATACCCTTGGCTCAAAAAATTTTCCAAACCTTCTACTCTGGGCAGGAGCTTAGGCTACGGAATTGCATAGGGTATACGCAGGTGCCGGTGTGAGAACCGGCTCAGTACCAGCAGTATTAACATTAGTAAATATTTGATTCTGCTGCTCTTGTCCTGCTCAGGTCAGCAATTTCGGAGCATGAACGCCATGGAATTGCGAGGGACAAAGGTGGTATTTACGTTCTCATAAACAGTAACTAAGTAATAACGTACGAGCGCCATGAAAAACTTTCGCATCGCCGTGCTCATATTGCTGATCGCGATCGCGACACCTTTTGCCCTGCATCGGCGGGCTTGGGCACTGCACCAGCCTGCAGATGCTGAGGCGGGCTCGGCTGCTGCAAATCCAGTGCACGTCATTTCGCCGGCGGCGGGCGAAGAACTGGGCCGGGCCTATGCTGTGGTGCAGTATCGGGAACCGTCGGCAAAGTTAACGAGCAGCCCTACGTATGAACTCCGAATGGACGGCCGTGATCCGGTCCAGACCACCGAGACGAACTACACCTTCAACGGACTAAAGCCCGGCAGCCACGACCTTATCGTTCAGGTGGTAAATGCCGACGGAACTCCCATTTCGGGAACGCGATCCGAAGTCCGCTTTACCGTCGCCGCAACTGCGACTGCGGCAAATGCAACCGGAGCGCAAACCTCCAACTTTCCGCCCCTGCCGCAGCCTTTGACGAACGACCTGCCAAACGGCAACGGCTCACTGCCGCTGCTCTCGATTATTGGTTTCGGCATTCTTGTAGGCGGCGTGATCTCTGCCCTGCGCACCCGCCCAGTTCACAAGTAATCGCGCTGCTCTGGATTTCTGCATCCAAACCTCTGCGGCGCTTTTGTGTCTGCTATGCAGAGATTTGACCCAGCAAAGATGCGCAACATCGCCCAGTCACTTTGGGCTCGCCGACAGGAGTTGACGCAGCGCCCGGAGTGGCAGAAGCTGCATCAGTTGGTTGTTCGCCAGCGACTCTCCGCGATTCTGATGCTGATCGGTGTTGGCATGCTCGGCTACGTCGGCTCGGAATACTGGGCGATGTACCACGAGCAGAAGGTACTGCAGCGCGAGTGGCAGGAGCAGCAGAAGCGTACCGGGTTAACAAAGACGAACATAAACGCTGTTCAGGACGATGGCCTCACCCGCGTTTCGATTCCGAAGATCAATTTGGATGTAATCGTAGTGGAAGGCACCAACCATCGCGCGCTGCGCGTCGGTCCTGGTCATTTGAAGAGCACTCCGGCTCCCGGCGAGGCTGGCAACTCCGTCATCTCAGCTCACCGCGACACCTTCTTCCGGCATATTTACGAATTAGCCAAAGGTGACGAAATCCAGGTCCGCCGTGGCGGTCATACTTATACGTTTCAAGTGACCGGGAAGAAAATCGTCGAACCCAGTGACGTATCTGTTTTGAGGAACTCACCGGACGCGCGCCTCACGCTGATCACCTGTTATCCGACGTACTACATTGGACCGGCGCCACAACGGCTGATCGTCTTTTCCAAACTGGTAAGCGACTCGCAAACCGGAGCGCAGCAAGCCCAGAGCGCATCGGTTGCGGCGGGCCGCCAGGGTTCCTGACGTCAGGTTTCTATTTACAATCCTAGAGTGCATACTTCCGATGTAGTCATCGCCGGCGCGGGCATCATCGGTTTATCGATTGCTATTGAGCTGCGTAAAGCCGGAGCGACCGTGACTATCCTCGATCGCGGCGAACCGGGACGGGAGGCTTCCAGTGCGGCTGCCGGAATGCTGGTGACCGGAGATCCCGATTTGGGAACTCCGATGCGCCGACTCGCCGAGGCGAGTGCCGCGTTATATCCGGCTTTTGTGGAAGAGCTCGAACTTCGCTCGGGGCTGCAGAGCGAGCTTGAGGCGCAGGGCGCGTTGTATATCGCTGCGGAATCCGAGCGAGTAGACTCGCCGACCTTAACTCCTTCTGAGCTGGCGGAGCAGGAACCCGGTGTCGCCCAGCATCCACGAGTTCACTTCCTTGCAGAACAAAGTATCGATCCGGCGCTGCTGACACGGGCTGCAATCGAAGTTGCGAAGCGATTAGGCGTAACCGTTCATCATGAGAGCCAGGTCGAGGGTGTAACGCTCACGCGCGAGCGTCTGCTCGAAGTGCGCACTTCGCGAATTCCCTATCAAACCGCAACCTTTGTGAACTGCGCCGGAGCGTGGGCGAATCAGATTGCAGGCGCGGCAGCGCCAGCGCGTCCACGAAAAGGCCAGATGCTCAGCGTAATTCCGCGCGAGTGCAAGCTTCGCCACGTGATTCGCTCCCACGAGGTCTACCTGGTTCCGAGAAAAGATGGGCGTGTGATCATCGGAGCGACCGTCGAGGATTGCGGATTCGATAAGACGGTCGATTCAGCGAAAATTCAACAGCTGCACCAGAAAGCCGCGAACCTTGTTCCGGCCATTGGTGAGGCGAAGATTCTGGAGGCGTGGGCTGGCTTACGTCCCGGCTCTCCAGATGACCTGCCGATTATGGGAGCTGGGCGTCTGCCCGGCACCTACCTCGCAACCGGACATTTTCGCAATGGCATTCTGCTTGCGCCGATTACGGCACTGCTGATGGCGGAGTTGATCCAGGGCAGGAGTCCGCGTCTGGACTTACGCGCGTTCTCTCCCTCGCGTTTCGCGCCTTCGCAGGCGCTTGCGGGATAGCGAGCGCGTCGCGGTGCAACTTATGTTGGCCGGTTTCAATCCATCACCTTCGTAAAGCGATTGATGTTTTCGAGCGTGGAGGTCACAGTGGCAACGCAGATCAAATTTGGAACGTCGGGATGGCGGGCGATAGTTGCCGACGAGTTCACGATGGAAAATGTGCGCCGAGCAGTCACAGGCATCGCGCGCTATGTCGCGTCGAAAAACAAGAATGGCGCAAAACTTCTGGTGGGCCGCGACCCGCGGTTTATGGGCGAAGCTTTCGTCGCAGAAGCCGCCACGGTTCTCTCGCGCAATGGCGTGAAGCCGCTGGTCATTCCCGACGCTGCGCCTACTCCGGCGATCGCTTACTCGGTCATCACGCGCAAGACCGATGGCAGCATCAACTTCACGGCATCTCATAATCCTCCGGAGTACAACGGCATCAAATACTCCACTCCGGACGGCGCACCCGCATTGCCGGAAGTCACGAAAGCCATCGAGCAAGAAATATTGGTGGTAAATCCAGGGTCTACGAACGGCAGCGGAGACAAAAAGCTCGCCACGGAGGAAGTGGAAGTCCGCACTGGCTACCTGAAGCGTCTCGGCGATCTGGTCGACCTGCCCGCGATTAAGAAGTCCGGAATCAAAGTAGTCTTCGATCCTTTCTGGGGCGCAGCTCGCGGATACTCCGATGTTCTGCTGCAAGAAAACGGCATTTCCGTCGCCTCCGTGCACGACTACCGGGATGTTCTTTTCGGAGGCCATGCCCCCGAGCCGGAAGGCAAGCTGCTGGATGAATGTCGTGCCACAATGAAACAAACGGGAGCTGCGATCGGTATCTGTACCGACGGCGATGCCGATCGCTTCGGCATTGTCGATCAGGACGGAACCTTCATCCAACCGAACTACGTCATCGCGCTTCTGTTTGATTACCTTCTCGCAACTCGCGCCTGGAATACAGGCGTTGCAAAATCCGTCGCCACTACCAACCTACTCAATGCCATCGCGGACAAGAACAAACTCGAACTCTACGAGACGCCAGTCGGATTCAAGTACATCGGCGAACTCATCAAGCAGGACAAGATCACCATCGGCGGCGAAGAGAGCGCCGGACTCACCATCCGCGGACACGTCCCCGAAAAGGACGGAATCATCGCCGGACTACTCTGCTGCGAAATGCTTGCAACGCGCAAGAAATCGATTCGCGAACTTCTTCAAGAGCTATTTAGCAAAGTTGGTTCCTTTTACCCGGTGCGAGAGAACTTTCGCTTGACGCCCGAGGTGAAGGAGAAGTTCACTAAGAAGGTTGCTGCTGATCCTGCTGAATTCTCAGGACGTAAAGTTTCGCAGGTCGTGCGCACCGATGGACTGAAATTGATGTTTGGCGACGGCTCCTGGGTGGCGTATCGCATATCGGGAACGGAACCTGTGGTTCGTGTCTATACCGAAGCTCGAACCGAAAGCGACTCGGCAAAGCTAAGCGAAGCGGCCAAGCAGTGGGTCCTGCAATAGCGAATGGAAAAACTTAAACCGGTTCTCCAAGCAGCGTGGCAAAAAGCGTATCACTGGCGTCGCAGGGGTGCGACGTTAGCCCTGTGTCTCGTGGCGGTGTGGGTCGCGTGTCACGTAGTCTTCGGAGCTAACGGCATGCTCATCTATTCCCACAAGCGCACCGAATACCGCGCGCTCAACAAACAAATATTCGAACTCAAGCAGGAAAATCAGCAGCTAAACCAACGAGTAAACGCTCTCAAGAATGACCCGCACGCCATCGAGAAGGAAGCGCGCGAGCAACTGCGTTTAGCCCGACCGGGAGAAGTTATCTATACCCTGCCCCAACCTGCGCGTACTCCTTCCACGTTCACCGCACAGAAACACTGAACCAAAGTTCAGTCTCGCTGGTATCATCAGGCTTCTTTCCTACCTAAATCTTTTGCTGTTCCCGCAATCTTCGAGGCTAGTATGCGTCCAATATTGATCGCGTTTACCGCAGCATTGTTTACAACCGGAGCATGGGGACGATCTGCAGATGCTCCCCAACAGGTTTCAACCGCCGATGTGCAGGCGATGCTCGCTCGGATCGACAAGCTGGAGCAGCGTGTTGCGGAGCTGGAGGCGAAGCAGTCCGCGACTACGACCAGCGCAGCTCCCCAGCCGGCTGCATCGAGTTCCGAATTAGCACCGAGTGCTGGCGTCGCGCAGGCGCAGCAACCCAAGCCCACTCCGTCGACCACCACAGCCGAAGAGATGCAAGGCATGCACACAGTGCTGGCCCGTGCGGGGGAGGAATATCCGAATCTCAAGATTCGCGGCTTTGCCGATGTGGATTTCGGCGCCAACAGCGCACGCGGCATAAACAGCGGATTCCAACTCGGACAATTCGTGCTGCACTTTGCCTCTGCGCTCTCGCCAAAGGTGAGTTATTTTGCCGAAGTCAGTCTTACGGCTACGCAGGGCGTCTACAACGTCGATCTGGAGCGAACCATTATTCGCTATGACTGGAACGATCTTGCGAAGTTCTCGTTCGGCCGTTATCACACGCCAGTGAACTACTGGAATACGGCGTTCCATCATGGCGCCTGGCTGCAAACCACCATCGCGCGTCCGGACATGATCGTCTTCGGTAGCCGCTTCATTCCTGTTCATTTCATCGGCGCGCAGTCGGAGGGATCGATTCCATCGGGCCCGCTCGGCGCTGGTTACAATTTGGGAATCGGAAACGGACGCTCCTCGAACATTGCGCGTGCCGGAGATAGCGGAGATGTGAACAATAATCGCGCGTGGCTAGGAAACTTCTATTTGCGTCCACCAGCACTGCGGCATTTCCAGGTCGGCGGGTCAGTTTATCGCGACGAGATCAGTCTGCCCACCGGTTCTCTTCTGCCCGACGGTCAGAATTTCCGCGAGTGGATCGCCTCGGGACATCTCATTTGGACAGGCGAAACGCCCGAATTCTATGCAGAGTTCGCGAACGTTCATCATCGCAGCGAGCTCACTGGACGCACGTTCGACAATCAAGGCGGATACGTGCAAGTTGCGTATCGTCTGCCATTCGACGCGAAGAAGTGGAAACCGTATTATCGGTACGACTATCTGCAGGTCCCAGCAAACGAGCCGACACTTCTCGATTTCGTGAACGTGCGAAAATCAACCTTCGGCATGCGCTACGACATTTCGGATTTTGCCGCATTCAAAGCCGAATACCGCAACGGCAGAGGCAATCCTTTGCCGCAACGATCTAATGCCCTGGCATTGCAGACCGCATTTACCTTCTGAGGAGCCACATGATTCGGAGAACAAGAACAATCGAACTGCTCTTGCTAACGATCGTGCTCTTCGGAGGCGTGCTGAGCGGGAATGCCCAATCGAAATCGAATGACGTGGCCGTTGTGGTGAATCCAGCAGCGCCCGTGAGCGATTTAACCCTGAGCCAGGCGCGTCGAATCTTCCGCGGAGACCAGCAATATTGGAACGCAGATCTGCCTATCGTCCTGCTGGTGCGAAATCCACCCAGTCGTGAGCGCGACATTATCCTCAGGCAGCTCTACGCAATGACGGAAGCAGAATTCAAGCAGTACTGGATCGCCAAAATCTTCCGCGCCGAAGCCACCTCCGGTCCTAAAATCGTCTATTCCAACAGTATGGCAGCGGATCTCGTGAAAGTGATTCCCGGAGCAATCGCGTTCATGGCCGCAAGAGATGTAGATCCCGGACTTAAGGTCGTCAAGATCGATGGCCATCTGCCAGGCGATCCGCAGTATCCACTGAGGTAGTCAGGCTCGCTCTACTTAGCCCACACGAACAGCTAACTCGCCACGGCAACCGCGGCGATTCTCGCTTCGGCTGGACGTCCGAGAAGGGCGATCTCTACGACGGTACAGTCGTCGTTGAGAGGGGTTTCGCCGCAGAACGCACTTACCTCGGCGAAGACGGCTTCGAACGCGTCGTCGCTCGCCACGGCAGCCTCAAGCTTCTCGTCACCGAACATCTCATCCTCGGCGTTTGCGGCTTCGGTTACACCATCGGTGACGAGAATAATTTTATCGTTCGGCTCGAGTTCAACGGTTCGCGATTCGTATTCCATGAACTCAAGCAGGCCCACTGGAGCATTATTGGATTCCAGACGTTCGATTCGATCCTTTCGGATAATGACTGGAGACACGTGTCCGCAATTGACGTATTCAATTCGTCCACTTTCTTCGAGAGCGAGGATGCAGATGGTCGCGTATTTTCCCGCCACATCGCGCTGAGTGAAGAATCGATTGGCGCTGGCAACAATCTCTGCAAGCGGCACATGGGCCGCCAGTTCTGCTCTCATCATGCCCTGCAGCATCGAGGCCATAATCGCCGCCGACATGCCTTTGCCTGAGACATCACAGATGATGACCGCAACGCCATTGTCGATCGGCACCACGTCGTAGAAGTCACCCCCGATCTGCGTGCAGGAAATGTTTTTGGCGCGAATGGTGGCGAACGGCAGCTCCGGCATGCGCACTGCCATCAGGCCTTGTTGGATTGTTGCTGCCATGGCTAACTCACGCGCCTGGCGCTCGCGAATTTCCTGGTTGCGACGCTCGAGCTCGACGTTTACTTCCGTCAATTGCTTGCGCGAGACATCGAGCCTCTCAGCCATGATGTTGAAGGTCTGTGCGAAACGGCCTAGCTCGTCTTTGGTCTCCAGATGAATCCGGTGTTCCAGGTTCATATTGCCGATGAGGTCAGCGCCATTTTGCAGAGCGGCAAAGCCGCGCACGATGGATCGCGAGATTACGAAGGCAACGACCACGGCCACTAGAACGAAAAGGCTGAACGTGATTGCGTTCAGACGCGTGGTTAGTTTTCCAACGCGCGCGAACTCCGCTTCATCGTTCTGTACACGCTGCTTCTCTGCCGCTTGCATCTGTGGCAAGGTGCTCATCAGGAGCTTGTAACTGAGGGCATCGGCTTTGGCCGCATTGGCGATTGCCCAACTCTGTTCGACTCCAAGTTGGTCATAGAATGCACGCCAGCCTTGAGCAACAAGCCCATACGTCGAATCCAGTTCGTCGATGAGCGACCCCTCGCCTGCAACTCTCAATTTCTTGAACTGCTTGATCTCAACCGTGACCTCGCTCAGCTTGGCATCGAACAGATCACGCGCGGATGAGTTCGGTGGACTCTGATCGCTTTCGGTCGCCAAATTGTTCAGCAGCGCGACTTCTTTGTGCAGGTTGTCGATGTCCTGCTGAATGCGTCCAAGCGTCACCTGGCGGTTCAAGGAGCGATCGAGACGTTCCATTGTCAGAGTGCGCAGGTGAGCGCTCCACAGATAAACGAGCATCGTCGCCGCAAAAAGTACGATCAGACTGGCAAACGAAAGATTGAGGCGACGGCGAATGGTCATGGATGCGCTGCGGCGTCCGGGTGCTTGGGAGGGAGCAGCGCCATTTTACTGCCACTTGGGATGGCCGGGCAGACTTTATTGCCGCCAGTAAACGGAGTTCCTTCAAATAGCGACCGAACTGCATTCATCTGCCAATTCACGAACTCGTGACAGGAACATCTGCGGGCGAGAAAGCCGGTGTTCCAAGGTGAAGTTGAGTCTCCGAACTGCCCTTGAGGTAAAAAATACGGAGGCTTTCTCCAAAAAAGCAGCACAGCTGTTATGTTGAAGATACGCGGAAGCGAATGGGATCCGGTGATCCTCCCGGTCTTCAAAACCGGCGCTCGACACCTTCGCGGTGCCGAGGGTGTGTTCGACTCGCACA
>Ga0070741_10005249_pt1 | contig 28967 bp, 28 predicted proteins | sample Coa_R1_4_FD_66440 | JGI IMG/M metagenome (GOLD analysis project Ga0070741, IMG submission 66440) | Surface soil microbial communities from Centralia Pennsylvania, which are recovering from an underground coalmine fire - Coalmine... | ecosystem: Environmental > Terrestrial > Soil > Unclassified ... | reverse complement strand
ACGCCGGTCATCGTGTTCTTCGACGAGATGGACTCGATCTTCCGCACCCGCGGCACGGGCGTCAGCTCGGACGTGGAGACAACGGTGGTCCCGCAGCTGCTGAGTGAGATCGACGGCGTCGAGGGGCTTGAGAACGTCATCGTGATCGGCGCGTCCAACCGCGAGGACATGATCGACCCGGCGATCCTGCGACCGGGCCGCCTGGACGTCAAGATCAAGATCGAGCGTCCGGATGCCGAAGCGGCGCAAGACATTTACAGCAAGTACCTCACTGAGGAGCTGCCGCTGCACGCCGACGACTTGGCCGAGTTCGACGGCGACCGGACGGCGTGCATCAAGGCGATGACCGAAAAGGTCGTCGAGCGGATGTACGCCGAGATCGACGACAACCGGTTCCTCGAAGTCACGTACGCCAACGGCGACAAGGAAGTCATGTACTTCAAGGACTTCAACTCCGGGGCGATGATCCAGAACGTCGTCGACCGGGCGAAGAAATACGCGATCAAGTCGGTGTTGGAGACTGGGCAGCGGGGTCTGCGCATTCAGCATCTGCTCGACTCGATCGTCGACGAGTTCGCCGAGAACGAGGACCTGCCCAATACCACGAATCCCGATGACTGGGCCCGGATTTCGGGCAAGAAGGGCGAGCGGATCGTCTACATCCGGACGTTGGTCACCGGCAAGTCGTCGAGCGCGTCGCGGGCGATCGACACCGAGAGCAACCTCGGCCAGTACCTGTAGGCGTGACGAGCGTTGATCTCGATACCGATATAGCGCGTCGGCTGGCCGGGCTGTACCGCGAGCTGCACAGCGATCCGGAGCTCTCGTTGCAGGAGCACAACACCGCGGCGCGGGTGGCCGCCGCCATCGCCGCGTCCGGATGCGAGGTGACGACGGGCGTCGGCGGCACCGGTGTCGTCGGCGTGTTGCGTAACGGGCCGGGGCCGGTGGTGATGCTGCGCGCCGACATGGACGCGCTTCCGGTCGCCGAAGACACCGGCTTGCCGTACGCCAGTACCAAACAGGTGACGGATGTGTCCGGGCGCTCAGTCCCGGTTGCCCACGCCTGCGGGCACGACATGCACACCGCGTGTCTGGTCGGCGCGGTGGAGATGCTGTCGCGTACTCGCGACGACTGGTCCGGCACGGTGCTGGGGGTGTTTCAGCCCGCCGAGGAATTGGCGTGCGGTGCGCAGGCGATGGTCGACGACGGCCTGTTCGAGCGTTTTCCCAAGCCAGCGATCGTTCTGGGCCAGCACGTCGGGCCGCTGCCTGCGGGCATGTTCGGCCACGGGCAGGGCCCGATCATGGCCGGCGCTGATTCGGTGCAGGTGACGCTGTTCGGCCGCGGTGGGCACGGGTCGCGGCCCGAAGACACCGTGGACCCGGTCGTGATGGCCGCCGCGACCGTGATGCGGCTGCAGGGCATCGTCGCGCGCGAGGTGGCGGCGACCGAGCAGGCCGTCGTCACGGTCGGGCGTTTGCAGGCCGGGACCAAGGACAACATCATTCCCGAGACCGCCGAACTGGGCATCAACATGCGGACCTACAACCCCGCCGTCCGCGATCAGGTTCGCGCGGCGATCGAGCGCGTCGTCACCGCGGAGGCACGGGCCAGCAATGCGCCGCAGGATCCGCGATTCGACTGGAACGTCAGCGCACCGATCCTGGTGAGCGATCCGGCGAGCACGGCGAAAACGGTCGCCACGTTCGAACGCCACTTCGGGGCCGAGCGGTTGATGCCGCTGCCGCCGCTGTCGGCAAGCGAGGACGTCGGCGTGTTCGGCGCGACACTTGGTGTGCCGACGGTGTTTTGGTTCTGGGGCGGGGTCGACACCAAGGTGTTCTGGGATGCGTTCGGCGAGGGCCGTTTACCACCGGCCAACCACTCTCCGCAGTTCGCTCCGGTGTTGGAGCCGACGCTGCGCGCCGGCGTTGAGGCGTTGACCGTTGCCGCGCTGTCCTGGCTCGGGAGCCCGCTCGCCTAGGCTGAAGGCATGCAACGGATCATCGGCACCGAGGTCGAGTACGGCATCTCGTCGCCGTCGGACCCGACCGCGAATCCGATCCTGACGTCCACGCAGGCGGTGCTGGCGTATGCCGCCGCGGCGGGCATTCAGCGCGCCAAGCGCACCCGCTGGGACTACGAAGTCGAATCCCCGCTGCGCGACGCCCGCGGTTTCGACCTCTCGCGCTCCGCCGGCCCGCCCCCGATCGTCGACGCCGACGAGGTCGGTGCCGCGAACATGATCCTCACTAACGGCGCCCGGCTGTACGTCGACCACGCACACCCGGAGTACTCGGCGCCGGAGTGCACCGATCCGCTCGACGCCGTCGTCTGGGACAAGGCGGGGGAGCGGGTCATGGAGGCCGCCGCACGCCACGTCGCAAGTGTGCCGGGTGCCGCCAAGCTGCAGCTGTACAAAAACAACGTCGACGGCAAGGGCGCGTCGTACGGGTCGCACGAGAACTACCTGATGTCACGCCAGACACCGTTTTCTGCCGTAATCGCCGGGCTCACACCGTTTTTGGTGTCCCGGCAGGTCGTCGTCGGATCGGGCCGCGTCGGGATCGGGCCCGCCGGTGACGAGCCGGGCTTCCAGCTGTCGCAGCGCGCCGACTACATCGAGGTCGAAGTCGGACTCGAAACCACACTGAAGCGCGGCATCATCAACACCCGCGACGAACCACACGCCGACGCCGACAAATACCGCCGGCTGCACGTCATCATCGGTGACGCGAACCTGGCCGAGACGTCGACGTATCTGAAGCTCGGCACCACCGCGCTGGTGCTCGACCTGATCGAAGACGGCCCGGCGCACGGCATCGACCTTTCCGACCTGGCGCTGGCGCGGCCCGTCCACGCGGTGCACGTGATCAGCCGGGACCCGACCCTGCGGGCCACGGTCGCCCTGGCCGACGGCCGCGAGCTGACCGGCCTGGCACTGCAGCGCATCTATCTGGACCGGGTCGCCAAGATGGTCGACAGCCGCGACGCCGACCCCCGCGCCGCCGACATCGTGCAGACCTGGGCGCATGTACTGGATTTGCTCGAGCGGGACCCGATGGACTGCGCGGAGCTTTTGGACTGGCCTGCCAAGCTGCGGCTGCTCGACGGGTTCCGGCAGCGGGAGAACCTGAGCTGGTCGGCGCCCCGTTTGCACCTCGTTGACCTCCAGTATTCGGACGTGCGCTTGGACAAGGGCCTCTACAACCGGCTGGTGGCTCGAGGATCGATGCGGAGGTTGGTCACCGAGCAGCAGGTGCTGGACGCGGTGGAGAATCCGCCCACGGACACGCGGGCCTACTTCCGGGGCGAGTGTTTGCGGAGATTCGGCGCCGACATCGCCGCCGCCAGCTGGGATTCGGTGATCTTCGATCTCGGCGGCGATTCGCTGGTGCGGATCCCGACGCTGGAGCCGCTGCGCGGCAGCAAGGCCCACGTCGGTGCGCTCTTGGAGGCCGCGGAGACCGCCGCCGACCTTGTGGATCAGCTCACCACAAGCTGAACCATCCCAGGCAATTGCTGTGCTGGCCGGTAGGGTAGATATACCGGCGGCCGTCAGGCCGCCGATGACCAACGCAGGAGGCAGCGATGGCTCAGGAGCAGACCAAGCGTGGCGGTGGTGGTGGTGACGACGATGACCCCACCGGTGCCGCGGCGGCCGGGCAGGAGCGTCGCGAGAAGCTGACGGAAGAAACCGACGACCTGCTGGACGAAATCGACGACGTACTCGAGGAAAACGCCGAGGATTTCGTGCGCGCGTACGTCCAAAAGGGCGGACAGTGAGCTGGCCCGATAACGAGCATCTGACCTTCCCCAACCCCCTTTCCGGAGTTCCCTTCGTTCCCACGGACCTCTCGTCGTTTTCCGAACACCTGCGCCGCCAGGCGCCCCAGCTACTGCCGACGTCCGGTACCGGCGCGAGTGCGGCCGGGGCACAGCTGGCGCACGGCACCACGATCGTCGCGCTGAACTATCCCGGCGGTGTGGTGATCGCCGGTGACCGGCGCGCGACGCAGGGAAACGTGATCGCGAATCGCGACATCAAAAAGGTGTACATCACTGACGACTACACGGCGACCGGCATCGCGGGCGTCGCCGCGATCGCGGTCGAGTTCGCTCGGCTCTACGCCGTCGAACTGGAGCACTACGAAAAAGTCGAAGGTGTGGCGCTGACGTTTCGTGGCAAGGTCAACCGGTTGGCGACGATGGTGCGCGGCAATCTAGGCGCTGCACTGCAGGGCCTGGTCGCGCTACCGCTGCTGGCGGGATACGACGTCAATGATCCTGACCCCCAGCGGGCGGGCCGGATCGTGTCGTTCGACGCCGCAGGCGGCTGGAACATCGAGGAAGAGGGTTACCAGTCGGTGGGGTCTGGGTCGGTGTTCGCGAAGTCGTCGATCAAGAAGCTGTATTCGCAAGTGGTTGATGCCGATTCGGCTCTGCGGGTGGCCGTCGAAAGTCTGTATGACGCCGCCGACGACGATTCGGCAACGGGCGGGCCGGATCTCGTGCGCGGTATCTATCCGACGGCCGTGACGATCGGCGCGGACGGTGCCGAAGAGGTGACGGAGGAGCGAATCGCCCAAATCGCCCGCGAGATCATCGAAAGCCGTTCGGGTGCAAAGGTATTGCGGCCCGACGTCGTGGATCCGACTGACCTCAGGGGCGGTTCGTGAGTTTTCCCTATTTCATCTCGCCTGAGCAGGCGATGCGTGAGCGTTCCGAGCTCGCACGCAAAGGGATTGCTCGTGGGCGAAGCGTGTTGGCAGTGGCCTATGCCGACGGGGTGTTGTTCGTAGCCGAAAACCCCTCGAGGTCCTTGCAGAAGATAAGCGAGCTCTACGATCGGGTGGGTTTCGCCGCGGTCGGGCGGTTCAACGAGTTCGACAATCTGCGTCGGGGCGGCATCCAGTACGCAGACACCCGTGGATACGCCTATGACAGACGCGATGTGACTGGCCGTCAGCTGGCCAACGTGTACGCGCAGACGCTGGGAACGATCTTCACTGAGCAAGCCAAGCCGTATGAAGTCGAACTGTGTGTGGCCGAGGTCGCGCACTACGGCGAGACCAAACCGCCTGAGCTGTACCGGATCACGTACGACGGTTCGATCAACGACGAGCCGCATTACGTGGTGATGGGCGGGACGACGGATCCGATCATCGGCGCGCTGAAGGAGTCATACCTTGAGAACGCGTCGCTCGCCGAGGCCGTCGGGATCGCCGTCAAGGCGCTTGAAGCGGGGACGGGCGGCAACGGCTCGGGCTCCGCTGAACACCACGCGCTCGGCGTGTCCACGCTCGAGGTCGCGATCCTGGACCAGAACCGGCCGCGTCGGGCGTTCCGCCGGATCACCGGCTCGGCGCTGGAATCGCTTCTGCCGAAAGCGGATTAGCGCTCAGCCGGTGGGGCGTAGCCACGGCGGCATGAACCACAGCGGGTTCAGGTGCACCGAGTACGGCTGATTGGTCATGATGGCGTAGATGTTGCGCCACGCATCGGATGGTCGGTCGAGCACGTCACCGTGTGAGTGGAATCCCCCGACGGGGCCGCCGCTGTCGTAATTGCCGGTGGCAAGGTGGATCACTCCGGCCATCCCGTCGGGGTCCGCGCCGTGTGGGTTCAGCGACAATCCCTGCACGAGGTCGATCCAGTCGCCGGGCGCCGTCATCGAGAACCGCATGACGTCGGGGTTGCGGTCGTGGTAGTCGCCGACATCCTCGACGCCGACGCCGGCCCCCGCGGCTTCGAGGTACAGGGTGCGATCGGCGGTCAACCCCATGGCTTCGGCGGTACCGAGAATCGAGCCACCGTACGAGTGGCCGATGTAAGTAACGCCCACGTCGCGGCCCAGCCCGTCGGCGACGTGGTTGACGTCCTCGCTGAACGACACCAGCCGCGGGGCCATGTCGAGCGCATAGCGGGTGTCCATCGCGTCGTCGAGGCCGTCGGGGAATCCGCCCTGAGGGAACGGGCCGCCCAGATACGTGACCATCGCAAGGTCGCCGCGCGATTCGTTGACGAACCGGGCGGCGGTGTCGGTGTTGGCTTTTGAGCCTTCGATCGTCGTGTTCATGCCCGGGACGAGCACGCCGACGTTTTTCGCGGTGCCGAGGTCGCCGATCAGCTCGACGAACGAGGATCGGCCCGGATCGAAGGCGAGCACCTTGCGCTGTACGCGAGCGCCCTTGCCGGTAGGGTCGGCGACCTCGCCGAGCAGGCTTTGATAGAACGCGACGCGTCGCTGATCGCCACGGCTGTCGAGGATGGCTTGTGCAATGTTGATGCGGTTGGCCGCTATTCGAATGTCCCAGGGCACGCCGTCGGTGTTGCCGACCTGCTGCGGACAGAGCTCGACCAGCTGGCCGCGCTGTTGCGGTGTCATCGCGGCGATTTGGGCACGGATGTCGTCCTGGCTCATCGACGGCCACTTCGCGACGACCGTGGTGTCCACTCCGTTCACGGTCGTGGGCTCGGGCGTGATCACCCCGTGGAACGCGTCGTCGACATCATGTGCGGCGTCGTCATCAGCAGCGCCCAAGGCGTCCAATTTGGCGCCAATCTCGTGGGTGAATTCTTCTGCGCCCGAATGTAATACGTCTTGAGCCAGCACCACGTCGCCGCCGGCTGTGGCAAGCACGGCGGGCGGGGGGACGGCCGGCGGGGTGACGGACCCGTCGTCGGCGACGATGAAACCGAGGGACCGAACCGCGGCCACCGACTTGAGAACGTCATCGCGGGCTGCGGCGATCTGTTCGGCGCCGTCGCGCGCCGCGACCGCGGCGGCCACAAGTGCCCGGGACAGCTTGCCCGCTTCGCCCGCCACTTTTGCGGCCCGATCCCGGGCGGCGTTGGCGGCGTCGCCGGACCAGAAGTCGCGGGTGTCTTGCACTCCGCGCACGACCACATCGAATTCGCGGTGGGCGTCGCCGGCGGCGGCGTCCCACGCGTCGGCGGCCTCTCGTAGCGAATCCGGTTGCCATGACTGGGCTTGCGAGATCGTCGGCCTGGTCATCAGAGCGCCCTGCGCTGGTTCCACCGTTCGACGCCGATCCTGGTGTCTGCCCCCATGCCTCATGCTGGCATTTCGGCGCATGCGGCCGCTCGCGTTATCCACAGGGTCACCTGTTGCGCGGTGATGTGTGCAACCGTGGCTAGAACGCGTTCGGATTCAGGTCCATGATGTCGAGGTCTTGACGCTCGATGACCGCGCGGTCCGCGCTCAGTCGCGGCAGGACGTTGTTGGCGAAAAAGACCGCGGCTGCGACCTTTCCGCGGTAGAACGCCCGGTCGCGCTCGCTCGGATGGCGGTCGAGGCGCTGCAGTGCGACCGCGGCGTGCTCGAGCAGCAACCAGCCGATGAGCAGGTCGCCGACTGCGAGCAGAAACGGCACGGCCTGTAACCCGATGCGATAGACGTCGCGGGAACTCTCGCGTGATCGCGCGTAGAAGCCGCTGAGCGCGCTGACCATCGCACGCACATCGGCGAGGGCGACTCGCAGACGTGCGGTGCTGGTCTCCAGCTCGGGCCGGCCGCCCGCGCTATCGATAAAAAGCGCGATCCGCGAGAGGACATGATCCAGCGCGGCGCCGCCGTCACGTAAGACCTTGCGAAAAATGAAGTCCTGCGCCTGGATTCCCGTCGTACCCTCGTAGAGGCTGTCGATCTTGGCGTCGCGCACGTACTGCTCGATGGGATAGTCCTGCAAGTAACCCGACCCGCCGAATGTCTGCAGGGATTCGGCGAGGCATTGATAGCCGCGTTCGGATCCGACACCTTTGACGATCGGCAACAGCAAGTCGGTGACCCGAGCCGCCATTTCGGCGTCTGCCCCCGAAACAATCTGGGCGGCAACGTCATCCTGGTGAGCCCCGGTGTAGAGGTAAAGCGCCCGCAGCCCTTCCGCATAGGCCTTCTGCAGTAGCAGCGAGCGGCGCACGTCGGGATGACCGATGATCGGGATCCGCGGCGCGGCGGCGTCGCCGATCTGAGTCAGATCAGTGCCCTGCAGGCGGGTCTTGGCGTACTCGAGAGCGTTGAGGTACCCGGTGGACAACGTCGAGATCGCCTTGATTCCCACCATCATTCGGGCAAACTGCATGACCTTGAACATCTGTGCGATGCCGTTGTGAGTGTCGCCGACCAGCCAGCCCACCGCGGGCACTCCATGCTGCCCGAAGCTGAGTTCGCAAGTCGCAGAAGCGGTCAGCCCCATTTTGTGTTCGAGTCCGGTCGCGAATACCCCGTTGCGCGGGCCCGGCTCGCCGGTCTGAGGGTCGGGTAGGAATTTCGGCACGAAGAACAGGCTCAGGCCTTTGGTGCCGGGGCCCGCTCCGACAGGCCGGGCGAGGACGAGATGGGCGATGTTTTCGAAAAGGTCATCGCAGTCCCCTGAGGTGATGAAGCGTTTTACGCCGTCGATGTGCCAGGTGCCGTCGCCCTGGTCGATCGCTTTGGTTCGTGCCGCCCCGACGTCGGATCCCGCGTCGGGTTCGGTGAGCACCATCGTCGCGCCCCAATGTCGCTGCACCCCAAGCACGGCCCAGCGGCGTTGCTGGTCGTTGCCGACGCGGTAGAGCACGTCGAGCATCGGTGGCCCGTCGAGATAGAAGAACGCCGCGGGTTGTCCGCCGAAGAGGAACTCGTTGATCGCCAAGCCGACGGTGGCCGGAGCGCGTACACCACCAATCTCCTCGCCGAGTGCGATCAGAGGCCATTCCGCGTCCTGCCACGCCCAGACCGAGGCCTTGAACGACTCCGGCAGCTTCACCTCATGCGTCTTCGGGTCAAACGTCGGCGGATGACGGTCGCCGTCGGCGAACGACTCCGCCAACGGCCCCTCGGCCAGTCGCGCCGATTGTGCGAGCATCTCGCGCACGGTGTCGCCGTCGAGGTCGCCGAATTCGCCGCTGGCGAGGGTCTTGTCGAGCTCGAGTACCTCGAACAGATTGAACTCGAGATCGCGCAGGTTGGATCGATAGTGCCCCATGCCGTCCTTCAGCTTGTCATCGCTCAGGGTGTCGCCGCCAGCTTCTCCGCGCAACCAGTACGCTCGATTGCGTGCAGCGTCGGATCATGGGCATCGAGACCGAATTCGGTGTCACCTGCACGTTCCACGGCCACCGCAGACTGTCGCCCGACGAGGTCGCGCGCTATCTGTTCCGCCGGGTCGTGTCGTGGGGCCGCAGCAGCAACGTGTTCTTGCGCAACGGCGCGCGGCTTTACCTCGATGTCGGCAGTCACCCCGAGTACGCGACCGCCGAGTGCGACAGCCTGATCCAGTTGGTCACCCACGACCGTGCCGGCGAACGCGTCCTGGAAGACCTGCTGATCGACGCCGAGCAGCGCCTCGCCGACGAGGGCATAGGCGGCGACATCTACCTGTTCAAGAACAACACCGACTCGGCGGGCAATTCCTACGGTTGCCACGAGAATTATCTGATCGTCCGCGCCGGTGAATTTTCCCGCATTTCCGACGTGCTGCTGCCGTTCCTCGTTACCCGCCAATTGATCTGTGGCGCAGGCAAAGTGCTGCAGACCCCAAAGGCCGCGACCTTCTGCCTGAGCCAGCGCGCCGAGCACATCTGGGAAGGCGTGTCGAGCGCCACCACCCGAAGCCGCCCGATCATCAACACCCGCGACGAGCCGCACGCCGACGCCGAGAAATACCGCCGCCTGCACGTCATCGTCGGTGACTCGAACATGTCCGAGACCACGACCATGCTGAAGGTCGGCACCGCGGCGCTGGTGCTGGAGATGATCGAATCGGGCGTGGCGTTCCGCGACTTCTCTCTCGACAACCCGATCCGCGCGATCCGCGAGGTCAGCCACGACCTGACCGGCAGGCGCCCGGTGCGTCTCGCCGGTGGCCGGCAGGCCAGCGCGCTCGACATTCAGCGCGAGTACTACGCCCGCGCCGTCGACCACCTGCAGACCCGCGAGCCCAATGCGCAGATCGAGCAGGTCGTCGACCTGTGGGGGCGTCAACTCGACGCGGTCGAAGCCCAGGATTTCGCGAAGGTCGACACCGAAATCGACTGGGTCATCAAGCGCAAGCTGTTCCAGCGCTACCAGGACCGCTACGACCTCGAGCTCTCCGACCCCAAGATCGCCCAGCTGGACCTCGCCTACCACGACATCAAGCGAGGCCGCGGCGTGTTCGATCTGCTGCAACGCAAGGGCCTGGCCGCGCGGCTGACCACCGACGAGGAGATCGAAGAGGCCGTCGACACGCCTCCGCAAACCACCCGCGCGAAGCTGCGCGGCGAATTCATCAGCGCCGCGCAAGAGGCGGGCCGCGACTTCACTGTCGACTGGGTGCACCTCAAACTCAACGACCAAGCGCAGCGCACCGTTCTGTGCAAGGACCCGTTCCGGTCGGTCGACGAGCGTGTCAAGCGACTGATCGCCAGCATGTGAGCGCTTACCCTTAACCGAGTGGGGACCTCCAAAGTCGAGCGGTTGATGAACCTCGTCATCGCGCTGCTGTCGACCCGCAACTACCTGACCGCCGAACGCATCCGCAGCACCGTGCTCGGGTACGCGGAATGCCCGACCGACGACGCATTCAGCCGGATGTTCGAACGCGACAAGAACGAGCTGCGCGACCTCGGCATCCCGCTGGAGACCGGTCGCGTATCGACGCTGGACCCCAGCGAGGGCTACCGCATCAAGCGCGACGCCTACGCACTGCCCGACATCGAGCTGACCGCCGACGAGGCCGCGGCCGTCGCCGTCGCCGTGCAGCTGTGGCAGTCACCGGAGCTCATCACCGCGACCCAGGGCGCGCTGCTGAAACTGCGGGCAGCCGGGGTCGACGTGGATGCACCCGACGCGAGCGTGTCGATCGCGTCGGCGTCCGCTCTGCCCGGCATCCGCGGGTCCGAGCCGGTACTCGGAATTCTGTTGAGCGCCATTGACTCTGGGCAAGCTGTGCAATTTCAGCACCGGTCGTCGCGGGTCGAGCCGTACACCACCCGAACGGTCGAGCCGTGGGGTGTGGTGACCGACAAGGGCCGCTGGTATCTCGTCGGCAAGGACCGCGACCGCGACGCGGTGCGCACGTTTCGGTTGTCGCGGATTGGCGCGGAGGTGACACCCATCGGCCCGGTCGGCTCGGTGCGCAAGCCCGACGACGTCGACGTGCGCGACATCGTGGCAAAGGTCATCGGTGAGACGCCGACGGGCGCTGTCGCCCGGGTCTGGGTCGCCGACGGGCGCGCGACCGCGCTGCGGCGTGCCGGCTCCGTCGTCGAGCACATGGCTCTCGGCGGCCGCGAGGGCGACGTGATCGAAGTCGACATCGGTCCGCTGGATCGGCTGGCGCGCGAGGTGGCCGGGTACGGCGCCGACGCCGTCGTGCTGGAGCCGGAGTCGCTGCGCGACGACGTGCGAGCGCGGCTGCAAGCCCAGGCCGACGGGATTCCGGCGTGAGCCAGCTGTCCACCCGGCTGGTGCGGCTGCTGAACATGGTGCCGTACTTCCAGGCGAACCCGGGGATCAGTGCGGCCGACGCTGCAGCCGACCTTGGCGTCAGCACCAAGCAGCTGATGACCGACCTCAACCAGTTGTGGATGTGCGGGCTGCCGGGCTACGGCCCGGGCGACCTGATCGACCTGTCGTTCTCTGAGGAGAGCATCGAGGTGACGTTCTCCGCAGGCATGGACCGGCCGCTGCGGCTGACCTCGCCGGAGGCGACGGCCGTGCTGGTCGCCCTGCGGGCGCTGCTGGAGGTCCCCGGCATGGTCGACCCGCAGGCCGGTCGCAGCGCGATCGCGAAGATCGAATCCGCGGCCGGCGCGGGGCAAGGCGCCATGCCGACCGACGACACCGCCGCGGAGAGCCCGGCCGCCGCCGCCGTTCGCGAGGCGCTGCGACGGCACCGCGCACTGGCTCTGGACTACTACTCGGCGTCGCACGACACCTCGTCGCGGCGCGTCGTGGACCCCATCCGCATCGTGTTCATCGGCGACCAGAGCTACCTGGAAGCGTGGTGCCGCAGCGCGGAGGGTGTGCGGTTGTTCCGTTTCGACCGCATCGACGCCGCCGACGTGCTCGACGAACCGTCCGCACCGCCGCCACCTGCGGTCGAGGCGGGACCCGACACGTCGTTGTTTGATGCCGACCCGTCGCTGCCGTCGGCCACGCTGCGCATCGCGCCGACCGCGACGTGGATGTTCGACTACTTCCCGATGCGCATGGTCCGCGAACTGCCCGACGGGTCGTGCGAGGCCGAGATGACGTATGCATCGGAGGAGTGGATGGCCCGGCTGATCCTGGGTTTCGGGGCTGCGGTGATGGTCCTGGCGCCGCAAGCGCTTGTCGAGCGGGTGCGGCACAGCGCGGCGGCGGCGCTGGCGGCGTATTCGTCCGCGTCGCTGCGGTAGCATCGAGGCAACGTCTGGAGGTAAGCCATGTGGAACACACTGCAGCCGTGGCATCTGATCGTGCTCGTAGTAGTGCTGATCCTGGTCTTCGGTTCAAAGAAGCTGCCTGATGCCGCGCGCTCGCTCGGCAAGTCGATGCGGATTTTCAAGTCGGAGATGCACGAGCTGCAGCATGAGCGCAAGCCGGAAGTCGAAGCGAAGCCTGACTCCGCGCCGTCTGCCCGAGTTGACACGCCGACCCCCGAGCAGAACCACACCGACGCCCGGCCGGCCTGACGGGCTTCGTCGGCACCCTTGAAGACCCCCGGTTTTCTGCGCCGGCTCGACCCTCGCCGTCGTCGCAGCCGGGTCAATCCCGACGGGACGATGTCGCTCGTCGACCATCTCCGCGAACTGCGCACCCGGCTGCTGATCTCGGTCGCGGCCGTCACCGTCACCACGATCATCGGTTTCGTCTGGTACAGCCACGGCTTCTTCGGGGTGGAAAGCCTTGGTGAGTGGCTGCGCCAGCCGTACTGTTCGCTGCCTCAATCCGCGCGCGCTGACATCACCGCCGGCGGGGGGTGCCGCCTGCTGGCGACCGCGCCGTTCGACCAGTTCATGCTGCGACTGAAAGTCGGCCTGACAGCGGGCATCGTGCTGGCCTGTCCGGTGTGGCTGTACCAACTCTGGGCGTTCATCACGCCCGGGCTGTACCGCAACGAGCGCCGGTTCGCGGTCGCGTTCGTGTTCTGTGCGGCAGTGCTTTTCGTCACCGGAGCAGTGCTGGCCTACATCGTGTTGTCAAAGGCTTTGCACTTCCTGCTGACAGTCGGCAGCGACGTCCAGGTGACGGCACTGTCCGGTGACCGGTATTTCGGTTTTTTGATCAACCTTCTGCTGGTGTTCGGGGTCAGCTTCGAATTTCCGCTGCTGATCGTCATGCTGAACCTGATCGGCGTGCTTCCCTATGCGCGGCTGAAATCCTGGCGCCGCGGGCTGATTTTCGGAATGTTCGTGTTCGCTGCATTCGCTACCCCCGGGTCGGATCCGTTCTCGATGATCGCGCTGGGCGCGGCCCTGACGCTGCTGCTCGAGTTCGCGATCCAGATTGCCCGGATACACGACAGGCGTAAGGCGAAACGGGATGCTGCGGCAGGTTGGGCGGTGCCGGACGACGAGGCGTCGCCAATCGATGCGCCAGAAGCGCTGCCGACTCATGAGCACTGAGTTAGCGAAATTCTCTGCGCTGCTGGAGTTCTCACTCGATCCATTCCAACAGAAAGCATGCACGGCGCTGGAGAGCGGCCACGGCGTACTGGTGTGCGCCCCGACGGGGGCGGGCAAGACTGTGGTGGGGGAGTTCGCCGTGCATCTCGCCCTCGAGACCGGCACAAAATGCTTCTACACCACGCCGATCAAGGCGCTGAGCAACCAAAAGCACACCGATCTGGTTCGCCGCTACGGCCCGCAGAAAATCGGATTGCTCACCGGCGATGTGTCGATCAACCCGAGAGCGCCGGTGGTGGTGATGACCACCGAAGTGCTGCGCAATATGTTGTACGCGGATTCGTCCGCGCTGCACGGCCTTTCGTATGTGGTGATGGATGAGGTGCATTTTCTCGCGGACCGGATGCGGGGTGCGGTGTGGGAAGAGGTGATCCTTCACCTGCCAGAGGAGGTGCGGCTGATCAGCCTGTCGGCAACCGTCTCCAACGCCGAGGAGTTCGGCGGGTGGATCCAGACCGTGCGCGGGGACACCACCGTTGTCGTCGACGAACACCGGCCAGTTCCGTTGTGGCAGCACATGATGGTTGGCAAGCGGCTGTTCGACCTGTTCGACTACACCGGCGGGGACGGACCCGACGATGCGGGACGCGGAAGTCTGGTGAACCCGGGGTTGTTGCGACACATCGCCAACCGGCGCGAAGCAGACCGACTGCTCGACGCGCCATCGCGGGGTCGCGGCCGTGGTTCCCGCCCTCGGCTGTACCGCACGCCGTCGCGACCCGACGTGATCGGCGCACTCGACCATGACGGCCTGCTGCCGGCGATCGTGTTCGTGTTCTCCCGGATCGGCTGCGACGCCGCGGTGAACCAATGCCTGCGCTCCTCGCTGCGGATGACCGACGATGCAGAACGCGATCGCATCTCGGAGGTGATCGACCGGCGCACAGCGGAATTGACTGACGCCGATCTGCTGGTGCTCGGCTACCACGAGTGGCGGGAAGGACTGCTGCGCGGGATTGCCGCCCACCACGCCGGCATGCTGCCGATCTTTAGGCACACCGTCGAAGAACTGTTCACCGCCGGCCTGACGAAGGTCGTCTTTGCGACCGAAACCCTGGCGCTCGGCATCAACATGCCCGCCCGAACCGTCGTGCTGGAACGGTTGGTGAAATTCAATGGCGAACAACATCTTCCGCTGACGCCCGGCGAGTACACCCAGCTGACCGGCCGGGCCGGACGTCGCGGCATCGACATCGAGGGCCACGCGGTCGTGCTGTGGCAGCCCGACGTCGACCCAGCCGAAGTGGCCGGCCTGGCGTCGACGCGGACGTTCCCGCTGCGCAGTTCGTTCGCGCCGTCCTACAACATGACGATCAACCTGGTCTCCCAGATGGGCCCGCAACAGGCGCACGAGTTGCTGGAACGCTCGTTCGCGCAGTATCAGGCGGACCGCTCGGTGGTGGGCTTGGTGCGCGCCGTCGAACGGAACGACAAGGCGATGGCTGAACTTGTCGCCGACCTCTCCGACGCATCGGACCCGGTGATCGAATACGCACGGCTGCGCGCGAAACTCGGCGAACGGGAACGCACGCAAGCGAGATCGTCTCGCCTGCAGCGCCGGCAAGCCGCGAACGATGCATTGTCGTCCCTGCGGCGCGGCGACATCATCTCGATCACGCACGGCCGCCGCGGCGGGCTGGCCGTCGTGCTGGAACCCGACCGCGACTCGGCCGATCCTCGTCCTCTTGTTCTCACCGAAAACCGTTGGGCGGGAAGGATTTCCTCCGCAGATTATTCCGGCGCCACCGATCCGTTGGGCTCGATGACGCTGCCCAAACGTGTCGAGCATCGACAGCCGCGGGTGCGTCGCGACATGGCGTCGGCGCTGCGCTCGGCGGCCGCAGGCCTTACGGTCCCGGACCGCCGACGCCGGTCGGGCGACGAGCCGCCAGTCGATACTGAGGTGCGTACCTTGCGTGAAGAGCTGCGACGCCATCCGACCCACCGGATGGCGGACCGAGAGGCCAAACTGCGTGTCGCAGAACGATATCTGCGATACGAACGCGAGAACGAGCAGTTGCGCGGCAAGGTTGCTGCGGCCACCAACTCGCTGGCGCGCACGTTCGACCGGATCGTCGGGTTGCTTACCCAGCGACGGTTCATCGAAGCCGGACCCGACGGCGCGTTGCGGGTCACCGACGACGGTCGGTTGCTGGCCCGAATCTATTCGGAGAGCGATCTTTTGGTGGCCGAATGCCTGCGCGGCGGCGTATGGCGAGGCATGAAGCCGGCGGAACTGGCGGCGGTCGTGTCAGCAGTCGTGTACGAGTCGCGCGGCGGTGACGGGCCTTCAGTATCACGGGGCGCTGAGATTCCGACGGCGCGGCTGCGGCGAGCGCTCGCCGACACCCGGCGACTCGCGGGCGTGCTGCGCGCCGACGAGCAGACGCATCGGCTGTCGCTGAGCCGTGAGACCGACGAAGGCTTTGTCGCCGCCGTCTACCGCTGGGCCAGCACTGGCGACCTGACCGCCGCGCTCGCCGCGTCTGATGCCGCCGACACCGGAACCGCGCTGTCCGCAGGCGATTTCGTGCGCTGGTGCCGCCAGGTGCTCGACCTGCTCGACCAGATCCGCATCGCCGCGACCGATGCGAGCCTGCGCGATTCCGCGAAACGCGCGATCGACGACATTCGGCGCGGCGTTGTGGCAGTTGACGGCGGGTAGGGTTGGCTTGCACACGCAGACCCGCTTGCGCGAACAGGAGGCACGATGAGCGGACCGCAGGGACCCGATCCCAATCAGCCCTGGTCATCAGGCCAGGAGCAGCCGCCCGCCCAACAGCAGCCGCCCGCCCAGCACGACCCGTCGCCCTGGCAGCCACCGGCGTACTCCCCGCAGCAGTACCCGCAGCCCGAGCAGCATCCGCAGCACCCGCAGACCGAGCCGTTTCCCAGCACCGGGCCGCAGTATCAGCAGCCCTATCCGGGGGCTGCGCCTCAACCGACGCAGTACGGCCAGCCCGGATACCCGCCGGGTCAGTATCCGCCCGGACAATATCCGCCCGGCCAGTACGCGCCGACCCAGGAAACCCCTGCGGAAAAGGGGTCGAAGCGCTCGGTGGCGGTCCTCGGTTCAATCATCGGTGTGCTGGTCGTGATCATCGTGGCCGTGGTCTGCGTGCTGGGGTTCTGGAAGCCCGGCTTCTTCATCACGACGAAGCTGGACGTGAACAAGGCGCAGGACGGCGTCAAGCAAATCCTCACCGACCAGGTCAATGGCTACGGCCTGCAGAAGGTCGACTCGGTCAAGTGCAACAACGGCCAGAACCCCACCGTGAAGAAGGGCGACACGTTCACCTGCGACGCCAGCGTCGACGGCCAGCACAAGCAGGTGACCGTGACATTCCAAGACAACAACGGCACCTACGAGGTAGGCCGGCCGAAGGGCTGATCATCTCGCGGGCAGAGCGTCCAGCGCCTTCTGCAGCCGGCCGATCGAGGAGCCGACGCCGTGGGTCTTCGCCAGCTCGGCGACCTTTCGCGGATGCGCAGCGGCCAGCGGTAGTTCGTCGGTGCGCGTCGAGATCGTGACCGGCGCATCCGTCGCCACCCGCACCACGGGGAACGCCGTCTCCAGATAGGCGCGCGCGTTCAGCAGCTTGTTGCGAAAACCCTTGGGCATCTTAGACTTCGGGTCGTCGGCCGCTGCCAAGATGGCGTCGAGCGAACCGTACTGACCAAGCAGCGTGGCGGCGGTCTTCTCACCGATGCCGGCGGCCCCTGGCAGCCCGTCCGATGGATCACCGCGCAGCAACGCGAGTTCGGCGTAAGCGGGTCCGGCGCGGTGCGCGGGCACACCGTAGCGTTCGGCCACCTCCGCCGGACCGAACGTTGTGGCATTCGACAGCCCGCGGCCGAGGTACAGAACCTTGACGGCGACGGGTTGGTCGGTCACCACCTGCAGCAGGTCGCGGTCGCCGCTGACGACGACGACGGGGTCGCGGCGCTCCTTGGCCGCCAGCGTGCCGATCACGTCGTCGGCTTCGTACTCGGGCGCGCCGGCCGTGGGAATGCCGAACGCGTCGAGGATCTCGAGGATCCAGTCGACCTGCGGTGTCAGCTCGTCGGGAACTTCCTCGACATCGGGCTCGCCGCCCGGGTTTTCCTCGGCGAGGCGGTGTGCCTTGTAGGACGGAACGCGATTTACCCGCCACTGCGGGCGCCAGTCCAGGTCCAGGCACACCACCAACCGGTCGGGTCGTTCCCGGGTGATCACCGTCGCGACGGCGTCGAGGAACCCGCGCAGCGCATTCACGGGTCGGCCGTCCGGCGACGTGATCGACGACGGCACGCCGAAGTAGGAGCGAAACCACATGCTTGCACCATCGAGCAGTAGGAGGGGCCCGGGCATGTCGTCATCCTGCCAGCCACGGCCGGACGTTAGCGTTGACGCGTGCGATTCAGTTCTGACGTGTACGCCCGCCGCCTACACGAGACGGCCAACACGACGGCCGAGGCCGGCCTGGCGGGACTCGTCGTCACTCCGGGATACGACTTGCAGTATCTGATCGGTTCGCGGGCGCAGACGTTCGAGCGCCTGACTGCGTTGGTGGTGCCGACGAGCCGGACGCCGACGATCGTCGTGCCGCGGCTCGAGCTGGCAGCGCTGAAGGAGTCCGCTGTCGCGGAACTGGGCCTGACGGTGCGGGATTGGGTCGACGGCCAGAATCCGTACGAGCTGGTGGTCGGCGCTCTCGGGCGTGCGCCGCTTGCGACCGCGGTGACCGAATCCATGCCCGCACTGCATCTGCTGCCGCTGGCCGAGGTGCTCGGGGAGACCCCCAAGCTCGCGACGCCGGTGCTGCGTCAGCAGCGAATGGTAAAGGACAACAGCGAGGTTGACGCGCTGCGCAAAGCCGGCTCGGCGATCGACCGGGTACACGCGCGGGTGCCCGACTTCCTGGTGCCGGGTCGCACCGAAGCCGACGTCGCTGCGGACATTGCCGAAGCGATTGTGGCAGAAGGACATTCGGAGGTGGCGTTCGTGATCGTCGGCTCGGGACCGCACAGCGCCGACCCGCATCACGAATGTTCGGATCGGGTGTTGCAGGCCGGCGACATCGTGGTCGTCGACATCGGCGGTGCGTACGAGCCCGGCTACCATTCCGATTCCACCCGCACGTACAGCTTGGGGGAGCCGGACCCGAAAGTCGCACAACAGTATTCGATCCTGAAGCGGGCGCAGCAGGCGGCCGTCGCCGCGGTGCGCCCCGGCGTCACGGCTGAGCAGGTCGATGCCGTCGCTCGCGGAGTGCTGGCTCAGGCGGGCCTCGCGGAGGCGTTCGTGCACCGCACCGGCCACGGCATCGGGCTGTCCGTGCATGAGGAGCCCTACATCGTCGAGGGCAACCGCCTTCCGCTGCGGCAGGGGATGGCGTTCTCCGTCGAGCCGGGGATCTATTTCCCGGGCAAGTGGGGAGCCCGCATCGAAGACATCGTCGTCGTCACGCCGTATGGCGCTGAGCCCGTCAACCACCGTCCGCACGAGCTGACGGTCGTGCCGGTCTAGGCAGCCGGGGCCCTGCGCGACTACGCGCGGTCCAGCAGATCCGACGAACCGAGCACCCGCTCGATCTGGACCTCGATGACGACGCGCTTCGGGTTTTCCCGCGGTGTGCGATATCGCTGGGCGTACCGCAGCTCGGCATCGCGCACGGCTTCGGGATCGGTATTGACGCTGGCCCGGCCCTCCAGCGACAGCCATCGTGCACCGTCGACCTGGCTGAGCACCGCGATCCCGCCACGCGCGGCGTTCACCGCCTTCTGCGATCCGCCTGTGGTAATCACCCGGGCGATGTGTGTCTTGGGGTCGAACGTGAATCCCACCGCGACCACATGCGGTGAATTGTCGACGCGCAGCGTTGTCAGCATTGCGAGGTGGCGCTCGGTCAAAAAGGAGAGGGCCTCGCTGGTCAGCCGCGTGGTCGACGAGTTTGCCATCGCAGAACACGCTACCGCGGGCGATAGTCTCCACGGGTGGACGACACGGGTAGGGGCGTGGTCGTGATTTTCGGCGGGCGCAGCGAGATCGGCACCGAACTCGCGGTCAGGCTGGCTCCGGGCGCGACTGTCGTGCTGGCCGCCCGGAATTCACTGCGGCTCGAGCCACAATGCGAGGCGCTGCGGGAAGCCGGAGCACGAGCCGTCCACGTCGCGGAGTTCGACGCCGACGACGTCGCCGCCCACGGCCCGCTCGTGGATTCGCTTGTCGCCGAGCACGGTCCGATCACCACGGCGGCGTTGGCGTTCGGGATTCTCGGTGACCAGAGCCGCGCGGAAACCGACGCCGCGCACGCGGTGCAGATCGTGCACACCGACTACGTCGCGCAGGTGAGCCTTCTGACGCATCTCGCGAAGGCGATGCGCGCGGCGGGCCGCGGCCGCCTGGTGGTGTTCTCGTCGGTGGCGGGCGTGCGGGTGCGGCGGGCGAACTACGTGTACGGGTCCGCGAAGGCAGGACTCGACGGGTTCGCCAGCGGCCTGTCCGACGCGCTGCACGGCTCCGGTGTGAGCCTGTTGCTCGTGCGGCCGGGTTTCGTGATCGGGCGGATGACCGAGGGCATGTCGCCGGCTCCGTTCCCGAGCACGCCGCGGCAGGTGGCCCACGCGACGGCCCGCGCGCTGGCCCGGGGCCGCCGGACGGTCTGGGTGCCGTGGGTGTTGCGGCCGTTCTTCATGGGGATGCGGATGCTGCCGGGGTGGGTATGGCGGAGGCTTCCACGGTGATCACGGTCGTGGGCATCGGCGCCGACGGAATGGCCGGCCTGGCGGAGACGGCGCGAGCCGAGTTGCGTTGTGCACGCACGATTTACGGTTCCCGACGGCAGCTGGACCTGCTCGACGACAGCGTGACGGCGCAACAGCAGGAGTGGCCGTCGCCGTTGTTGCCTGCGCTGCAGACCCTTCCCGACGACGTCCATGTGATTGCCAGCGGCGACCCGCTGCTGCACGGCATCGGCGGCACGCTCGTCGGGCTGTTCGGGGCCGACCGCGTTCGCGTTCTTCCGCACGTTTCGTGCGTGACGCTGGCCTGCGCGCGGATGGGCTGGCGCGTGCAGGACACCGAGGTGATCAGCGTCGTCACCGCCGCGCCGCACACCGCCGTCCGCCGCGGGGGACAGGCCATCGTGCTGTCGAGCGACCGCACGACGCCGCGCGCGCTCGCGGTGCTGCTGAATGCACACGGCCGTGGTGACTCGGAGTTCACCGTGCTCGAGCAACTCGGCGGTCCCGCCGAGCGGCGACGCGACGGCACGGCGCGGGACTGGGCCACCGACCCACCGCGTGACGTCGACGGCCTCAACGTGATCGCCGTGCGCTACTTGCCGGACGGACGGGTGGCGATGCTGCCCGACGATGCGTTCGTCACCGACGGGCAGATCACCAAACTGCGGATCAGGGCGGTGACCCTTGCCGCGCTGGCGCCGAGGCCCGGGGAGCTCCTGTGGGATGTCGGCGCCGGCTCCGGCACCGTCGCCGTCGAGTGGTGCCGCAGCGCGCCGGGCTGCCGTGCGATCGCGTTCGAACGAGACGAACTGCGGCGCACGTTCATCGCGATGAACGTTGCCGCCAACGGGATCACCGTCGACGTCCGCGGCGCCGCGCCCGACGCCTTCGACGGCGGCGAGGACCCGTCAGTGATCTTCGTCGGAGGCGGCCTGACCCAGCCGGGTCTGCTGCAGGCCTGCTTCGACAGGCTGTCGGTCGGTGGCCGGCTGGTCGCGAACGCGGTCACGGCAGAGTCGGAAGCTGTTCTTACACAATGGCATTCAGCGGTCGGCGGCGAGTTGCGAAGATTCCAGCACTATACCGGTGAGCCGCTGGGCGAGTTCACCACGTGGCGCCCGGCGTTGCCCGTCACCCAATGGGCGGTGACGAAGAGATGACCGTCTACTTCATCGGCGCCGGGCCCGGCGCAGCCGATTTGATCACGGTCCGCGGCCAGACGCTGTTGCAGCGCTGCCCCGTCTGCCTGTACGCCGGCTCGATCATGCCCGACGACCTGCTGGCGCTGTGCCCGTCCGACGCTCGTGTCGTCGACACCGGAGCGCTCACGCTCGCCGAAATCGTGGACGAACTCGCAACGGCTGACGCGGCAGGACACGACGTTGCGCGCCTGCACTCCGGAGATCCGTCCCTCTACAGCGCGCTGGCCGAACAGTGCAGGCGCCTCGACGCGCGGGGTATCGAATACGAAATCGTCCCTGGCGTACCGGCTTTCGCAGCGGCAGCGGCTGTGCTGCGTCGCGAACTGACGGTGCCCGGCGTCGCGCAGACCGTCACGCTGAGCCGGGTGGCCACGCTGTCTACCGCGATGCCACCTGGCGAGGACCTCAAGACGTTGTCGGCGTCGAGCGCCACGCTGGTGCTGCATCTCGCGGCGGCACAAATCGACGCGGTGGTGCCTGAATTGCTTGCCGGGGGTTACCGTCCTGAAACACCGTGTGCTGTCGTGGCGTTCGCGAGCTGGCCGCAGCAACAGGTAGAGCGCGGCACGCTCGCGAGCATCGCCGGGAAGATGCGCGACGCCGGCATCACCCGCACCGCCGTCATCGTCGTCGGCGACGTCCTCGCCGCCGACGGGTTCACCGACAGCTACCTGTATTCTCCGGCGCGACGACAGCGGGGGAGGCACTGATGCGAGTTCTTGTGCTGGGCGGCAGCGCCGAGGCGCGTGCACTCGCCGAACGCCTACATCTTGATGTCGACGTCGTCAGTTCGCTCGCGGGGCGGGTGCCCGATCCGGCACTGCCGGTCGGCGACGTGCGGATCGGGGGGTTCGGCGGCGCGGAGCCGATGCGGCAATGGCTAGCCGAGAACCGCATCGACGCGGTCGTCGACGCGACGCATCCGTTCGCGTCGGCGATCACGGCACGGACCGTGCAAGTGTGCGCCGATCTCGGCGTGCCGCACGTCGTATTGGCGAGGCCGGCCTGGGACAGCAGCGGCGCCATTGCGGTGGGCTCCGCCGAGGAGGCCGCGGAAGTCGTTGAGCGGCACGGCTATACGCGGGTGCTTCTGACGAGCGGACGGTCGACTATCGGTGCGTTCCGGCATTCGGCCGCATGGTTTTTGATACGCGTGGTCGTCGAGCCCCGCGCCGACGCACTGCCGATGCGACACATGCTGCTGCTCTCCCGCGGTCCCTACCGCTACGCCGACGAACTGGCGTTGATGCACGAGCACCGCCCGCACGTTGTCGTCACCAAGAACAGCGGCGGCGAGTACACCCGGGCGAAGCTGGATGCCGCTGCGGCACTTTATCTTCCGATCGTGATGATCGAACGCCCGCCACTGCCGTCGGGCGCCGAGTCCATCGCCACCGTCGACGAAGCCGTCGCGTGGGTGGCGAGTCGCTGACGGTTACTTGCGGCGCCGATTTCGCAGATAGAGCGGCACTGCCACGGCGGCGACGGCGATGGCGATTATTGGACCGGCCACTTTCCAAGTGAACGGACGGCCGGGGCCGCCGCCTCCGTCGTTCCAGAAGTAGTGACGCCGCTTGTCCGGCTGAATGTGAAAAGCGCTCGTCGCGTGCATGGACGGACTCAAAGCCGTTGCGACAGGCTGCGCGAGAATCATCGGCACGAACAGGAGTGCGACGAGCAACGCCAAACTCGCCGCTGTCCATCGCACGCCGGGAAGTGTAGGCGCATGGACCGCTAACCGCCGGTGATCTGCTTGATTCGCGCCACCAGTGCATCCGGCGTCGACGGGTCGTAATCCTCGCCGTTGATGCGGACCGTGGGGGTGCCCTTGATATCGGCCTTCTCGGCCATGCTTTTCACCAGCGAAACGTAGGTGCCGTCGTTGATGCAGGCGGCGACGTCGCCTGCGCCGGCCTCTTGCGCCTGCTGGATCAGCCGCGCGTTGTCGGGGAAACTGCTCGCCAACTCGGAAGGCTGCGCGGCATACAGGGCGGCGTGGAAGCGGCGGAACGCGTCAATCGACTGGTCGGCCACACAGTAAGCGGCTGCGCCGGCGCGTGACGAGTAGTCCCGTTTGCCACGATCCAGAATGGCGACCATGTAGTAGTCGGCCGCCACTTCGCCCGAGTCGATCAGCTGATTGACCGCAGGCCCGAAGCTCTCTTCGAAGCGGCGGCAGAACGGGCACAAGAAGTCTTCATACAGCGACAGAACGACTTTCGGCTGGCCGGTTTGCGGGTCGGTGACCAATCTGGACGACGTCACGCGAATCGCGTCGGTGCCGCTGGTGTGCTTCGGCGCGGACGCCGAGGACGAGGACGCGTTGTGCCGCAACATGACCGGGACCGCGATGACCATAGCGACGGCGACAATGACAACCACGACGCCGACGACGAGTGCGATCGCGACACCTCCGCTGAGGCGGTTCGCACGAGGCGGGGGCGTCCAGCCAGGAGGAAGGGGCCAGTTGGGCGGGGGATTGAAGCGCATCGGTGTCCTTCCCGAAATGACGGCCTCCCGAAATTACGACGGGTAGCGGCGAGGCGTGAAGACGCGGTCGCCGTACCACTGAGTCTGCGACGAGCCGACGATCAGCAGACAGCGCATGTCGACCAACGCCGGGTCGAGGTCCGCCAGCGTCACCACGCGCACGTCCTCGTCGGGGCCCGACACATCGCGACCGACCACCACCGGCGTACCCGGATCACGGTGTCGCAGTAGCAGATCCCGCATCGCCGCCACCTGCCACGTGCGGGTCTTCGACGCCGGGTTGTAGATCGCCAGCACCAGGTCGGCCTGTGCGGCCGCGGCCAGCCGTGCCTCGATCACCTCCCACGGTTTGAGCCGGTCGGACAGCGACAGCACCGCGTAGTCGTGTCCCAGCGGCGCGCCGACCCGGCTCGCCACCGCCTGCGCAGCCGTCATCGCAGGGATCACTCGCACGCACACCCCCGGCCACTGCTTGGCTTCCTCGAGCACCGCCGTCGCCATCGCGAACACCCCGGGATCGCCCGACGACACCACCGCCACCGCACGACCCTGTTCGGCGAGCGTGCACGCCAGCCGGGCCCGGGCCGGCTCGTCGGTGTTGTCGCTCGGATGCCGGCGTTGCCCGTCCCGCAGCGGCACCCGCTCCAAATACGGTCCGTAGCCGATCAAGTCGGTGGCTGCGTGCAATTCGCGCCGGCACTGCGGGGTCATCCACTCCAGCGCACCAGGGCCGAGGCCGACGACCGCCACGGTGCCCGCCACCGAACGTCGCGGCCGGGTGCCCGGCACCAGCGCCAGCGAGAAATACGGCACCGAGCTCTCGTCGACGGCGGAAGCAGGCAGCACCCGCTCGCCGGGGGTGCTGGCCCGCTCGACGTAAAACGCGTCGTCGAGTCGGCCGGCGAGCGAAAGCGCTTCCCGCACAGCGGGATACGAGCGCCCCAGCTTGAGCACAACAGCCGCGTCGGCGTCGCACAGGTGTCGGGCCAGCTCCGGGGCGGGGAGGGTTCCAGGCAGCACGGCGAGAACGTCGTCGCCTTCCACCAGCGGCGTCGCGGTCGCGGCCGACGCGGCGCTCACCGACGTCACCCCTGGAACGATCACCGCGTCGAACCGCTCAGTCAGCCGGGTGTGCATGTGCATGTAGCTGCTGTAGAACAGTGGATCGCCCTCGGCGAGCAGTGCCACATTGCGGCCGGCCTCCAAATGCGCGGCGATCCGCTCGGCGCATTCGGTATAGAAGTCCTCAATCGCACCCGCATAACCGCCTGGGTGGTCCGTGGTCTCGGTGGTGACCGGATAGATGAGGTGCTCTTCGATGACGCCGGGCGGCAGGTACCGCTCGGCGATTGCGCGCGCGATGCTGTGGCCGTGGCGCGCACTGTGATACGCGACGACGTCTGCCTCGCCGATGACGCGGGCGGCTTTCACGGTGACGAGCTCGGGATCGCCGGGGCCCAGGCCGACACCCCAGAGCGTGCCGCGCTGCGTCATGCGGCCCCGCCGGCGATCGCGTTGACCGCGGCGGCGGCCATCGCGCTGCCGCCCCGGCGCCCCGTCACCACCAGATAGGCGATGCCGCGGGGCCGCGCGACCAATTCCTCTTTGCATTGTGCGGAGCCGACGAACCCGACAGGTCCGCCGAGCACCGCGGCCGGCGCCGGCAGTCCGTCGTCGACCAGTTCGAGCAGCCGGAACAGCGCGGTCGGCGCATTGCCGATCGCCAGCACCGCACCCCCGATGCGGTCGGCCCACAGGTCTATCGCGGCTGCCGACCGCGTGGTGCGTAGCCGGTCGGCCAGCTCTGGAGCGCGGGGGTCGGCGACCAGCGACACGACCTCGTTTCCGGAAGTCAGTTTGGTGACGCCGGCCGCCACCATCGACGAGTCGCACAACACCGGCGCGCCCGCGGCGAGTGCGGTGCGCGTCCGGGTGACGACGTCATCGGAGAACGCGACATGTTCGCCGAGATCGGTCTGGCCGCAGGTGTGAATCATGCGCACGACAACGCTGGCAACGTCATCGGGAAACCGCGAGAGGTCTGCCTCCGCCCGGATCGTCGCGAAGGACTGCCGATAGATCTCGACCGGGTCCCTGATGTAGTCGATCACTCGCTCACCCTAAGAATCTTGTCGCCCGGCCGGCTGCCGCATGCCCGTTCGCAGCCGACGTAGTGGCGGTGAATGCCGGCCGAGACGGCGAGCTCGCGCGCCGCGCGGGCCCGCACGTCGCCGGCGGAGTGCGCGCACCCCGGGCTTCCGGTGCACGCGCTGACGTCCAGCCACGGCGACTTCTCGTCGAACACCAAACCCAGCGGCGCCAGCAGCCGCAGCGAGGCGTCGGCGGCCTGTTCGTCGAGGTCGCAAATCAGCAGCGAGCGCCACGGCGTGATCACCATCGGTGCGCCGATCGCCGCGAGGACTTCGGCGACGGCGGCGTCGAACACGCCCAACGGCACTGCTGCCCCGAGCGTGACGCGGCCGTCGTCCTGCGTGAGCCAACCCATCGGTGGGCGGCTTACCGGCGGCCACCTCTTACCGGCGCCTGCCGACGCCTCGAGCCCGTCCAGCAGCAGATCGAGATTGTCGAATTCTTTTATCCGCCAAGCATTTCCACGTACAAGGCCGAACTGCGCCGCGACGGCGACCATCGCCGCTACCGCGTCGGCCGGCCCAAGGCGCACTCCCGTGTCACGGCCCGCGAGCAGCAACGCCGCGCGCTCGTCGAGCAGGTGAACTCCGACGTCGGCCGCGAGTCCCGAGACGTCGCCGCGGCCGTCGTCGACGCCGAACCAGAACCGCCCCGGCAGTGTGGCGAGCATCGGCTCCGCCTGGATCGCGCCGTCCAGCGCGGCAACGAGTGGACGCACGTCGCCGCGGCCGCCTCGGCGCCCCGACAACGGCGACGCGACGATGTTGCGCACCTTCTCGTGAGTGGCCGACGGCAGCAGACCGGCCTGCGCGACCGCGTCTGCCACCGCGGCTTCGTCCCTGATGCCACGGATCTGGATGTTGCCGCGCGAGGTCAGCTCCATCGCAGGGGAACCGAATTGGGCGGCCGCGTGGGCCAGCGCAGCGAGCTGCGGCGCCGAGATCATTCCGCCCGCCAGCCTGATCCGCGCGAGCGGCCCGTCCGCCGCGCGGTGCAACGTCAGCGCGCCGGGGCAGGCGTCGACGTCACGCAGGCGAGCCATCCCCTCACCGTAGGCGACCCCCGCGTGCCACCATGAGGTGTGATGCCCAGTATCGATAGGGCGACAGGACGCGTGATCGGTCTGATCGCGCTGGTGATCCTCACTGGCATCGCGTTGCGCGGGTATCTGCCCGGCGAGCACCACCAAAGCCGCGACGAGCCCACCGACAACCCTGCCGCGACGATTGCAGTGGTCGCGCTGCTCGGCGTGGCGATCGCGATCATCACCGTGGCGATCATCGCCACACTGCGCGAACCGCGCCCGCAACGGCCCGCCGGCGGCGAGCTGAACTTCAGGCGGGACCGTGAGCGATGGAAGCCGACGTGGCGGTTTGTGATGATCTCGCTCGTCGCGATCTTGGTGTGGCTGGCGATCGTCGTCCTGCTGGTTCGCCTCGGCGTGCGGCTCGACCCCGGCCACCAATCCGGACCACCCGCGCACGATGTCACCGCGCCCAGCGCCACCCCGGCGCCGCCGCCGTCACCGCCCCCGCCGCCGCGGGAGTCAGGAGGAGACGTGTTCTGGCCGATGTTCGGCACGACGGTGGCGCTGGTGGTCCTGTGGGTCGTCGGGATCGTCGTCGCGGTGAGAAGAAACCGCCGCGCGCCGAAATCGCAACCGGTCCTTCCCGATACCGCTACTGCGCCTGCGCCGGGACCTCAGCCGCTCGCGTTGGCGGCCGAACGCGGGCTCGCGGAGATGGGCGACTTGAGTCGCGAACCGCGGGAGGCGATCATCGCCTGCTACGCGGCGATGGAGGACGCGCTCGCGAACGCGCCGGGGGTGGTTCCCCGGGATTCGGATACGCCGTCGGAGGTTCTGGCCAGGGCGGTCGAGCACCATGCGATTCATCCCGGCAGCGCGACCGAACTGGTGAACCTGTTCGCGGAGGCCCGATTCAGTCCGCACGTGATGACAGAAGAGCATCGCGAAATTGCCGTGCGCGCCCTCGAACTCGTCCTCGCCGAGCTGCGGAGCGTGGCGTGAACAAGTTTGTGGTCGTGGGGCTCGCGCTGGTGATCGCGGTGGAAGTGCTGGCGTTCATGACCGTCGAACATCGTGTGGTGCCGTGGATTTCGGGCGGTATCGCGGCAGTGGTGTTGCTGGTGGGGATCCGGCTCGTCTATCGAGGTTCGCAGAGCGAGCCCACAGAGCCGCCCGTCGACGGCCCCGCCGAGTCGATGCGGCGCTGGATCGTGCGCACCGAGTCGTTGATCCGGTGGGCCGATTCCAGCCAAGCCGAATGGGATCGGCACTTACGGCCAAGGCTGGCAAGGGAATTCATGATGGCTACCGGGCAGCGCCAGGGCCGCGACCCCGCGGCGATGGCCGCCACCGGTCGAATGGTGTTCGGCGACGACCTGTGGCAGTGGGTGGACCCGTCGAACGTGTCGGCGGCCAACGCCCGCGATCGGGCACCGGGACGTGAGGCGCTCTACGAAATTCTGCAACGATTGGAACGGGTATGACGATGCCGGCGACGGTCACCACCGCCCACTCCGAGGCCGTGCTTGACGAGATCGAGCGAGTCGTGGTGGGCAAACGCTCCGCGCTCAGGCTCATCCTCACCACCGTGCTCGCCGGTGGGCATGTGCTGATCGAAGACCTCCCCGGGCTCGGAAAGACGTTGATCGCCCGGTCGTTCGCGGCGGCGCTGGGCCTGCAGTTCACCCGCGTGCAGTTCACCCCAGAC
>Ga0070741_10005248_pt1 | contig 28979 bp, 26 predicted proteins | sample Coa_R1_4_FD_66440 | JGI IMG/M metagenome (GOLD analysis project Ga0070741, IMG submission 66440) | Surface soil microbial communities from Centralia Pennsylvania, which are recovering from an underground coalmine fire - Coalmine... | ecosystem: Environmental > Terrestrial > Soil > Unclassified ... | reverse complement strand
GCTCTCCGGCGGCGTGGCCGTCATCAAGGTCGGGGCCGCCACCGAGGTGGAGCTGAAGGAGAAGAAGCACCGCATCGAGGACGCCGTGTCGACCACCAAGGCGGCGGTCGAGGAGGGCGTGGTTCCCGGCGGCGGCGTGGCGCTGCTCCGGGCCCAGGCCAAGGTGCGGACCTTCGCCGACACGCTCGAGGGCGACGAGGCCACCGGGGCCAAGATGGTGGCCCGGTCGCTGGAGGAGCCGCTCAAGCAGATCGCCGTCAACGCCGGCCTCGAGGGCGGCGTGGTCGTCGAGAAGGTGCGGCAGCTGAAGGGCGCCAACGGCCTCAATGCCGCCACCGGGGAATACGAGGACCTCGTCAAGCAGGGCGTCATCGACGCCGCCAAGGTGACCCGCTCCGCGCTCCAGAACGCGGCCTCGATTGCCGCCCTGTTCCTCACCACCGAGTGCGTCATCGCTGACAAGCCGGAGAAGGAGTCCGCTCCGGCCATGCCCGGCGGCGGGATGGACGACTTCTAAGTCTCCTCAGACCAGGCCAACAGAACCTCATCGCCGGCGGGGCGCCTTCGGGTGCCCCGCCGGCGCGTTTTGCAACCGCTTCGTCCCGGCCCGTCCCTTTCGCCCCCCGCCCGGCCGCCCCCGCTCCGCCCGAACCGGCAGGTCTTCGCCCCGAGGCGTCGAACAAACCCGGTCACAGGGGACTTTACCACTCTCAGTGGTCAAAGCGGGGCGGATCAGGCGGAAGATGGGTTACCAGGGCAAACCTCGACGGATTCGGCTGGCGGCGGCCGCCGCCGCCGTCCTGGCGGCCTCGTCGACGGTGGCCGCCTACGCCCTCGGCACCGGGTCGCTGGCGCCGCTCGCCGCCCCGGCCCCGGTCGCGCCCCTTGCCGCCCCGGCGGGCGGGTACGCTGCCTTCGCCACCGGCACCGTGCTCCACGCCGGGGTCGTCGGCTCGGTGGCCGGGCTCGACTTCGTGTCCTCCACCGCCGCCGCCACCGCCGCGCCGTCGACGTCGCCGGTCAAAAGCGAGCTCGGCCGGGTGGCGCTGCCGGCGCTGCCGGCCAAGGGCAGCTACGGCCAGGGCGTCGGCCTCGGCCTCGACGTCGGGCTGCTGCCCGGTCTGTCGGCCGGCCTGTTCGGCGATGCCCGGGCCGTGGCGCCGCCGTCCACCGCCCCGGTGGAGCAGGACGCCGCCCCGATCTCGCTCCCGCCGGTCGTCAGCCTGACGCCGTTCCGGGGCCAGGCCCAGGCGCTGTCGTCGGCTGCCGGCTGCGTGCTGGGCTCCAACCTCGCCTTCGGACGGGCGGAGGCGGGCGACCTCACCATCGCCGGCCAGAACGCCCTGTCGGTCGGGGCGCCGGCCGCCGCCGGCGCCGGCGGGCAACCGGTGGCGGACTCCGAGTCGAGCACCGCCGTCGTCGCCGGTTCCGAGCCGGGCCGCCTCGGGCTGCTGAGCGAGACCACCCAGACGCTGGCGCCCGTGACGTTCCTGGCCGGGACGGCCAACCAGTTCACCGTCAACCTCCTCGGGAAGTGGGCGCTGCGGGTGACGGCCGACGGCCGGACCGGCTCGGTGTCGTACGGGCCGCAGGTGTCGGCCACCGACCAGTCGGTGCTCGAGGTCCGCAACGCGGCCGGGACGGTGCTCGCCGGGGCGACGGCGGCCCAGCTGCTGGCGGCCGGTGACTTCGGCCTGCACATCTCGGTCGCCGGCGTCGGCGAGATCGTCGTGGGCGAGAAGCCCCGGGCCCGGGGCCGCACCACCCCGGCCGAGGCGTCGGGGACGAACGCCGGCGCCGCCGTCGACATGGTGCGGGTCCGCCTGCTGGGCCAGGACGTCCGCCTCGGGCACATGGAGGCGGCCGTGTCCGTCCCGCCCGCCGGCGTCACCTGCCCGGGCCTCCAGGTCTCGCTGACGCCCGCCGCCGCCACCGTCGCCCCGGGTGACACGGTCCGCGCCACGGTCAGGGTCAGCAATCCCAACGAGGGAACGGCCAGCGACGTGGCCATCGAAACCCGCTTCAGCGCCGACCCCGGCATCGACGCCCGGCCCGGAGCGGTGTCCATCAACGGGAAGCAGTTCAACTTCGGCCTCGAAGGACTGAAGCTCACGACGCCGCTCGGGCCCCGCCAGGCCGTGGACATCCCGATGGCGGTGCAGGTCGTCGGGGCGTCCCGTGCGGGGCGCATCCACCTCGGGGCGACGGCGTCCGGCCGCTACGGCGACGGTCCGCTCGCCGTCCCCGCCGCCGGGGCCGTCGACGTCGACGGGCCCACCGTCAGCGCCGCCCCCGCCGCGCCGACCGGGCAGAACTCCGCTGGGACTCCGGCGCCGGTGACGGCCGGTGCCGCCGCTCCGGCGGGCAGCGGGGGGCGTAGGACCGCCCGTGTCTCAGCCGGCACCCCCGGGGCGGCGGGCCCGGCCGCCTCTGCCGCTCCGGTGACGCCGGCTCCTCCGAGTTCCGCTCCGTCGCCCGCTCCGGCCACCGAGCCGTCGCCGGCGCCGCAGCCGCCCGCTTCCGAGCCGGCGCCGGCGCCCGCCCCGGCTCCGCCGGCGCCTCCGGCGGCCGAGCACGCCGCCGCACCCGCGCTCCGGCCGAAGGGGACATCGACGGATCGCCGTCGGTGGGCCTGGGGCGCGGCTGCGGCGGTCTTCTTGATCACGATCGCCGCCGCCGGCGTGGCTCGCCTGACTGCCGGCGCCCGCCGCTAGCCCCGGGCCTCCGGATTCGGCGTTCTTCGGGAACACCTGTCGTTCCTCAGGAACGCCGGTTCAGGCCGCCGCCGGGTCGTGCCGGATTCGGCGTTCTTCGGGAACACCTGTCGTTCGTCAGGAACGCCGGAAGGGCGCCGCCGGCCGGCGGGTCGCTAGCCTCGACCGGTATGGACACCGTCATTCCCTCGGAGGGCTGGGGGGTCCTCCACCTCTTCTACACCATCGACCGGGAGCGGGCGGCGGCCGAGCCGGGAGCGGCCAAGCGGGTGCTCGACGCCGTCGAGGCCCTCGAGGGCGACGGGCACCAGGCGCTGGTCTCGGCCGTCCTCGGCCACAAGGCCGACCTCGGGATCATAGCCCTCGGTCCCGACCTCGCCCGGCTCCAGGCCTTCCAGGCGGAACTGGCCGCCGTGCCCGGGCTGCGGCCGGCGTCGTCGTTCGTGTCGCTGACCGAGACGTCGGAGTACACCGCCACCGAGGAGCAGGAGCGGGAGCGGCTCTCCCAGCACGGCGAAGGGCTGAGCGAAGAGGCGATCGAGGCCCGCCTCGAGGCCTGGCGCACCCGCATGGCCAAGTACCGGGAGGACAAGCTCCACCCCCGCCTTCCGCACAAGAAGCTCATCTGCTTCTATCCGATGGCCAAGCGCCGCCGGGGCAAGGCCAACTGGTACCAGCTCCCGTTCGAGGAGCGGCGCCAACTGATGGGCGGCCACGCCCGGGTCGGCATGACGTACTCCGGCCGGGTCCTGCAGCTGATCACCAGCTCCTTCGCCTTCGACGACTGGGAGTGGGGCGTGACGCTGCTGGCCGACGACCCGGTGGCGCTCAAGGAGATCCTCTACGAGATGCGCTTCGACGAGGTCTCGGCCGTCTACTCCGACTTCGGGCCGTTCATCGTGGGGCTGCTGGCCGAACCGGCCGAGGCCCTCCGCCGGGCCGGCCTGACCTGACGCCGGAATCCGGAGGCGCCGTGTACCAGTTCCTGCTGTTCCTCCATGTCTTCGCCGTGATCGCCATGCTCGGCCCGACGTTCGCCCTGCCGGCCTTCATCAAGCTGCGGGGCGATCCGCCCTCGCCGGTGATCCTCCAGGCCGAGAACATGATCGGCCGCTTCGCGACCTGGGGCCTGGTGGTGATCCTCGTCACCGGGATCGGCCTCATCAGCGAGAGCCCGGCGGTCAAGGGCCGCTTCGGCGACGCCCACTGGCTCCACCTGGCCATCGCCCTCTTCGTCGTCCTGGCCGGCCTGGCGACCGGCTTCGCCCTTCCCCGGACGCGCCAGGCGCTGCGCGCCGCCGAGGCCGCCGACGGCACCGCCGTCCGCAAGCTGCTCGACCCGCTCGACAAGGTCGTCGGCCCGATCCTCGCCGTCCTCACGGCGGTGATCGTCTACCTGATGCTGGCCAAGCCCGACTTCTGAGCTACTGGCCCGTCTGCCCCGGCTCCGGGACGAGGAGTTGGCGGGGGACGTCGCACTGCTCGAGCCCCGAGCGGATCAGCTCGAACATCCGGATGTTGACCGGTGCGCCGTGGGCTGTCGGCGTGGCGAAGGGCCGGTTCTCCCGGACGGCCTCGCGCCGGGCGGCCACGATCTGTTCCCAGTCGCCGAGCCACTGGTCGGTGGGGTCGTCGTGGGCCAGGGCGTCGGGCCCGACGGCCCGCACCCGGCCGATCATGTGTTCCACCGCCCGGTTCTCGGCCTCGGCCCGGTCGCCGGCGGGCAGCCCGGCCGGCAGGGCGGCGAGGTCGGCCCGGAGCTGCGTGCAGGCGGCCGACACCGCCGTGCGGACGGGCTTGCTGTCGATGGCCGTCGGGTCGTCCTTCGGGCCGAGGATCCAGGGCCCGAACATCCAGAGGAAGGCGATGACGCCGGTGATCAGGAGCACCAGGACCGTGACCCGTCGCCCCCGCGGGGAAGCCGCGCCCGCCGGGTCGGCCGGCCCCGGTTCGACCGCCTCCTCAGTCCTCACCGAGATAGGCCTTCCGTACCTGCTCGCTGGCCGCCAGTTCGCTCGCCGTCCCTTCCAGCACCACGGTTCCGGTCTCGATGACGTAGGCCCGGTCGGCCAGCGCCAGCGCCGCCTGGGCGTTCTGCTCCACCAGCAGAATGGTCGTTCCCTGCGCCTTCAGCTCGGCCAGCGTGGTGAAGATCAGGTTCATCATGATGGGCGAAAGTCCCATCGAAGGCTCATCGAGCATCAGAAGTCGGGGCCGGCTCATGAGCGCCCGGCCGATGGCCAGCATCTGCTGCTCGCCGCCCGAGAGCGTCCCGCCCGCCTGCCGGCGCCGCTCGGACAGCACCGGGAAGAGCCCGAAGACCCGGTCCAGATCGGCCGCCGTCTCTGCGGGAGCCGCCCTGCCGGACCGGCTGAAGGCGCCGAGCTCGAGGTTCTCCCGGACGGACATGCGGGGAAAGATCCGCCGGCCCTCGGGGACGTGGGCGATGCCGAGTTCGACGATCTCGTGGGGGGCCACGTCGTCGAGGCGCCGGCCGTCGAAGGTGACCGTGCCCGCCGACGGCGACAGCAGTCCCGACAGCGTCCGCAGCGTCGTCGTCTTGCCCGCTCCGTTGGCCCCGATCAGCGTCACCACCGCGCCGGCGTCGACCGAGAACGAGATCCCTTTGACGGCGCGGATCTTGCCGTAGGCCACCTCCAGCCCGTCCACCTCGAGGAGAGCCATGGCTAGGACGCCGGCGTTCCGAGGTAGGCGGCGATGACCCGGGGGTCGGACTGGACCTCGGCCGGCGTCCCCTCGGTCAGCTTCTGGCCCTGCACCAGCACGGTGACCCGGTCGCAGAGCCCGAAGATGAACCGCATGTCGTGCTCGATGACGACGACGGCCAGGCCCTGGTCGCGGATGCGCCGGACGAGGTCGCCGGTGGCCCGGGTCTCGGCGGCGTTCATCCCCGCCGTCGGCTCGTCCAGCAGCAGGAGCCCGGGGTCGGTGGCCAGCGCCCGGGCGATCTCCAGCCGGCGCTGGTCGCCGTAGTTCAGGTTCCGGGCCAGGTCGTCGGCCGCCCGCCGCAGCCCCACGAGCTCGAGCAGCGCCGCCGCCCGGGTGCGGGCGTCAGCCTCCTCCCGGTGGAAGCGCGGCCCCCGGCCGATGGCCGAGCCGAGGCCCTCGCGCATCCGGCAGTGCCGGCCGACGAGCACGTTCTCCACCACGGTCATGTTGGGGAAGAGCCGGATGTTCTGGAATGTGCGGGCCAGGCCGGCGGCGGTGATCCGGTCGGGGCTGGCGGGCAGCGGCCGGCCCCGGTAGCGGATCTCGCCGCTGGTCGGCACCTCCATGCCGGTCAGGCAGTTGAAGAACGTGGTCTTGCCCGCCCCGTTGGGGCCGATGAGGCCGACGATCTCCGACTCCCCGACGTCGAGGTCGACGGAGTTCACGGCCACGAGGCCGCCGAAGCGCTTGGAGACGCTCTTCGCCTGGAGGACGGGTGCCGCCGCCGCGGCGCTGCTCATCGTCCGCTGCCCGGTGGGGCGGAGAGGGCGTCGGCCCCCACGCCCTCGGTGTGGAGCTCCTCCTGCCGACGGCGGCTGGGGGCGAAGCCCTCGGGGCGCAGCCGCATCATGAGCACGAGGGCCAGCCCGAAGATGAGGAGCCGGGGATCCTGGAAGGCCCGCAGCTTCTCGGGGATCAAAAGCAGCAGCGTGGAACCGATGAGCGCTCCGGGCACCGTACCCATCCCGCCGAGGACGACGGCGGCCAGCAGGGTGACCGACTGCAGGAAGCTGTACGACTCGGGCGAGATCTGCCGGCCGAAGTGGGCGTCGACGGTGCCGGCCGCCCCGGCCAGGAAGGCGCCGATGGCGAAGGCCAGCAGCTTGAGCCGCACCGTGTTGACGCCCATGGCGGCGGCGGCCACCTCGTCCTCCCGGATCGCCACCCAGGCCCGGCCGATGCGGCTGTCGTTGAGCCGGGTGAAGGCCAGGATGACGAAGGCCATCACCACCAGGGCCAGGAAGTAGTAGTTGGCGAAGCCGGGGAGCTGCACCCCGAGCATCCGGTGCGGCTGGCCGAAGTTGAAGTGCCCGAGGCCCAGGTCGGGGATGCGGGAGATGCCGTTCGGGCCCCGGGTCACGCTGTTCCAGTTGTTGACGGCGATCCGGAAGATCTCGCCGAAGGCCAGCGTGACGATGGCCAGGTAGTCGCCCCGCAGCCGCAGCGTCGGGGCGCCGATGACCACCCCGAAGATCGACGCCACCACCGCCCCGAGGACGATGGCCACCCCGTAGGGCAGGACGACGTGGCTGGTGGTCGTGCCCGCCCCCGAGACCAGCGCCGCCACGTAGGCCCCGACGCCGAAGAAGGCGATGTAGCCGAGGTCGAGGAGGCCGGCCAGCCCGACCACGACGTTGAGCCCGATGGCGGCGGTGGCGAAGATGGCGATCGAGGTGAAGACCCGGATCCACTGGGCCTCGCCGCCCTGGGTGAACGGGAAGGCGGCGGCGGCCAGCGCCGAGGCGGCCAGCGTCACCGTTCGGTGGCGGGGATAGAGGGCCTGGAGCCAGCCGATGACGCCGACGCCGGCCAGGGCGCTGGCCCAGAAGGCGACGGTGGCGGCGAAGGAGGCGAAGCGGCTCGATTCCTCCACGCCCAGGCCGTACCACACCAGGGCCAGGACGACGGCGAGGCTGACGGCCACGAGGGCGGCCTCGACCACCGGCGCCAGCGTCCGCTCGGCCAGCGTCGGGGCCTCGTCGTCGGGGGCGGCCATGGCGCCCACCAGCAGCAGGACGCCGCCGGCGGTGGCCAGCCAGGCGCCGTAGGCCACCGCCCCCAGCCCGCCGCCCTGCCTGGCCAGGGCCACCAGGTTGCCGACGGCCAGCGTCAGCACGCCGAGCGAGCCGGCCAGGCCCGCCGCCCTGCGCCCCGGCCACCGGGTGAGGACGGCGAGCGCCGGCACGACCAGCACCAGCACGTAGGCCCGGGCGCCGCCGGGGAAGCCGGCCAGGCTCATCTTGCCCGGGTAGCCGAAGGCGAAGGTGGCCCACGGCGTGTTGGCCCCGGCCACCGCCAGGGCGGCGCCGGCCACGGTCACGACGGCCCGGCGGGGGCCGGCGAGGCGGCGCGCCGCCTCGACCCCGCCCTGCCGCAGCCCGGCCGCCGTCAGGCTCAAGCCCGCACCGCCACTTCCTCGCCGAAGAGGCCCTCGGGCCGGAACGTCAGCACCAGGATGAGGACCACGAAGGCCCAGACGTCCTTCCAGGCCGCCCCCTGGGGCAGGTACTCGGTGGCCAGCGCCTCGACGAGGCCGATGACCAGCCCGCCGACGAAGGCGCCCCGGATGTTGCCGATCCCGCCGAGGACGGCGGCGGTGAAGGCCTTGATCCCGGCGATGAACCCGATGTGGAAGTCGACCGAGATGAACCGGATCCCCTGGATGACGCCGGCCACGCCGGCCAGCGCCCCGCCGAGGGCGAAGGCCAGGACGATCACCTGGTCGGTGTCGATCCCCATCAGCATGGCCGTCTCCCGGTCCTGGGAGGTGGCCCGCATCGCCTTGCCCAGCCGGGTGCCGGTGACGAACCGGTCGAGCGCCACCGTCGTCACCACGGCGGCGACGACGGCGAACACCGACGTCCAGGGCACGGTCACCCCTCCGACGCTGAACCCGCCGCTGGAGATGATGCGGGGGAACGCCGCCACGTTCTTGCCCCCGGGGTAGAACAGCCGGACCGCCTCCTGGAGCGAGATCGACACGCCGATGGCGGTGATGAGCGGCGCCAGCCGGGGGGCGTTGCGCAGCGGCCGGTAGGCCAGCCGCTCGGCCAGCACCGCCACCCCGGCCGAGGCGGCCATGGCCGCCACCAGCACCAGCGGCAGCGTGACCCAGGGATTGGTCGTCCACGAGCCGGGCAGCACGTAGGTGTAGAGGGCCAGCCCGGCATAGGAGCCGATCATGAAGATCTCGCCGTGGGCGAAGTTGATCAGCTCGATGATCCCGTAGACCATCGTGTAGCCGATGGCGATCAGGCCGAAGGTGGCGCCGAGGACCGTGCCGTTGACGAGTTGCTGGACAAGATCCGACACCCGGTGATTGTTACTTGAATTCTTCGGTCTTGAGCGGCTTCCAGGCGCCGTTCTGCACCTGGTAGACGGTGAGGATCCGGGTGGTGGTGTCTCCGAACTGGTCGAAGGAGACCTTGCCGGTGACGCCCTCGATGCTGCCGTCCTGCACCGCCTGGCGGATCTTCGGCCGGAGGTCGTCGGTGATCGACTTCTGGTCGGGCAGCACCTGCGCCAGGGCGTTGATGATCACGTTGGCGGCGTCGAAGGCGTAGGCGCCGTAGGCCGAGTAGGGGTCGGCGTACTTGGCCGCGGCGTAGGCCTCGACGAAGGCCTTGGCCGTCGGGAGCTGGTCGGTCGGCGCCCCGACGGAGGTGGCGTAGTCGCCCTCCGCCGCCTGCTTGGCCACGCTGATGTAGGTCGGGTCGTAGATGCCGTCGCCGCCCATCAGCGGCACCTTGAGGCCCTGCTGGTCGGCCTGGCTGGTGAGGAGCGACGCCGCCGGGTACTCGCCGCCGAAGTAGATCATGTCGGGGTTGAAGCGCTTGACCCGGGACAGCACGGCCGAGAAGTCCTTGTCGTCGGGCTCGACCGTCTCCACCGTCGGCACCCGGCCGCCGTTCTTCTCGAACTGGGCCTTGAAGGCCAGCGCTAGGCCCTGGCCGTAGGTCTTCTTGTCGTCGATCACGACCACGTTGCGCTTCTTGGCGTCGTTGTAGGCGAAGTTGGCCGCGAACGGCCCCTGGATGGCGTCGGTGGTGGCGACCCGGAAGTAGTAGTCGAAGGGGCGGGCCTTGTGGTCGGGGTCGGTGCCCTGGGTCAGCGACGGGTTGGTGTTGGACGGCGAGATCATCACGATGTGGTTGTTGTTGAGGATCGGCGCCACCTTCTCGGCCACGCTGGAGTTGAGCGTGCCGACCACGCCGACGATCGCCTTGTCGTCGGACAGCTTGGTGGCGGCGTTGGCGCCGACGTCGGGGACGCCGGTGTCGTCCTCGGCGTCGAGGACGACCCGCCAGCCCTTGACCTTCTGCGCCTCGTTGGCCTGGCGGACGGCGAGGTCGGCGCCGTTGCGGATCCCGACGCCGAGGGCGGTGAGCGGGCCGGACAGCGGGGCGATGACGCCGATCTTGACGACCTTCTCCGGGCCGGACCCGTCGGCTCCCTTCTGTGTCTCGTTCTTGTTGCTCCCGCAGCCCGACAGGGCGACGGCGGCGACCAGGACGGCGATCCCCAGCCGACCGGAACTCCTGTGACACCGGAGCATCGACGGTCTCCTTCCGTCAGTGACGAATCACCGAAGCTTATTCCCAGGTGAGAGGATCTTTCCGTGATCCCCGACGACAAGCTGGCCCGGCTGCGCGCCGATCTGTCCGCCCTCCGGCGGGTCGTCGTCGCCTGCTCCGGCGGCGTCGACTCCTGCCTGCTGGCGGTCGTCGCCCACCAGGCGCTCGGCCCGTCCGCCCTGGTGGTGACGGCGGTCTCACCGGCCGTGCCGGCCGAGGAGGTGGCCCAGGTCGAGGCCCTGGCGGCCCGCTTCGGATTCCGGTGGCGGGCGCTGCGCACGGCGGAGCTGGAGCGGCCCGGCTACGTGGCCAACGCCGGCGACCGCTGCTACCACTGCCGGAGCGAGCTGTTCGACGTGCTGGGCCCGGTGGCCGAGGCCGAAGGCGCGGTGGACGGGCGGGGGCCGGTGGCCATCGCGGTGGGGACGATCGTCGACGACCTCGCCGACCACCGGCCCGGGCAGCGGGCCGCCGCCGAGCGGGGAATCCGCACCCCGCTGGCCGACGCCGGCTTCACCAAGGCCGACGTGCGGGCGGCGGCCCGGGCCCTCGGCCTGCCGGTGTGGGACAAGCCGGCCGCCGCCTGCCTCGCCTCCCGCATCCCCTACGGCACGCCGGTCACGCTCGGGACCCTGGACCGGGTCGGCCGGGCCGAGGCGGCCGTCCGGGCGCTGGGCTTCGCCGACCTCCGGGTCCGCCACTACGGCGACCTGGCCCGGCTCGAGGTGCCGCTCCCCGATCTGGTCCGGGTGCTCGAGCGCCGGGCCGAGGTGGTGGCGGCCGTTCGGGAGGCGGGCTACGCCTATGCGACGCTCGACCTGGAGGGGCTACGGTCGGGCAACCTCAACGCGGCCCTGGGGAGTGATCGATGAGCAGTCGTGCCCGCCTCCACCTCTCCTTTCCCGAGCCGTTGGTCGAGCGGCCGGTGATCTACGAGGCGGCCAACCGCTTCGGCGTGATGCCGAACATCCGCCGGGCCAACGTCGAGACCCACTCGGGATGGGTCATCCTCGAGCTGACCGGCGAGGCCTCGGCCATCGACGACGCCGTGAGCTGGTTCTCCGAGGTCGGCGTCACCGTCAACCGCATGGAAGGCGATGTCTTGGAAAGCTAGGCCAGGGGGCAGGCTTGCCCCGTGCGCAAGTGGATTTTCATCGTCATCCCGACGGTCGTCGTCCTGGCCCTGATCGTCGGCGACCAGGCGGCCAAGGGCTGGGCCGAGTCGCAGCTGGCCGAGCGGGCCGCCGCCTACTACCCCCCGGGATCAGGGTCCTCGGCCTCGATCCACTCGTTCCCGTTCATCGGCCGGCTGCTGGTCTCGGGCTCCGTCCCGGCGGTCGACGTCAACCTCGACGACGTACGGGTCGACCCGGTACTGATCCGGAGGCTTTCGATCCACGTCACCGGCGTGAAGCTGAACCGCAGCGAGCTCTTCCACGGCAAGGTGCACCTCGACAGGGTTTCGTCGGGGAAGATCGTGGCCACCCTCGACGGGCCGTCGCTGGCCCGGGCGGCCGGGGCCGATCTGCGCTTCAGCCCCGGCGTGGTCACCGTCCACCAGAAGATCTCCGGCGTCGACGTCACCGCCAAGGGCAAGGTGACCGTCAAAGGCAACGCCGTCACCGTGACGCCGACCTCGGTCCAGGGCCTCGACGTGCCGCCCAGCCGCTTCGCCCTCAACTACCGGATCCCCGGCATCGAGATCTTCCCCTGCCAGGCCGACGTGAAGATCATCCAGGACGCCGTCGTCCTCGACTGCACCGTCGGTGACATCCCGCCGGCGCTCCTCCAGGCCGTCCAGTCCGGCGGATGACCGGGGGCGGGCCCGAGGCCCGGTTGCGGGAGGCGTCGGCGGCGCTGGTGGAGGGCGTCGGCCGGGCGCTGCCGGGGTGGGCGGCCCGCTCGGCGGAGGGGCTGCTGGCGGCCTGGGGCGGGCCGGCCGGCGGCGGGCTCGAGGACGCCCGGCGCCGGGCGGTGGTCGAGCAGGCCCGGGCGGCGGGGGAGGCGGCGGCCCGGCGGGTGGCGGCCGACCTGGCCGCCCTGCTGGCCCTCGATCCGGCCGAGCAGCGGGCGACGCCGCTCCAGGTCATCCGCACGGCCGTGGCCGAGCCGACGGCGGTGCTGGCCGCCGCCGGTCTCCCCGACGTGGTGCGCGACCCCTTCGACGAGCGGTCCTGGCCGAACGACCGCTTCGGGCTGGTTCCCCGGACGCTGCGGGACGTCGACCCCGACCTGGCCGCCGTCCACTTCGCCTGGGGCGTGGCCAAGGCCGCCGTCCTCCGGGCCCGGGCCGGGAGTCCGGGGCGGCCCGGATAATCTGGCGAACCCATGGCCGACACCTCTCCCCGCTCGGCGGGCGAACCGTTCCTCGTCGCCCCCAGCGACCTGCTGCGCTGGGCCGAGTCCCTGGCCGGCATCGCCCGCACCGGTCTCGGCTTCACCGAGAACCTCTACGAGCGGGAACGCTTCGAGGAGGTCCTCCGGGTGGCGGCCGACATCCGCTACCACGCCCTGGAGGAGGTGGAGGCCGGCGTCCAGATCGAAGAGTGGCTGGCCAGCGTGGGGAAGGGCGTGCCCGGCTACGTCACGCCGAAGACGGCGGTCGGGGCGGTGGTCGGCAACGAGGCGGGCGAGATCCTCCTCGTGCAGCGGGCGGGGACGGGCGTGTGGCTCTACCCGACCGGCTGGGCCGACATCGGCTACTCGCCGTCGGAGGTGGCGGTGAAGGAGGTCGAGGAGGAGACCGGCATCCACGCCGAGCCCGTCGCCCTCATCGCCGTGTTCGACGGGATGCGGCTCGGGTTCCACTCGGTGCCGCTGTACTCGCTGATCTTCCACTGCACGATGACCGGGGGCGAGCTGAAGCCCCACCCGCTGGAGTGCCTCGACGTGGGGTTCTTCGCCCGCGACCGTCTGCCCGAACCGCTGGCCGGTGCCGGCCTGTGGGTCGACATGGCCTTCGCCGCCATCGAGGGCCGCCAGACCGGCACCTTCTTCGACCCGCCCCGCAACCCGACCTGGCGCTCCCGCCCCGACGACGACGCCTGACCGGCGTCGGGCGACCCGAGCGGCGCCTCAGCCCGCCCCCAGTTGGGCCAGCAGCAGGTCGATGATCGAGACGGCGCCGCCCGTCCGCTCCCAGCGGTCGCCGATGGAGTCGTGGTCGACGAGGCCGGCGGCGTCGGGCGGGAGGCCCAGCTCGGCTCCGGCGGCGGCGGAGAGCACCGCCGGCTCGATGTCGTCGCCGTAGGCCGGGAAGCACTCCAGCCCGTCCCACACCCGGTCGGGGGCGACCGGAGCGGCCCCCTCGGGTAGCACCCCCGAGAGGCCGTCGACGACGGCGTCCCACAGGTCGTCGTGGGACAGGCCCTTCGGCTTCACGTAGCCGGCCACCGGATGGAGCCGCCATTCCAGCGCCACGCCGCCCGGCGCCTCGCTGAACCAGGTGTGCGACCCGTTCACGTAGCGGTCGACGGGCTCGCCGAGCCGCTCGGCCAGGCCCAGCACGACCTCCGGCCGAATTCTCCACACGGCCGTCGAAGTCCGCCCCACGGCGTTCACCGTACCGGGCCGAGAGTGCTTGACGTGAGGCGTATGTTCACCGCGTCAACTAAGGAGGCCTACGTGCTGGCGCTGGTGTTCTTGGTGCTCTCCGGCGTGTTCTGCTTCGGGTGGATGATGGGCTCCGCCCTCGGATACCAGAACGGCCGGCGCGACGCCGAGGAACTGGCCCGCCTCCAAGCGATGCTCGTCGACTCCATCGAGATGGATCTGCGCAACGCCGTCCCGGAGCGGGGGATCGTGACCCAGGGCAGCCTGCTGGAAACCGTCTAGTCCCGGCGCTGCTCCCGCAGGAACCGTTCCAGCTCGGCGGCCAGCGTGTCGCCGCTCGGCAGGTTGTCCTCGTCGATCTGGTCGTCGTCGCGCGCTTCGAGCTGGCGGACGTAGGCCGCGATGTCGGCGTCGGATCCGACGAGCTCGTTGACCCGGGCCTCCCAGGCCACCGCCGCCTCGGTCAGCTCCCCGAGCCCGATCGGCACGCCGAGCACCTCGGCCAGCCGCTCGAGCAGCGCCCGGGTGGCCTTGGGGTTGGGCGGGCTGGCGACGTAGTGGGGGACGGGCGCCCACAGCGACACCGACGGCATCCCCGCCTCCCGGCAGGCGTCGTGGAGGACGCCGACGATGCCCGTCGGCCCCTCGTAGCGGGAGTGGGACAGCCCGAGACGTTCGATCAGCTCCGGGTCGATGGCCGTCCCGGTGAGCCGGGTCGGCCGGGTGTGGGGGACGTCGGCCAGCAGCGCCCCGAGCGTGACCACCATCTCGCAGCCGGTCTCCCGGGCCAGCCCGATGACCGTCGAGCAGAAGGTGCGCCACTTGAGGTTGGGCTCCACGCCGGAGAACAGCACCAGGTCGCGGCCGACCTCCTCGATGTGGGCGGCGAAACAGTCGTTGGCCGGCCAGGTGATCTTGCGGGTCGTGCCCTCGACGAGGCTGACCTCGGGCCGCGTCGCCTGGAAGTCGTAGAACTCCTCGGGGTCGATGTGGGCGATCTGGGTCGCCCGCAGCCGGCGGCGGAGCCAGGTGACGGCTCCCGAGGCGGCGTCGGCGGCGTCGTTCCAGCCCTCGAAGGCCGCCACCATGACCGGCCGGTTGAGCCGGGGTTGCTCGCTCCAGATCAGGGCGTCCATCGGAACCTAGGCTACCGGCAGCGGGCGGACCTGCGGGTTGTCCCGGCCGTCCAGGCAGAAACTTCCTGACCTGCACCGTTGGGGTCGCCTCGCGGCATTCGGCCCCTGGTGCACTGTTACAGTGCGCCGACGATGGAGAGCCGGACCGACGCCACCACCCCCGGCCTGTACACGAACGGAAAGGGCCGGTCGGTGGACAGCGCTACCGAGGCCATCGACGCCATGGCGTTCTCGGCCGCCTTCGAGGCCGTCGTCGACAACATCGAGACGGTCATCAAGGGCAAGACCGAGGTCGTGCGTCTGGCCTTGGTCGCCATCCTCTGCGAGGGCCACATCCTGTTCGAGGACGTCCCCGGCACCGGGAAGTCCATGCTCGCCCGGGCCATCGCCCAGTCGGTCAACGCCACCTCGAACCGGGTGCAGTGCACGCCCGACATGCTCCCGGGCGACATCACCGGCTCGTCGATCTTCGACACCAAGCAGGGGACGTTCGAGTTCCGGCCGGGCCCGATCTTCACCAACGTCCTCCTGTCGGACGAGATCAACCGGGCCACGCCGAAGACGCAGTCGGCGCTGCTCGAGGCCATGGCCGAGCGGCGGGTGTCGGTCGACGGCGTCACCCGGGAGCTGCCCCGCCCGTTCCTCGTCCTCGCCACCCAGAACCCGGTGGAGCTGGCCGGCACGTTCCCGTTGCCGGAGGCCCAGCTCGACCGGTTCCTGTTCAAGCTGTCGATGGGCTACATGAGCCGCGACACGGAGTTCGAGGTGATGTTCGACAACTCCGTGCAGCTCTCGATCGAGGACCTCGGCGCGGTCGTCGACACCCGGACGGTGCGGGCGATGATCGACTACGCGGCCGACATCGACGTCGCCCCCGAGGTGGGCTACTACATCGTCGACCTCGTCCACGCCTCCCGGAAGGATCCGGCGGTGGCCATGGGCGGCAGCCCCCGGGCGACGATCGCCCTGCTCCGGGCGTCGCGCTGCCTGGCCGCCTCCGACGGCCGGGAGCACGTCTACCCCGACGACGTGCGGGCCGTGCTGCCGGCGGTGATGGCCCACCGCATCGTGCTCAATCCCGACGCCATGCTCCGGGGCGACACCGTCGACGCCGTGCTCGACCGCATGACCGCCGCCGTCAAGCCACCGCTGTCCGCCCGGCGGGCCCTGTCACCGCAGGGGACACCCCCGGGCCCCCGGCCCGAGGCGTAACGGCCGGTGCGGCGCCGTCTGCGAGCCCGGCTCGACCGGGTCGTCGACGCGCTGTCGCCCGGCTCGCTCCGCCGGGCCTTCGAAGCCGCCCAGCGCAAGATCGGCATCACCCGCTCCGGTCAGGTCGCCGTCGTCGGGTTCGTGCTGCTGTGGGTCATGGCCCGGGTCGTGGCCGGCACGGCCATGTACCTCTTCGCCTACGGGCTGCTGCTGCTCGTCGGGGTGTCGTATCTCATTGCCCCGCACCGGCTGCGGTTGAGCGGGGTCCGGAGCGGGCTGTTCCCCCGGGCCCAGGAAGGCGACCGGCTCGACGTCGAGGTCCGGCTCACGGCCCGGCGCCGGGTCGGCGCCTTCGTCCTCGAGGAGCGGGTCCCCGAGCGACTCGGCGCCCCGGTGCGGGTCCCGATCGTGAAGCTGCCGGCCGGCCAGACGGTCACCCACCGCTACGGCCTGCGCTGCGGCCGCCGGGGCGTCTACCAGGTCGGCCCGCTGGTGGCGCTCTCCGGCGACCCGCTCGGCCTCGCCCGGCGGGAGACGGTGGTCGAAGCGCCGTTCGAGCTGCTCGTCCACCCGCGGGTGGAGATCGTCTCCGACCGGCCGCTCACCCGGCAGTACGAGGACCCGCCGATCCGGCCCCCGGTGTCGAAGCCGTGGCCGTCGGGGCTGGAGTTCTACGGCATGCGGGAGTACGTCCCCGGCGACGACCTGCGCCGCATCGTGTGGCGGGCCACGGCGCGGACGGGCAAGGTCATGGTGCGGGAGGCGGAGCAGGGCATCACCGACCGCATCACGCTGATCCTCGACACCGACCGGGGCTCGCACTCCCGGGACGGTGAAGGGCTTTCCGAGAGCTTCGAGGCCGGCATCCGGGTGGCGGCGTCGCTCGGCGTCCGCCACCTGCGCGACGGCTACGAGGTGCGCTGCGAGACCAACGGCGGCCCGCTGGTCCGGCCGCTGCGGGGCGCCGGCTCGCAGCTGATGCTGCTCGACGCCCTGGCCCGCCTGGAGCTCGACCGCCGGCCGCTGTCGGACGTGATCATGCGGCTGGTGACCAACGCCCGGCGCGACGCCCACAACGTGCTGATCACCCCCCGGCTCGGTCCGCTGGAAGCGGCGCAGCTGCGGCTGCTGCTGAACAGCGGCCTGTCGGTGCTGGTCGTCGCCCTGCTGTGGGACGAGACCCACTCCGAGACGACGGGGACGGCCGCCGCCCTCGGCTGCCAGGTCGTCGGGGTCCACCCGGGGCAGGACCTGTCCTCCGCCCTGTGGCGCGACATCGGTGCCGGATCGGGGCGCCGATGACCCCCTCCGATCTCGAGGCGCTCGAACACGACGTCCTGGAGCGCCTGGCCGACGAGGACGGCCACCTCGAGGCCGACCTCGAAGCGGCGGAGGGGCCGGACGCGCCGGGGGAGGAGGAGCCCGAGCACTCGCCACTGCGACCGGCGCTGGCCATGGCCTTCCCGGCCATCGCCGCCGCTGTGATGGCCGGCGGCGTGTTCATCGGGTTCGAAGCCCGGATCGACGCCGCGGTGGCGGCGGTGCTCGGAGTGGCGCTGGCCGTCGGGGCGGCCCGGTTCCGTTCGCCGCTGGCGGCCAACGCCGTCATCGTCGGCGGGCTGTTCGGGATCGGCCTGCTCATGGTCGTCCCCTCGGGTCTCGGCAACGTCGCCTCCGTCGGACGGCTGGCGTCGCAGGCGTCGGCCTCCGGCGACGTCCTGCGGCCGCCGGTGGTGCTGACGCCGGGGTGGCAGGCGATCCTCGGCTGGCTGCTCGGCATCGTCGGCTTCGCCGCCACCTGGGTGGCCGTCGTCATCCGCCGGCCGTCGATCGGGCTCCTGCTGCCGCTGCCGGTGGCGGCGATCGCCGGCATCTCCGTCCCGGCCTCCGACCAGGTGGCCAGCGGGCTCGCCGTGCTCGTGCTCTTCGCCGTCGGCCTCGGCGTGCTGTCGGGGGCCCAGATCGGCTCGGGGCCGGGGGAGGCTGTCACGTCGGGGACACGCCGATCCCCGGGCCTCCCGGCCGGCTACGAGCTGCGCCGGGCGCTGCGGGCCGTGCCGCTGCTCGTCGTCGTCACCGGCGGGCTGTACCTGCTGGCCCAGACCGACGTCCTCTTCCCCCGGCCGGCCATCAATCCCGCCGAGCAGCCCCAGAAGCCCAAGACGGTGCCGCTGTCGCAGGTGCAGGACCGGGTGCTGTTCACGGTGGAATCGCACCTGTCGGGGCCGTGGCGGGTCGGGAGCCTCGACGTCTACGACGGGAAGGACTGGCGGCTCCCGCCCTTCTCCGAGTCGCGCCTCGCCGACGTACCCCGCGACGGCGTGGTCAACCACGATCAGAGGCCCGGCGTGCGGGCGACGTTCACCATCGCCGGGCTCGGGGGAACGGTGCTCCCCGGGCTGCCCAACACCGTCGGCGTCGTGGCCGTTGGGCCGAAGCTGGCCTACGACGACCGCAGCGGCTCCCTGCGCGTCGCCCAGGGCCAGGTGCAGGCGGGGTTGACGTACACGGTGGCGGCGGCGGCGCTGCCGAGTGTGGACGACCTCCGCTCGATCACCGAGCCCGTTCCGGCCGCCATGGCCCGCTTCACCGAGGTGCCCCCGCCGCCGCCGGCCGTGGCCGACCTGCTGGCACGGGCGCCGAAGTCCTCGAAGTGGGACGAGTTCGACTTCCTCCGCACCTGGGTCCTCTCCAACGTGACAGCCACGGGGACGGGAACGCCGAAGAGCGTCCCGCCCGAGCGGGTCCAGGACATGCTGGCCGGCTCCAAGGAGGGCAGCCCGTTCGAGATCGTGGCCGTCCAGGCGCTGCTGGCCCGCTGGGCCGGGATCCCGGCCCGCATCGGGTACGGCTTCGACGGCGGGGACCTCCACGACCAGAAGCTCGAGGTGCGGCCGAGGAACGGGGCCAGCTTCCCCGAGGTGTTCTTCTCCCAGTACGGCTGGCTGCCGGTCATCGGCACGCCGGCCAAGGCCAAGCCCACCGTCGGCGCCGACGCCGACACCCAGCGCCAGGACCCCACCATCGCGCCGTCCGACGACATCCAGGTCGGCCTGTTCGTGCCCGTCCTGGTGCCGCCGAAGAGCCCGCTGCCGGCCGAGATCCGCCGGACGGTGCTGATCGCCGTCCCCGCCGCCGTCGCGCTGTTCCTGCTCTACGTGCTCTGGCCCGGCCTGCGGAAGGCCTGGGTCCGGGGCCGGCGCCGGACCGCGGCCCGGGCCGCCGGCCCCCGGGCCCGCATCGCCCTGGCCTACGCCGAGTGGCGCGACCTCGGCACCGACTACGGCTATCGCCACGACACCGACACGCCGCTCATGTACGTCGACCGCTTCGTCGACGACGCCGAGCACACCGAGCTGGCCTGGCTCGTCACCCGCAGCCTGTGGGGCGACCTGCAGGAGTCGCTCACGCCCGAGTTGGCGGCGATGACCGAGGAGCTGTCGAGGGCCTTGCGCCGCCGCCTCGCCCAGGCCCACCCCGCGCCGGTGCGGGCCATCGCCGTCGTCTCCCGCCTGTCGCTCCGCCATCCCTACGCCCCGGAGCTCACGGCCTTCCTGCGCAAGCCGACCCGCGCCGAGCGCGCCGCCGCCCGTTCCCTGCCGGAGGACGACCGTGTCGCGGTGGCGTAGCTCCTTTGCCGCCGCCGGGCTGGCGGTGGCGCTGCTGGCCTCGGGCTGCGTGCGGCAGGGGCCGCCGGGCGTCGGGGTGCAGAAGCTGGCCGCCGACCTGGTCTTCGGGATGCCGCCGGGGACGACGCCGCCGCCGAACCTCGTTCCGGGACCGGTCGGGCCGGGCGACGTGACGACCTACGTGCCGGGGCCGTCGTCCTCGGTGGCGGGCGCCGGCCGCCAGGCGTCCGACGAGGGCGACGTCGGCTCGGAGCCCGGCCGGCGCGGGCGCCTCCGGCCGGTGACGCCGCTCAACCCGGCCCGCGCACCCTGCCCGCCGGCCGCCCTCACCGCCTTCCCGGCCAAGGAGGCCCGCCTCACGGTGGAGGGCGTCCCGGCCGTGGGCCGGTACCGCTGGAAGCGGACGGGGACGCAGACGCTGGCCAGCCTCCCCGGCGTCAAGCTGGCGGTGACGGGCTTCGAAGCCCGCCTGGTCCAAAACGTGGTGCGGGTGTCGCCGACCGAGTACACGTTCGAGACCGTCCAGCCGGAGCTGGGCAGCGACGTCACGACGATCAGCACCTTCAAGGTCCGGACCGACGCCCTGTCGCAGACGGTGGCGCCCCCGGTGGCGCCGCCCGACCCGAACCACCCGCCGCGGTCGGCGCCCCAGCCAGTCCCGGTCCCGGGCCCGCAGCCGCCGCTGCCGAAGGCGCCCGTCCCCGAGACGCTGTCGGCCGGCGATCCGGAGCGCGGCATCTCGCTGATCAGGCTCCAGCGGGTCGACGCCGCCGGCAACTCGAGCGAGGTCAACTTCTCGCCCGGCGTGCTGTACCTGCCCCTGCCGATCGTCCCCGGCGAGGAGTGGAACGCCGTCGGTGTCGACGCCCGCACCGGTTCGGTGCTCCAGCACCAGGCCAAGGTGGTGAAGCGGGAGCGGGTCGACGCCTGCGGCGACGTCGTCGACGGCTGGGCGGTGGAGGCGACGCAGACCTTCTCCCGCGGCGCCCAGACCGCCCCGCCCCGCACCTACCGTTACATCGTGGCCCCCCAGCTCGGCGGCCTCATCATCAGCGAGCAGATCCACACCACCACCGCCGGCGGCACGACCGACGTCACGCTCTCGCTCGGGCAGCTGCAGCCCTCCCCGCTGCCGCCGCCGCCACAACCCGGAGCGGCGAAGTGAACGGGGCCCGGCGGGCGGTGCTCGGCTCCGCGCTGGCGGTCATGGCCATCGCCCTGTTCACCCAGGTTTTGCTGCCCGGGGCGGGCGGGGCCGGCCGGGGCACGCCGGCCGCCATCCTCTTCCGGGGCCTCGTCTTCGGGCTCGTCAACGCCCTCACCGCCGCCGGCATCATCCTCGTCTACCGCACGCTGCGGGTCATCAACTTCGCCCAGACGGCCATCGGCGCCGCCGGCGCCATCCTCACCTTCGACTTCGTGCAGTACACCAAGGTGCCGTTCGCCCTCGCCTTCCTGCTCGGGCTCGGCCTCTCGGCGCTGGTCGGCGTGGCCCTCGACCTGTCGCTGGTGCGGCGCTTCTTCCGGGCCCCCCGGCTGGTGCTGACGGTGGTGACGATCGTGGCCGCCGAGTTCCTGTCCCAGACGTCGGCCAACCTCGTGGGCCGGCTCCCGTTCTTCCCCCGGGCCGAGACGCTGTCGGTCACCGAGACGCTGGGGACCCGGTCGCTCCACGACCGGCTGCCGTTCGCCGGGTTCCACTTCCGCGTCGGCGGCTTCGGCGTTCCCTTCGGCTTCCCCGAGGTCTTCGCCGTCGAGGTGGCGGTGCTGCTGCTGCTGGCGCTGGCGGCGTTCTTCCGCTTCACCCGCTCCGGCGTGGCGGTGCGGGCCATGGCCGAGAACACCGAGCGGGCGGCCCTGCTCGGCATCAGCGTCGGCCGCCTGTCGACGCTGGTGTGGGCGCTGGCCGGGCTGCTGGGCGGGGCGGGCGTGACGCTGACCGGCGTCCTCACCCAGCCGGGGGCGGCGGCCGGGTTCGCCCCCGCCGTGCTGCTGCCGGCGCTGGCGGCGGCCGTCATCGGCCGCATGCGGAACCTGCCGACCACCGTGTTCGCCGCCGTCGGCATCTCCGTCGTGACCCAGGCGCTGCAGTTCTCCCTCGACAAGGACAAGGCGCTGGTCGATTTGGGGCTGCTGGTGGTCATCGCCGTCGGCCTCCTCGCCCAGCAGCGCCGGGCGCTGCGGGGCGGCGACGAGGTGGCCAGCGCCTGGCAGGCCAGCGAGGAGCAGCGGCCGATCCCCAAGGAGCTGGTGGCCGTCCCCTCCGTCCGCATCACCCGCCGGGTGCTCGTCGGGCTCGGGCTGGCCTTCGTCGTCGTCTACCCCTTCGTCGCTTCCACCGGGCAGATCAACCTCGGCGGGGTCATCGCCCTCAACGCCATCGTCGCCCTGTCGCTGGTGGTGCTGACCGGCTGGGCCGGCCAGGTCAGCCTCGGCCAGTTCGCCTTCGTGGCCGTCGGTGCCGTGGTGGCCGGCGCCCTGACCGCCCGGGTGGGCCTGTCGTTCTGGCTCGCGGTGCCGCTGGCTGCCGCCTTCACCGCCGCCTTCGCCGTCGCCGTCGGCCTGCCGGCGCTGCGCATCCGGGGGCTGTTCCTGGCCGTGACGACGTTCGCCTTCGCCGTGGCCGTGCGGTCGCTGCTGTTCGAACCCCGCTATTTCAGGTGGCTCCTCCCCGGCGCGGTCGAGCGGCCCACGCTGTTCTTCTTCGACTTCGGCGACGAGCGGTCGATGTACTTCCTGTGCGTGGCGGCGCTGGTGGCGTCGATCGTGGTCGTCGTCAACGTCCGCCAGAGCCGCTTCGGCCGGGTGCTGATCGCCCTGCGGGAGAGCGAGCAGAACGTCGCCGCCTTCGGCATCGCCGCCGTCCGCCTCCGGCTGGCGGCCTTCGCCTTCTCGGGGGCGCTGGCCGGGTTCGCGGGGGCGATCTTCGCCCACCAGCAGCGGGGGCTGAACCCCGAGAGCTTCGCCGCCGCCGCCAGCGTCGACATCTTCATGGTGGCCGTGCTCGGCGGGATCGGCTCGGTCAACGGCGCCCTGCTCGGCGCCTTCTACATCAACCTGACCCGCTACTTCATCCACGCCCCGCTGCTGGCGGGGTTCGTCGGGCCCGGCGGGACGCTGCTGCTGCTCTACGTCTCCCCCGGCGGCCTCGTGTCGCTGCTGGCCAAGCTGCGCGACGCCTGCCTGCGCATCGTGGCCCAGCGCCGGCAGCTGGTCGTGCCCAGCCTCTTCGCCGACTACGACCTCGAGGCCCTGGAGCGCCGGCTCATCCCGCTGGCCGAGGCGTCCGACAGCAGCGGCCTGGCCGCCCTCCCGGCCGACGCCCGCTTCAGCCTGGCCTCCGGGCTCTACCACAGCCGCCGCGGCACCCGGATCTTCGGCCCGACGAGCCGGAGCGCGCCGTGACCGCCTCGGCCCGCATCCCCGATCCCGGGCAGGGCCGCCGGGGCCTCCGGGCGCTCGTCCGCAACTGGACCGACCTTCGCCGCACGCCCTACGGGACCGGGCCCGTGGCCGTGTTCGCCTTCCTGGGCCTCGTCGGCGGGCTGGCCGGCCCGGCCTTCGCCCTCGCCGCCCCCGACATCGTCGTCGACCTCCGGATCGACGTCCGCGACATCCTCAACGTGCAGGCGACGATCGGGTTCTTCCTGATCTTCGCCGCCATCGCCCTCGGCTGGTACGCCGACCGCCACCCCCGGGTGCCGCTGTTCGGCGTCGGCACGATCGTCGCCGGCCTGTTCCGGATGGTCACCGCCGGCGCCCACAACCTGTTCACGCTGGGCACCCCCGAGGTGCTCGGCGGGGTGGCCGGGGCCGCCTCCGACGTGCCGAGCTTCTCGCTGCTGGCCGACTACTACCCGGCCGAGAGCCGGGGGAAGGTCTTCGCCGTCCTGGGGATCGTGGGCCGGACGGCGTCGCTGCCGCTGGCGCTCTCGGCGGCGCTGATGGTCGACGGCCTCGGCTGGCGGACGACGTTCGTCATCGGCGGCGGCCTCGTCGCCGTCTCCGGCGTCGTCATCCTCGTGGCGCTGCGGGAACCGGTGCGGGGCTACATGGAGCGGCGGGCCATGGGCGCCGACGAGGAGATCGCCCGCCAGGAGGGTGAGCCGCAGTCCTTCGGCGAAGCCTGGCGGACGGTGTGGGCCGTCCGGACGCTGCGCCGGCAGTTCATCGCCGCCGTGGTCGCCACCCCCGGCGGCACCGTCTACGCCCTGCTCCTGCCGTTCCTGCTCGTCGACCAGTACGGGCTGCGCAGCGCCACCGAGCGCTTCGCCGCCCTGGCGCCGGCGTCGTTCGTGGCCGGCCTCCTCGGCGCCTTCGTGGGAGGGGCACTCATCGACCGGCTCTCGGCCGTCAACCCGTCGCGGGTGCTGGTGGTCGTCGGGCTCTTCGGGCTGGTCGGCGCCCTCGGCCTCCTCGGCACGGCCACGCTGCCGCCGCTGTGGCTGCTGGTCGGCTTCAGCGCCCTGCTCACCTTCGGCTACGCCCTCGTGGGGCCGGCCGCCCAGGCCATCACCACGCAGATCATCCCGCCGGTGGTGCGGACGCAGGGCGTCCAGATGCTGGGGCTGGCCGCCATCCCCGGGCTGATCTTCTTCGTTCCCATGGCCGGGATGCTGCGATCGCAGTACGGCTACAGCGTCGCCATCCTCTTCTGCGTCCCCTTCGCCGTGGTGGGGGCGCTGGTCAACCTCTCCGCGGCGTCGTTCTTCGAGTTCGACCGGCGCAACGCCTTCGCCGCCTCCATGGCCGACGCCGATTGGCGGGAGGCCAAGGCCGCCGGCCGGGGCAAGCTGCTCGTCTGTCGCGACGTCGACGTCGAGTACGACGGGGTGCAGGTGCTCTTCGGCGTGGACTTCGACGTCGAGGAGGGCCAGATCATCGCCCTGCTCGGCACCAACGGCGCCGGCAAGTCGACGCTGCTGCGGGCCATCAGCGGCACCCAGGAGGCGTCGGCGGGCGCCATCGTGTTCGACGGGCGCGACATCACCCACATGCCACCCCACGAGACGGCCGCCCGAGGCGTGATCCACATGCCCGGCGGGCGGGGCATCTTCCCCGGCCTCACCGTGCGGGAGAACAGCCTCCTCGGCACGTGGATGAACGCCGGGGCCGGCGCCGGCGAGCGGCAGGCCCGCATCGACGAGGTGCTCGGGATCTTCCCCATCCTGGCGGAACGGGCCGACGAGACGGCGGCGTCGCTGTCGGGCGGCGAGCAGCAGATGCTGTCGCTGGCCCAGGCCTTCCTGGCCGAGCCCCGGCTGCTGATGATCGACGAGCTGTCGCTCGGCCTCTCGCCGGCGGTGGTGGGCCAGCTGCTCGACGTCGTGCGGCGGATCCACGCCCGGGGCACGACCGTCATCGTGGTGGAGCAGTCGGTCAACGTGGCGCTCACGCTGGCCGAGAAGGCCATCTTCATGGAGAAGGGCGAGGTCAAGTTCTTCGGCGCCACCGCCGATCTGCTGGGCCGGCCCGACATCCTCCGGGCCGTCTACGTGAAGGGGACGGGCGCGCTGACCAGCGGAGCGCCGGCTTCGACACTGCGCTCCGAGCGGGAGCGCCGGGCGCTGGAGCTCGGCGAGGCCCGGCCCGTCCTCGAGGTGGCGAACCTGACGAAGCGCTTCGGCGGGATCACCGCCGTCTGCGACCTGAGCTTCGCCCTCCGGGAAGGCGAGGTCCTCGGCGTCATCGGTCCCAACGGATCGGGGAAGACGACGACGTTCGACCTGATCTCGGGTTTCCAGCTGCCCGACGGCGGCGCCGTCCGCTACCAGGGCGTCGACATCACCGCCCTCCCGCCCGAGGAGCGGGCCCGGCGCAAGCTGGTGCGCCGCTTCCAGGACGCCCGCCTCTTCCCGTCGCTCACCGTCTTCGAGACGCTGCTGGTGGCGCTGGACCAGCGGCTCGAGGTCCGCAGCGCCCTGCTGGCGGCGGCCCGGCTGCCCCAGGCCCGCCGGGCGGAGAAACGGGTGCGGCTGCGGGCCGAGAAGCTGATCGAGCTGCTCGAGCTCTCCGCCTACCGGGACAAGTTCGTGAAGGAGCTCTCGACCGGGCTGCGCCGCATCGTCGACCTGGCCTGCGTGCTGGCCACCGAGCCGCAGGTGCTGCTGCTGGACGAGCCCAGCTCCGGCATCGCCCAGGCCGAGGCCGAAGGGCTGGCGCCGCTGCTGCGCCGGGTCCGCTTCGAGACCGGCTGCTCGATCCTGATCATCGAGCACGACATGCCGCTCATCTCCGCCGTCGCCGACGAGCTGATCGCCCTCGACCAGGGCCGGTTCGTCACCCGGGGCCGGCCGGCCGAGGTGCTGGAGGACGAGCGGGTGGTGGAGTCGTACCTCGGCACGACCGTGGAAGCCGTCAACCGTTCGGGGAGCATCCGATGACGAGAAAGGTCCTGGTTCTGCTGGTGCTGGCGGCGCTGGCGCCGGCCGCGCTGGCCGGCTGCGGCAGCGACAACAAGGTCGGCAACAAGGCGCTGCTCGACTTCAAGGAGCAGGCCAACAACCGGCTCGGGGAGACGACGACCACCACCGCCGCGGCCACGACGAGCACGGCGGCCGCCGCCCGGGCGCCCGCCACCACCACGACCCGGCCGAAGGCGGCGGCGGCGATCACCGCCACCACCGCCCCGGTGGCCGCCGCCCCCACCGCCACCACGGCGACGACGGCGGTCGCCGCAGTGCAGACCGTCCGGGAGATCGACATCTACGGCGACAACGACCCGGGCCACGAGGCGCTCGACCCGAAGGTGCAGACCGCCTACGTCGGGTCGATCATCCGCTGGGTCAACAAGGACACCGTGCCCCGCTCCATCCGGGCCGACAGCGGCCAGTTCGCGTCGCCTCTGATCCAGCCCGGCGCCCACTGGGACTACGCCGCCGGCACCGTCGGCGTCTTCAGCTACAGCGACGACACGCGCCCCTACGTGACGGGGGAGCTGAGGGTCTCCAGGCCGTGAACCGTCTCCGCCTCCTCGGGGCCGTGATGGCCGCCATGGCCGCCCCCCTGGCCCTGGGCGGGTGCGGCCGGTCGGAGGCCTCGGTCGCTCCCACTCCGGGGAAGGCGGTCACCATGCTCGACGTGGCCGGTCTGCCCGCCGACCTCCTCGGCTTGAAGCTGGCACCGGAGAACGTGAGCGACGAACTGGCCCGGGTGCCGAAGGCGTACGTCGACGCCCTGTCGCTCTACTCCCTGCGCCGCAACGATCTCGTGATGGCCACCCTCCAGATCAGCCGGTTCAACGCCGGCGCCGACGTCGCCGCCGACACGTTCCGCAAGACCGTGGTCAACCAGATCGGTGCCACCGCCCCCCGGCCCGTCCGCCTCGGGCGCGACACCGTCTACCTGACGACCGGAACCAAGCAGTCGATCGCCGTGTGGTTCAAGGGCCGGTACCTCTTCGTGCTGGCCACGCGGGCCGACTACGACCAGCCCCGCACGCTGCTGCGCCGGGCACTGGAGATCGAGCCGTGACGGCGGCCTGGCCTCGGATCGCCCTCTGCGGGCTGCTGGCCGTGGCCACGCTCGGCCTGTCGGCCTGCAACGGCGCCACCGACGCCGAGAAGCGGCTGCGGGCGGCGCTGCACAACACCGAGAAGCTGTCGAACACGTTCCTCTACACGGAGACCGTCCACGACCGAGCCGGCGACCACGAGACCGACGTCCGGGGCCTGGTGGAGGACGACTTCCGCTACAAGGCCCGGGTGGCCGAGGACGGCAAGCCTGTCCTCGACGAGGTCGTGAGCGACGACGCCCTCGCCGTCCGCTTCCTGGACCCCGCCCGGATGAGCCGCTTCCTCCGCAGGCCGGCGAACGGTTCCGGTGGCGGTGGCGCCGGCCCCGGCCAGGCGGCTGTGGCCGCGCTCCTCGCCACTCGGCGCTGGGTCCTCGACCCGGCCGGGGCGCCGGCCGAGTTCGCCACCGCCGGCACCGACCGCACGCTCGGCCACGACCCCATCGCCGACGCCCGCGACGTCTTCGCCTACGTTGAACAGGCCATGAACGAAGCGGCCCGGGTGGTCGAGTTCAACCCCGAATCGTTGGAGTACCGCAAGGACGAGGATCCGTTCCCCGCTCCGGCGAAGCACTCCGGCGTGACCCGCTACGACCTGGTGCGGCCGAACCTGCCCAAGGCGTCGCAGACCGGCGGCGGCCCCAACCAGGTGACGCCCGACGCCCGCCACTTCCGGAAGCTGTCGGTCTACGTGAAGGACAAGCGGGTGATCAAGGTCGTCGAGAAGATCGACGTCGAGAGCCGCCTGAAGGACCTGTCGGAGATCTACGACACCAGGTTCCCCACCGACCGGTCGAAGGCCGAACTGGCCGTCGTCGCCGTCGAGGCCCTCAACGCCATCCGCACCGGCCAGGGGCAGGATCCGATCCGCCTGCGCGACATGGAGTTCGCGGTGAAAGACCTGGGTTCCGACGTCAAGGTCGACCTGCCGGCCGACACGACGAAGGCCAGTCTGGGGCTGCTGGAGAACCGGGGCCGGCCGGCCGATGCCCGCTCCTGACCCGGTCCGGCCGTTGATCCGGGCCGCGGTCGACTCCGACCTCGACGCCATCGTCCGGGTCCACAACCGGGCCCGGCCGCTGCTGGCCGACACCGTCGCCGCCCTCCGGGCCCGCCGGGCGGCCGGCGTCGCCCTGCGGGACGACGTCCCCTGGATCCGGCTGGTGGCCGAGGTCGGCGGCGAGGTCGTGGCCACCGGACGGGCCATCGAGGCCGGCGCCGGGCCCGTCGCCGAACCCGGCGTCGTCTACGCCGGCATCGAGGTCGATCCCGACTGCGCCGGCCGGGGCATCGGCCGCCTGCTGATCGAACACATCCGGACCTGGGCCCAGGCGATCGGCGCCGACCGGCTCCGCTGCCTCGTCGACCTCGACGACGACCGCTCGACCGCCGTCGTGCAGGCCTGGGGCTTCTCCCCCTCCGAGGCCGAGGAACCCCTGCACTGGAACTACGTCCTCGACGTGAGCCGCCTGGACCGGGCCCGGCTCACCGAGATGCTGCTGCCCGACGTCGAGGTGGTGCCGCTGGCCACCCGGTTCGACGACGAGGGTTTCTGCCGGGCGGTGCACGAGGTCCACGACGAGGGCCGGTCCGACATCCCGAGCGCCGAACCGTTCCCGGCCACCGTCTACGAGGACTGGCGGGCCGGCGAGCTGCGCCGGGCCGGTGACGGCGGCGTGACGCTGGTCGCCTGCCGGACGGGCGACCGTACCGACAGGATGGTGCTGGGCGCCTCGGCCGCCGAGCCGGTGGCCTTCGTCCCCGCCGCCTTCGTCGACTGGACGGTCGTGCGCCGCAGTGAGCGCCGCCGGGGCGTGGGCCGGATGCTGAAGGCGGCGCTGGCGCTGTGGGCCGCCGAGCGCGGCATCGACCGGCTCGACACCGAGGTCACCGCCGACAACACGGCCATGATCGCCGTC
>Ga0070741_10005247_pt1 | contig 28981 bp, 21 predicted proteins | sample Coa_R1_4_FD_66440 | JGI IMG/M metagenome (GOLD analysis project Ga0070741, IMG submission 66440) | Surface soil microbial communities from Centralia Pennsylvania, which are recovering from an underground coalmine fire - Coalmine... | ecosystem: Environmental > Terrestrial > Soil > Unclassified ... | reverse complement strand
TGCTTGTAGTCGGTTTCGCTCAGTTCGATGGGTTCCACGGCGGACGTACCTCCGCGATGGAATACGAACAAGCAAGCGAACTGACTTCAGGCTGCAAGAACTTTTGACACCCTACTTAGAGCGCAAACGGCTCCGTCTCTACGTTCTGATGAGCATGTTACAAGGCTTGGTAAGATTCTTCGCTACGCTCAGAATGACAAGCGAAGGTACAGATGAATGTCTCGCTCCCTTCTCCCTAGCGCGGACAGGCGTTATCGTCCGCGCGGTAAAGGGAGAAGGGCCGGGGATGAGGGTGAATAGCCTTACTCTTCTCTCTGCTTGAGAAGAGCCATAAAGCCATGACCGACTTAGCGCAGAAAATCAGCAAGCTACAGGGGCCGATCCTCGTTCTCGGCGGCAGTGGCTTCATCGGCGCGAACCTGCTGCGGATGCTGCTCGCCTGCCGCGAAGACGTGGTCGGGACGGCGACGCACCTGCCCGCCTGGCGACTGGACGGCCTGCCGGAAAAGAACGTCCGCGCCGTAGACCTGCTGGTGGACAGCAACCTGGATAACCTGCTCCACGAAGTCCGCCCGCGCACCCTCTTCAACTGCGTCGCCTACGGAGCCTACTCCTTCGAGACCGACAGCCCGCTCATCTATCAGACCAATTTCAATCTGACCGCCCGGCTTTTGAGTCGGCTGGAGTCGCGCCAGATCGCCTGCTACGTTCATGCGGGAAGCTCCTCCGAGTATGGCGACCACGCCTCCGGGCCGGAAGAGAGCGACCTGCCCGCGCCCAACAGCGACTATGCCGTCTCCAAAGTCGCCTGCGCGAACCTGCTCCACTACTACGGCACGAAGAAGGGGCTGCCCTGCGCCAACCTGCGCCTCTACTCCGTCTACGGCCCGATGGAGGACTCCTCGCGGCTCATCCCGGCGGTGATGCAGCACGGCGTGCAGGGCCGCTATCCCGAATTCGTCCACCCGGACATCTCCCGCGATTTCGTCTATGTCGAGGACGCCTGCGAAGCGTTTATAGACGCGGCGCTGAACCTCAAAGAGGAGGACTACGGCGAGTCGTTCAACATCGGTACGGGCTGCAAGACGACCATCGGCGAGGTCGCGACGCTGGCGGGGGAGATATTCCAGATCGGCGCGGCCCCGGTCTTCACCATGCCCAACCGTCACTGGGACGTTTCGGACTGGTTCGCCAACACCCGCAAGGCGAAAGAGCGGCTCGGCTGGCAGGCGCGCACCAGTTTCGAGGAAGGACTGCGGCGCACGCTCGCCTGGTACGAGAGCCTGGAGGATAGGGAGCGATACCATCGCGCCTCGAAGAAGTTCGGGCTGGACACGAAGCACAGCGTCAGCGCCATCGTCGCCTGCTATCGGAACAGTCCGGCCCTTCCCGTTCTCTACGAGCGGCTGAAAACGACCTTCGCCCAGCTTCGCATCGAGTACGAGATCGTTTTCGTCAACGATGGCAGCCCGGACGACAGCGAGGAGGTCATCCGCGCCCTCTCCCGCAGCGACCGGCGCGTGATCGGTATTTCGCACTCGCGCAACTTCGGCGCGCAGGCGGCCTTCAAAAGCGGCATGGAGATCGCCACGAAAAACGCCTGTGTCCTGCTCGACGGCGACCTGCAAGACCCGCCGGAGTTGATCGAGCAGTTCGTTGCGAAGTGGCGGGAGGGCTACGATGTGGTGTATGGCCGTCAGGTACAGCGTCCGGAATCGGTCACGCTCCGGCTGGCGCGCAGGCTGTTCTACCGCCTGTTCGACGCCTTCTCCTATCTCTCGCTGCCGCACGACGCCGGGGATTTCGCGCTGCTGGACAAGCGTGTGGTGGCGTGTCTGTTGCAGTTCCCGGAGCGCGACCTGTTTCTGCGCGGCGTGCGCGCCTTCGTCGGGTTCAAACAGACCGGCGTGGACTACACGCCCTCGGAGCCGCTGCCCGGCGCGCGGCAGAACAGCCTCGTCCGCAATTTCGGCTGGGCCAAGCGCGGCCTCCTCTCCTTCAGCAACACGCCGCTCACCATCCTCAGCTTCTTCGGCAGCGCGCTGTTTCTGCTGACGCTGCTGCTCTGCCTGGGCCAGATCGTGACGCGCCTGCTCTTCCCGGACGCCACGCCGAAGGGCTTAACAACGGTGCTGCTCAGCATCCTGTTCTTCGGCTCGATCAACCTGTTCGCGCTGGGGCTTATCGGGGAGTACATCGCCCGTATCTTCGAGGAGGTCAAGCAGAGGCCGCACTTCATCCGCCGCAGCATCATCAAGGATGGAGAAATCCGCGCCGCCGCCGACTCTGTAGGCCCCCCACCCTGACCCTCCCCCTGTTCTTGGGGGGAGGGGAGCGACAACGCCAGTCTGTACGTTCTTTCAACTCCTGCCAGAGCGCGGAAGAACGGAAAAGCCCACATACTGACGGTTCCCTCCCCCTGTTCTTGGGGGGAGGGTCAGGGTGGGGGGCCAGAGGAACGACAGGACATCGTGATTTCGGAGCCGACAGAAACAGAGAGACAGATCGCCGTTGTACAGGAGCGGAGAGCCACAAGCCGTTTGACGCGGCGGGCGTCGCTTGGTATCGCGCTGTGCGCGGCGCTGTATGCCTTCCTGAGGCTGTGGGGGCTGCGCGCCGCCGTCATCAACGATAAGTTCGATGAAGGGGTCTATCTTTCGCTGGTGCAGTCCGTCGCGGCGGGGACAGGCCGGCTCTATCGCGACCTGATGCTCTGCCATCCGCCGGGAGTCGTCTGGGCAGGAGCCTGGCTCTGGCCGCAGGTGCATGGCAGCCTGTATGCGTTGCGACTGCTCTATATCGCCGTCTGCGCGCTCGGTCTGATTCCGATGTACGCCATCGCGCGGCGCGTCTTCGGCGTGCAGGCCGCGCTCTTCACTCTGTTTCTGCTCTGCGCCTCGCCCGGCTTCGCGAACTGGCTGGGCCGCAACATCTTCCTCGACCCGCTGCTGAACGTCCCGCTCTACGCCGCGCTCTGGATGCTGCTCTGCCTGCCCGGAAAGCGCGCGGGAGTCGCCTCTGGCGCGGGCGCGCTCCTCGGCCTCAGCTATCTCATCAAGGAGACGGCGGTTCCCGCCGCGCTCTCGGTCTGCCTGGCGCTGCTCGTGGCCGCGCGTTTAGACAGAGACCGGCCCGGAGAGATCGGCAGATGGACGTGGCTCTGGATGGGCCTCGGCTTCGCGGTCACGTTCGGCCTCGTGCTGGCCGCGCTGGCGCGCATTCCGGGCTATCTCTACTATACCTTCTCGCTCAACGCCTACGCGGTCCGGCGCTGGGATCTGCGCTCCTACGAACTAACGACCGGCTTCTACGCGCTGCCCCTGCCGATGACCTTCGGCTTCCTCGGCACGCTGCTCATGGCCCTGCGCCCGCAGTCCCGCGCGGAACGGTTCCTCGGCCTGTTCGCGCTCGTGATGACGCTGCTGATGGTGTTCGTGCCGAAGCCGTTCTACTGGCGCTATCTGACCGCCGCGTTTCCGGTCTTCTGTATGGGCGTCGCCGTCTGGTGGCGGCGTTTCCTGGCAAAGCCGCGCCCTGCTTTCGCGCGCGGGCTGGCCTGCACCTTTCTGGCGCTGTTCGGACTGGTGCATCTTGCCAGCCTGGTTCTCTATCACACGAAAGAGTCGCCCAATCCTCCGGCCTATTGCACTGCCCTTCAGACCTTGCGCGACGGCCCCGGCCCGATCTTCACGCTCGATCCGCTCTGGGCGCCCGCCTCCGGCCATCCGCTGATTCCCATCGTGCAGCGCCTCAACCGCGTGACGATTGACGTGCCGGTGACGCCCGCCGAGTACGCCGCAGCCCTCGCCCCCTGCCCGACCGTCGTGCTGGACAGAGAGAATCTGCGCTGGCTGCCGCCGGAAACCGTCGCCGCGATCCGCCAGCAGTATCGCACGGTCTTCCGCTTCCAGTCCCCCGGCGACCGCCAGTATGTCGAAATCCTGCGGCGATAAGGGCTTCTATCGTGGCGTCAGCAAGAATTTGCGTTCTTTGCCGTTGACCTGGCCCTTGACCCGGATACGTCCCTCATCAGGAACGTCCTTGTGACCGGCGCGTTCGCTGCCGCTGCCGGAGCGTCGGCCGGGCCGAGGGGCCGAGAGACAGCAACCGGAGCCATGATCGGGGGAGACGCCAGCCCTGTCTGCTGCTCGATCTGCCGGGCGAGGGCGCGCAGCGGAGCCGAAGGTTCCACGCCCAACCCTGCGTGCAGCAGACGCTCCATCTCCCGGTACTGCCGCAGCGCCGCGCCCGGCTGCCCGGACGCCGCCAACAGACGCATCAATGCCTTGTGTGCCTCCTCCCGCAGAGCGTCGGCGCGCACCGCGCGGCGCGCATAGTGCAGCGCAGCGCTCAGGTCTCCGCGCGCTTCCAGATGCGTGATGAGCCGGGTTACACCCTCGAAAAACAGCCCGGACAATCGCTCCTGCTCGATGCCGATCCAGTCTTCATAGTAGCCGGGAAGCAGGCGTTCCTGATAGAGGTCGGCAGCCTGCGCCAGAAGCTGCGTCCGTTCGGCGGCGCTGTCGGCCTGCGCGCTCTGCTGCAAGGCGCGCTCGAATTCGAGGACATCGGTGGTGACGGCGGCGGGGTTGAGGCCGACAGAGAAGCGGTCGGCGCGAAGAACGGCGTTGGCGGGCGTGCCGGGCGGTTCCAACTGGTTGCGCAGGGAGGAGAGCGCGACGCTGAGGCTGTTACGGCCCGCTTCGAGACTGCTTTCCGGACAGAACAGGTCAATCAGCGCTCGCGCGGATGGGCCTGTTGCAGATGATAGGCGAGATAGGCCAGCAGCGCCCCGATCTTTTGCGATTTGAAGCGCGTGACGGTGCGTTCGCCCTGCTGCACGCACAGGCCCCCTAGAAGGGTGATTCTTAGCTGCTGGTGCATCTGCTGCTTGCCCTTCCAAGATGCCGCTCATGCCTCTGGGTCTATTCTCCCTCCGCTCTCTTACCAAACTCTTAAAGAAAGAATGGATAGCCGTTCCTCAGGCGACACGCACGATTCGTCCGGTGTTCAGCGACTCGATGGCGGCGGCGATCACCTTTTGCGCCGCCAGGCCGTCCGCCCCGGAACCGTCTATCTCCTCCGGCGCAGCGCCCTCCGCCACCTGCTTCAAAAAGCGGTGCAGGCGATCACGAAATGTGTCGTCGAAATCGCGATAGCCGCCGAAGACCGGGTTCGTGTAGACGGATTTGATCGCGTCGCCCGCCGGATAGAGCGTGACTTCGCGCCACATATCCTCCAGCACGAAACGCCCCCGCACGCCCGCCACTTCGCAGCGTTCCATCGGGTGGCCGCGCTCGATGTCGTAGCTGCTGGTCAGGTGGCCGACCATGCCGTTCGCCAGCTTGAAGTTGAACGACGCCGTAGACCAGAGGCTCCGGCCCGGAGCCTGCATCGCAAAGCACTGCACCTCGGCGATAGGGCCGCAGAAGTGGTGGATCAGGTCAATCGAGTGGGGATTGAGGGCTTTCAGATGGAAATAGGGCGAGTCGAACTCGCCGGGCCTGCCGATCCAGAGCGCGACATTGACAAACAACAGATCGCCAAGCCGTCCTTCATCGAGCCACTGCTTTGCGATGCGCGCCGCCGGAGTGAAGCGATGGTTGAAGTCTATACCGAAGCAGCGCCGCGTCTCCTGCGCGACCCGCGCCATCTCTTCGGCCTTCTCGATCTCGTTGCAGATCGGTTTCTCGCAGAGGACGTGGCAGCCTGCCCGCAATGCCTGAAGCGTCGGCTCATAGTGGTCGCTGGAGTACTCGAAACCGCCGGTGGCGATGCTGCACACGTCGGGCGCGAGCGCGGACAGCATCTCCTCCGCGGAGACAAACCAGGGAACGCCCAGCCGCTCTCCCGCGCTTCTGGCGCGCGCGGCGTCTCTGTCGCAGACACCGACAAGTTCCGCTAAATCGTCCGTTTTGTAGAGGTTGGCATGAAGGTTGCCGATAGGCCCCATCCCGATTACGCACACACGCAACATAGTCCGCACTCTTTCCGCAGGGGATATTTCTTCCTAATGTTATACCTGAAAGTGGCCGTCACGCGGGTTCGAGGGTGAAGACGGAGACTTCGGGGTGGCAGAAGAGGCGCAGAGGCAGGCCGACCCGTCCCAGGCCGCGATTGACATAGAGCTGCACCTTGCCGACAGAGTACCATCCGGCCCGATAGTGTGCGGCCCCGATGCGGCGCACCTCGCGCGCCGTGAGGATAGGCAGGAGAATCTGCCCGCCGTGCGTATGGCCGGAGAGCGCGACGCAGGCCCGGTCGGAGAACCGCTCGGCCACCGCCGGGTTATGGGTCAGCGCGAGGACCGGCTCCTGCGGGCCGATGCCGGAGAACGTGCGGGCGACATCGGGCCGGCCGCGCCGCGAATCGTCCAGGCCCGCCAGCCAGAGACCGTGTTCCAGGCGGACGCTCCGGTTGATCAGCATCTCGACCCCGGCATGGGCGAGGGCGCGCGCCACCGCCTTCGCGCCCGCCGAATAGTCGTGGTTGCCGAGGATACCGTAGACGCCCAGGCGCGCGCGCAGGCCAGAGACGATGCGTGCGCAGGGTTCGATGTCCGCCGGGTCACGGGAGACGAAATCCCCGGTCAGCACGGTGAGATCGGGGCAGGCCGCGTTCGCCAGCGCGACGGCGTGATGCAGCAGGCGGTCGGGCGTCAGTTCGCTGCGGTGCAGGTCGGACAACTGCGCGACGCGCAGCCCGCGCAAAGCCTCCGGGAGAAACGGAACGGCCACACGATGTTCGGTGCGCTGGATCATGGGATGGCGCTGGCTCCCGGCGACTGCGCTTTGGCGTCTTCCTCAGCCCGCTCCGCACGGAACTGCTTCTGCGCTTCCGCCACTTTCGCGGCCTCCGCCGCCTTTGCCGCGCCCTGTCGGTTCAGCGCCTCCTGCCAGCGCGTCAGCACCTTATCGTAGAGGTCGAGCAGGATCGTGCGCTTCTCCGGGGCCACCAGCATCGCCGTATCCCAGGTGCGCCGCTCCCAGAACTCGCGTAAGATGGCGGCGGCGCGGGCGTACTGCGCAGCGGCCTCCTCCCAGTTCCCGGCGTTGTAGGCGAGTTCGGCCAGACCGTCGTGGGCGTAGGCGAACTCGGTCTCGACCATCTCCGGCACGGCGCGCACTTTCCCATAAGGCCCCTCTTCCATCCGCGCCATCGTACGATAGACCTCTGCCGCCTGCTCGGTCTGCCCGGCCTGAAGCAGCGCCTCGGCCAGGGCGCGCAGGTTCTGCGGGTTGTTCGGCTGAAGTTCGCGGCTGCGCTGGAAGGCAGCAACAGCGCGCTGCGGGTCGCCCTGCCGGGCATAGAACTGGCCGAGACGGTAGAAGGTCTTGCCGGTCGCCGCGACGCGCGCAGCCTCCTCCAACTGCCTGCGGGCGTCTTCCGGGCGCTGCAAAAAGACGTAGACCTGCGCCAGCGCCAGGCGCGGTTCCGGGTCGAGCGGATCGGCTCCGGCAGCCGCTTCGAAGTCCTGCGCCGCGACCGCAGACTGCCGGTTCATCAGCGCCTCCGTCCCACCCGCCATCTCCAGGCGCGCAAAACCGGTCGCGCCCGCCCGCCACAGCAGAAACAGGGCCAGCAGCGCGCCCACGCCGGTCATCGCGGGAGCCAGTGGGCGCGGTATCTGCGTCGCCAGCGGAGCCAGGTCGCGGCCTGCCGCCACCATCAGCGCGACGACCGCGCAGAGCGTGAACGCCGTCGCGACGATGTACCAGTCGGAATCAATGACACTGTGCAGCATGGAGGCCAGCGCCGCCGTCAGCAGCCCCGCCAGCAGCAGGCGCGGCTCCTCGAAGGCCAGTTGCCCGGCAATGTTGGCCCTCACCCCTGACCCCTCTCCCACGCTGCGGGAGAGGGGAGGCGTTGGCGCGGGCGTGTTCTTCCCTTTCAATTCTTGCTGGAACGTGGAAGAAGGAGAAGACTCTTGTTGAGCCTCTCCCCTCTCCCACAGCGTGGGAGAGGGGGCGGGGGTGAGGGCTTCCGGCGGCGTCTGTAGCAGCAGGACGTGCGCCGCGAAAGCGGTCGCGGCAGCCAGCGCAGTCAAAAGGAGCAGCACGCCGGGAAAGCCGACCTCTGCCGCCAGTTGCAGATAGCTGTTGTGGGCGTGCGCGGTGTAGGCGGTCTCGGCGTAGCGCGGGTAGGCGACATCGTAGGTTCCCAGGCCCGTGCCAAGAATCGGATGGGCCTTTGCCATGCGGAACGTGCCGGTCCAGGTATAGCGGCGGAAACTGGCGGAGTGGCTCTGCGCCTCCGCCGTCGCCTGCACCGAGGCAAGCGGATTGCTGCGCGCCGGGCTGGTTCCTTGCGCCGGAGCGATATGGCGGTTGGCGACCCGCGAGAGGAGGGGCGCAGAGGCCAGCAGCGCGCCGACCGCCACGATCGCCAGCCCCGCGCCGATACGCTTCCAGCGACCTGCGCCCGCCCGCGACACCGCCAGCAGCGCCGCCCAGACTGCCAGCGCGACCAGCAGTAGCGCCACGCCCGCCCGCGATCCCGTGAGCAGCAGGCAGCCGCTTTGCAGCCACAGCCCGACGCCGAGCGCCAGTCGTGCCATGCGGTTCGTCGTCGCAGCGAAGGCGGACAGCGTCAGGGGCAGCGTGAGCAGCAGGTAGCCCGCGAGGAAGTCGGGATTGGCGAAGGTGGCAAAGACGCGATGCTCCGCCACGCCGCTTTTCCAGTACTCCAGATACTCGCGCACGCCCATTCCAGCGATAAGACTCCCGGCGGCGATGACCGTCAGCAGCAGCGCTGTGAAGCCGTTGCGGTCACGGACGAGGCGCGCGACCAGGCCGCCAAGCAGGAGGGCCGCCAGCAGCGCGGCAAGCGCGTTCAGGCTGAGCGCCAGCGCCTGTGACCGCACGAGCGACAGCGCGGCCCAGGCTGCCAGCAGCGCCAGCGCCCCGGCCAGTCCCCGCACCGCCCCGATGGCGACCGGGCGCTTCCACTCCCGCCAGGCTACGACACCGAACGCCGCCGCCGTCAGCGCGACCGAGAGCGGAGCGCCGAGCAGTTCCAGCAGGCCCGGTGTCGCCTGCGGCGAGAAAGAAGGCGTGGCGAAGAAACCGGCCCAGAGCGGCGCGATGAGCAGCACGGCGGCGAGCAGTCCCAGCGCGATCCAGTCCAGACGGGCGAGGGCGCGCGGATCGCGTTCCGGCGCGGTCGCAGGGGGCGGCTCGACGCGCGGCGTATGTGGCCCGCTCACACCGTTGCTCGCCGGTTTGTGTTCGGCAGGCTTCTTCACGCCTTCCCTCCTTGCCGGGTTTTGGGCTGCTGCGGCCCGCGCAGGCGGCGGCGCCAGTAGTTGATGCGGTAACGGGCCATCTGCCCGACGGCCCGCAGCCCGATCCCGACCGGAATCAGCGGACGCAGCAGCAGCGGTGTGGAGGCGGCGTAGTGCTTCTTGTAAAAGATGTACTGGCTGCGGTGGAATTCGTAGGTCATGCGGGTGGGTACGATGTCGGTACTCTTGCCGATGAGATGGTAGATGATGGCATCTGGAAAGTAGGTGACGCGCCAGGTGGGACACCCCTCCTCTTCTAATGGCGCATGATTCGCGCGCCAGCACAGGTCTACATCTTCGCAGTACATGAAAAAGGTCGTATCGAAGCCGCCGATCTGGTCGAGGAGCGTGCGGCGGATCATCAGAGCGGCCCCGGAGACCCAGTCCACATCGCGCGGCGTGTTGTGATCCCAGTCCTGATAGAGATAGTCGGTCGTGAAGCGGTTGTGCGGGAACAGGCGTCCGAGCGGCGTGTTGCGGAAAAAGCCGGTTCCCAGGTTCGGATAGCGGCGGCAGGAGTATTGCAGGGAGCCGTCGCCGTTGAGCAGTTTCGGGCCGAGGATGCCGATGTCGGGCTGCGAGTCGGCGAAGCGCACCATCGCGGCCAGCGCGCCCTCGGTCACCTCGGTATCGGAGTTGAGGAACAGGACGTAGCGGCCCGTCGTGTGCGGAAGGGCGGCGTTATTGCCCTCCCCGAACCCGACGTTGCACTTGTTGACAAGCAGACGCACGCGCGGGAACAGCCGTTTCACCATCTCGCGGCTGTTGTCCTCGCTGGCATTGTCCACCACCACGACTTCATACTTCAGGCCGGGCTGCGGCAGTTCCAGCGAGCGCAGGCACTTCTCCAGCAGCTTGCAGGTGTTCCAGTTCAGTATCACGACCGATAAGTCCGGGCAGCTTTTATCCAACAGCAGTCATCCTCATTGGGCGCGGCGGCGGGCCTGAAGCCAGGCATAGGGCCAGGAGGCCGCCGCAATCAGCAGGCGCAGCGGCCAGTGCCAGGGCGCGCGATAGTGCTTGGCGTAGAAGCGCAGCAGACCGCGCCGCGACTCCCAGGCCATCGCCGCGCCGACCTGCGCGGTGCTGGCCCCGCCATAGTGAACGATCTCCACGTCGGGCGTGAAGTAGATCTTCCAGCCCGCGCGCTTGCAGCGCAGGCACCAGTCCACCTCGTTGAAAAAGATGGGAAAGTTCTCGTCCAGCAGCCCGACCTGCTCCATCGCGGCGCGGCGGATCAACAGAAAGGTTCCCATCGGCTGATCCACTTCCGCCACCTGCGTATAGTCGAACCAGGTCATGCGATAGGCCCCGAGCGCGCGCGCCTGCGGCAGCAGGCGGCTCAGGCCGATCAGTTCCCACCAGACCGCCAGCGGCGACGGAAAACCTCGCACCGACCGTTGCAATCTGCCGTCGGGATGCACCTGCCGCACGCCGAGCGCGCCCGCCTCCGGGCGCTGCTCCATAAAGGCGACCGCCTTCTCCAACCCGCCGGGCGGAAGCAGCACATCCGGGTTCAACAGAAGTATATACGCGCCTTGCGCGCGTTCCATCGCCTGATTGTTGCCCTGCGCATAGCCTGTATTGGTTTGGTTCGCAAGGAGACAAACTTGAGGGAAGCGAGCGGCGACCGCCTCCGCGCTGCCATCGGAGGAAGCATTGTCCACCACGATGACCTCGAACGGGAAGGAGGGCGGGGCGGCGTAGAGGCTGGCAAGCGCGTCGAGGAGCAGGTCGCGCGTGTTCCAGTTGACGATGGCGACGGAGAGGCAGATCATGCCTATGTTGTACCCGAAACGCTCTCGTTCTGTGACCTACCCCCCGTCCCCCTCCCTAAAGGGGAGGGGGACGGGGATAGGTCATTTCGCCAGGGCGCACAGCCGCGCGAAGTCGAAGCCGAGCGGATCGGATTTGCGCCCGGCGGGGAGCGCGATGGCGGCGTGCGAGACAAGGCGCGAATCGGGCAGGGCGTAGCGGGCGCGCAGAAAGCGGATGATGCCCGCGACCGCCTCGTACTGCGCGTCCGTGAAGGGGTCTTTGCCATCGTTGCGGTTGACGATCTCGATGCCCACGCTATAGTCGTTGACGTGCGGCACGCCTTCCAACTCCGAGATGCCCGCGTGCCAGGCCCGCTTCTCGACCGGAACCATCTGCACGACCTGTCCCTCCCGGCCCACGACAAAATGCGCGGAGACTTTCTTGGCCGGGTTCAGGAAAGTCTGCACCGTCTCCTCGACCGAGTTCAGCACCGTCGCATGGATCACCACGCAGTTGATGACCGCATCGGGCGGGCGGTCATCGCAGTTGGGCGAAAGATGGAAGGCGTAGGCCAGCGGCACGGGCGGCAGTGCAGGCTGGCGCATGGCGCGCACCTTCTGGGCGACCCGCCCACAGAGAACCAGGCCCACCATCGCGAACATCAGGGTGAACAGCAGGCGGCGGCGTCTGCGCCGCGCCAGAAGGCTCCGGCGCGGCCTGCGAGGAACGGAAGCAGGGGAGGAAGAACGGCTGTAGTTGTCCGGCATAGGCGTCTACCCGAAGCCCGGATCGCAGGCGATGCCATAGCGGTCGGCATGACGGCGGATCACGCGGGCCAGCGCCGCGCGGTTCAGCGCCGCCCGGCCTGTCACGGAGCGGCCCTCCGCCGCGCACGCTGCATAGTAGGCGCGGAGACGTTCGGCATAGCCCGCGCCCATCGTCTCGCGATAGTTGAGCAGGTCGCACATCACCCGGCGGACGCCCAGTTCCGCCGCCCGCCGCAGATACTCCGCAACCGCCTCCGCGTTGTCGGAGACGCCGGGCAGCAGGGGCGCCCAGAACAGGCTCCTCGGAATCTCCGCCGCCGCCAGCGCGCGAAGCAGATGCTCGCGGCCCTTCACGCTCGGCGCGCGCGGCTCGAACACCTTGCGCGCCCGGTCGTCGAACGTGGAGAGCGAAACGCCGACATGAACGCCACCGTTCGCCGCTATCTGCTGCAAGATCGGGAGGTCGCGCAGCAGCAGGGGCGAGCGCGTGATGATGCAGACCGGATGGGAGTGCCGCGCCAACTCCTCCAGAATGGCCCGCGTGATGCCGTAGCGTTTCTCGATGGGCTGCCAGGCGTCCGTCGCGGTCCCTATCAGGATGCGCGCGTCCGGCGGTAGTTTCGCCAGTTCCCGCCGCAATACCTCCGGCGCGTTGATTTTGGCCTGCGCCCACTCTCCCCACGTCTCCCACTCCTGCCCGCGAAACTTGCGCAGCGACGGCACGTAGCAGAACGAGCAGCCGAACGCACACCCCACGTAGGGATTGAGGGTGTATTCGGTGAAGCCCATCTTGCTCCTTTGCAGCAGCGTCTTGCACGCCGCCTCGCTGATCTCTACAGGCCGCGTTTCCATGACGCTATTATAGCAAGGATGTAGAATTTAGTCAACATGATTTTGGCGAAAAATCGGTCTATGTCCGGCTCCCTCGGCCTTCAGGCAAGGCAGGCGGGGAATAGCGCCTGCCCCTTGCAAAATCGCGCCAGGAGTGCTATCATAATCCCCGTTCAGGCGCGTGCGATCTCAAGCAAAAGGGACACGACAGGCCAAACGCCACAGCCGAACCTCTCTCGGCGGGCGCTGTAGAGCGGATGAATATACTCCAGATCGTCTCCAGTTCGCGCACCTCCGGCGCGGAAAAGCACGTTCTTGTGCTTTCCGATAGGCTGCGGCGGCGCGGGCATCAGGTCACCGTCCTCTGCCCGAACGGAGGATGGCTGCCGGAACAGTTGCGCGCGAACGGCATCCCGACCCTGGAGATGGCGATGCGCGGGGCGCGCTCCTGCCTCACGGCCTGGCATCTGCCGCGCATCGCGCGGGAACGCAAGATCGAGGTCATCCACGCGCACCTGACCCGCGCCGCCTATTTCGGCTTCCTGACGAGCCGCCTGACCCACCTTCCGGTCGTCTCCTCCGTCCATGTCATGACGCACGACTTCGCCTATCGGCGTCTGGTTCCGAAACGGCGCAGCCAGATCGTCACCGTGTCGGACTGTCTGCGCCAGGCCATGCTCCGCCAGGGCATTCCGCCGTCGCAGATACGCACGATCTACAACGGCACAGATTTCTGCGGAGACGAGGCGGTGGGAGGAAACGGCGATCTGGCGGCGCTCGCTTCCGTCGAGAGGCGACCGGAAGAGGGCGCGGGGACGCTGACCGTGCGCGCGGAACTGAGCCTGCCTCCCGACGCCGAACTGATCGGCCTGTTCGGTATCGTCAACGAGTTCAAAGGCCACCCGATCCTCGTGCGGGCGCTCAAGGAGATCGTGGCGGCGCGGCCCCGCGCTTACGTTGTCTGTGTCGGGTCGGTCCAGCCGGAGATGCAGCAGTCGCTCTGGGAGACGGCCTCCGCCGACGGCCTGGCGGAGCGGCTGCGGTTTACCGGCGTGCGCAACGATGTGCGGCGGCTGATGTCGGAGATGGATGTCGTCACGCTGCCCTCTCTGTTCGAGGCGTGCAGCATGGCGATCATCGAGGCGATGGCGATGGGCAAGCCGGTCGTGGCGACGCGGGCGGGCGGCAACCCGGAACTGATCGCGGATCAGGAGACGGGCCTGCTCATCGAGCGCACGCCGGAGGCGCTGGCGCTGGCGTTGGTCGCTCTCCTCTCCGATGCCGGACGCCGCAGACAGATGGGCGCTGCCGCGCGCCAGCGCGCCGTCACGCGCTTCTCCGCAGGCGTGATGGCCTGCCAGATCGAGCATCTCTATCAGGAACTTCTGCAAGCTGGAGCCGCCGAAGCGGCCACAAATTAATCTCACTGCATTCCCGGCCTCTGACCCAGGAGGGGAAGCGTCTTGTCGTCAGAGGTAACCCTTGTATCCTGTTCTCATGTACCATAAGGTCGGGCAGCCCGTCATCGAGAGGCGCGATACGTTCCTGAATGTCTCCGAGGAGGGGTTTCGCCGTCAGATGCGCGTGCTGTCTCGACTGGGCTATCGCGCGCGGACTTTCGGCGAGATCGTCACGGCGGTCGCGTGCGGGCGCACGCTGCCAAAGCGCACGTTCGCCATCACTTTCGACGATGGCTACGGCTCTGTCGGGGAGAGAGCCGCCCCGATTCTGGCCGAGTACGGCTTTCCGGCCACCGTGTTCGTCGTCTCCAACTGGGTCGGCAGCGCCAACGTCTGGGATCGCGCCCTCAACCGTCCCGAACTGCCCCTGCTCGATTGGGACGCCCTGCGCCGCCTCCACTCTGCCGGATGGGAGATCGGCGGGCATACCCGTTCGCATCCGCATCTCGACGTGCTGGACGATACCGCCGCCCTTCTCGAAATTCTGGCGGGCAAAGAGGAGGCGGAAGCGCGCTCAGGAACGCGCCTGGAGACCTTCTGCTATCCGTTCGGGCATTTCAATGCGCGCACTCCCACGCTGGTCAAGGCCGCCGGATTTCTCGGAGCCTGCACCGCGCGCAGCGGCCTGGTTCAGGCGCAGAGCGATCCGTTCACGCTGCCCCGCATCAAAATCTCCTACAGCGACGGCGTCACGGGCCTGCTGTTTCGCCTGTTCGCGCGCCCCCATCTTCCCAACACGCGCCCCCTGCGCCGTTCCTATCGTCCACTGTCCTGAAACAGGCCGTTCCCTCCGTTCCGTTTTCCGCAGGTCGGGGCCGGTCACAGATTTTTGCGATACCGGAAGGGATAGCTCTGCACGATCTCCAGAATCAGCCGGTCGGCGCGGTAATCGTCCTGCGCCACCGCCGCCGCGATCTTCTTGACCGTCGGCAGGTCGTAGGGTTCGAGGCCGCGTCCGAGCGCGTAGGCCAGCATCTTCTCGGTCAGGTTGCGCAGGAACTCCCCCTTCTGCGCGAGGAGATGCTGCTTGAGTTCGACCGGGCCGGTAAACTTCTCGCCGGTCGCCAGCACGCCGGAGGCGTCCACCGGCTGCCCTCCGATCTGGTCGCGCCAGTGGCCGATAGCGTCGAAGTTCTCCAGGCCGAAGCCGATAGGGTCCATCCGGCTATGGCAGGAGGCGCACTCCGGCTTTTCGCGGTGCTTCTCCAGTCGCTGCCGGAACGTCAGGCCGTTTTCCGGCGCATCGCTGGCGGGCAGCCCTCCCGCATTCGGCGGCGGCGGCGCGGGCGGCGCTCCCAGTATCTCTTGCAGCACCCACTTGCCGCGCAGTACCGGGCTGGTGCGCTGTGGGAAGGAGGTCAGCGTCAGCACGCTCGCCATCGTCAGCACGCCGCCCCGGCGGTGGTCGGCCAGGGAGACGCGCCGCATCTGCGGCCCTTTGACGCCCGCGATGCCGTAGTGCCGGGCCAGTTCTTCGTTGACGAACGTATAGTCCGCGTCGAGCAGTTGCAGCAGGCTGCCGTTCTCGCGCAGCAGGCTGTCGAAAAAGTCTATCGTCTCCTGATACATAGCATCGCGCAGGGTGGGCGTGTAGCCGGGATAGCGGCCCGGATCGGGCTGCGCGCTGGTATAGAGATCGCGCACGCGCAGCCACTGCCCGGCAAAACTGTCCGCCAGGGCGCGCGATTTCGGGCTTTGCAGCATCCGCCGCACCTGCTGTGCCAGCGTCTTCGGGTCGTGCAGCCGCTTCTGCCCGGCCAGCGTGAACAGCGTCTCGTCCGGCATCGAGGCCCAGAGGAAGTAGGAGAGGCGGCTTGCCAGTTCGTAATCGCTGAGGGGATAGGGCTGCGCGGCGCTGCGGTCTTTTTCGACCCGGAACAGAAAGTTCGGCGAGACGAGAACGGCCTTCAGCGCGAACTTGACGGCGTTTTGGAAACTCTCTCCACGCTGCGACGCCAGATCGAACAGGCGCATCAGCCGCGTGCGTTCCGCCGTTTCGACGGGCCGCCGAAATGCGCGCATCGCGTAGTGCGTGACGATCTGCTGCGCCGCCGCCCGCCTGGACAGACCCTTGCCGGGCCGGACAAAAAAGAGGCGTTCCGGCTTCGCGGCAGCGAGAACCTCATCGGCGGCTTGCAGATACCGCTCCATCAGGATCGGCGGAATGAAGAGCGTGTCCGCGTTGTTGTCGAAGCCGCCGCCCCCGCCGCCGTCCGCCGGGAACGTGTTCGCCGGTTGTGTGTCCACGCCCAGCAGGTCGCGAATCGTGTTGTTGTACTCCGTGCGGCTCAGGCGGTGGATAAGGACGCGGCCCGGATTTTGCGGCTGGCTCTCATCCGCGCCGTTCAGCGCGTGATCCAGCCAGGCCAGCATCGCGTTGCGCTGCGATTCGCCCGGCTGCGGCATTCCTTTCGGCGGCATCGCGCGACTGCGCAGTTGGGTCAGGACTTTGCGCCAGGTCGCCGGATCGCGCCGGAGCGAAGCCGCATCCGTAGAGGCGGCCAGATCAATGCCGCCGCTCGGCTTGTTCCCGCCGTGACAGCTTACGCAGAACTGCTGCACGAGCGGACGGACGTTCCGCTCATAAGCGGCCTGATCGTTCTGTGGCGGCCTGCTGTCGCCCAGCGCCCAGGCCGTGCCGAGCAGCAGGGCAGGCGAAAGCAGAAGGAAGAGGCGGCGCAGCGGCGTCAGAGAGATGTGGCGCGGAGAGTCAAAATCGAATAAGGGCATAATCGGACAGGAAATTCTATCGAGAACGCAAGCAAAGAGCGTTGACAAGTTTTGCCGGTGGAAAATGTTTGTCCGGCGAATAAATTCGCGGCTGGAAAAGCCCCAAGTCCGCCTTCGCGGACTCGCATTTCAGTCCACGCAGGTGGACTTCGTGCTTTTGCAGGTGCAGTTTCAACTGCCACTACGTGGTTTTCCACATCCTGTTAGAGCGTTTTTGGCCCCGCCGGTTACAGGATTCTCACGTTTCCCTACGTTCAGACGCTCACTGCTGATCCAGTTCCTTCTGAACGCGAATCCGCACATCGGCCAGCGCCTGCGCAGGCGTCTTCTCCCCGTAGAGAACCCGATCCACAGCGTTGCTCAACTGGTTGATGTAGAGGTTCGTGACCGGCAGCGCCGGGAAGTAGTCCCCGTTCGGGCTGTCGGCCAGGTCGAGATAGACGGCGTACTTCTTGCGGAAGGGCGGGCCGGTGCGCAGCCTCGGCGCGTAGAGCGCCTCGCGCTGGTTCGGCACGTTGTTCATATCGTGCGCGAACATCACCTGCGCTTCGTAGGACTGCATCCAGACCATGAAATCCCACGCCTCTTTCGGATGGCGGCTCTCGACGGGAATACAGAGGACGTTGCCGCCGAACCAGGTCGTGCGGGCGCGGTCGGGACGGGACGCGGGCGGCGGCACGGGCGCGACGCCGTAGGGCAGTTGCGGCGCATAGCGCGTCACCCAGTAGGGGTTCCACTCTCCCTCGAACATCATGGCGACTTTGCCGACGTAGAACGGGTTGTTCGCGCTCTGCGACTGCCCGAACCCGGCGGCGAAGGCGTTGATCTGCTCGATGCCACCCTCCCGATCCACCAGGTTTTTGTACCAGGTCAGCGCGGCGATGTTGTTCGGATCGTCGGCGGTGATGCGCCCCGTCGCCGGGTCTACCAGCCTGCCGCCAAACAGCGCGATGACCTGATAGATGTCTGCCAGCGGGCGCAGGCCGAGCCGGGTGATCCTGCCGCTTGCATCCCGTCTGGTCAGCTTCACCGCATCGTCGGCCAGCTCTTCCAGGGTGCGTGGCGGGCGCTCCGGGTCGAGGCCCGCCTCGGCAAACGCCTGTTTGTTCCAGAGCAGCGCCCGGTCATCTATCAGGAACGGCAGCCCATAGAGCCGCCCCTGATAGCGGCAGAGGCGCAGCGAGGCCGGAACGAAGCTCGACTCGCGCAGCCCCGACTGCCGGAACAGATCGTCCAGAGGGCGGATGGCGTGATTGCGGGCCAGAGGGCCGAGATAGGAAGGATCGGACAGCGTGAAGAAGTCCGGCGGCACGCCCGCCACCAGAGCGCGCAGCGTCTTCGTGTCGTCGGTGACCGCGCCGAGATTGTGGAGCTTGATGCCGGGATGCAGTTGCTCGTAGCGGCGCAGCACCCGGTTGAAATTCTGCTCTTCCGGCCCGACCCACATAGACCAGATGGTAAGCTGCACCTCTCCGGCCCGGTCTTTGCTCTCCGGCCCGCAGCCGGACGCCGCCGCAAGGACGGCGACCGCCAGCAGAATCAGGCCCGCGCGCAGCCCTGCTTTCACTCGAAGCGTTCCCATGTTCCCATGCTAACATGAAGCGGGCCGTCCGGTCAAGGGGCCGGGAGAGGAGGAATGCCCCGGTCGGCGTGGAACCAAAGGGCGGGCCGCATTCGGCTCGAAGCGAGAACGGAGGAACACCCCCATGCGCCTGACTCCCGAACAGGTCGCCCTGTTTCGTCATAACGGATTCGTCAAACTGCCGGGACGGCTGCCGGACGAGACTGTTGCCGCGTTGAAGGCGAGCATCTGGCAGCAAGTCGAGGCGGAGGTCGCCCCGGTCGTGCGGGATAAGCAGGGCCGTGTCGTGCGCCTCTCCAAGATCTGGGAGCGCGGCTCGCCCTTCCGGGAGGCATTGACCTGCCCGCAAGTCCTCGATCCGCTGGAGGCGCTGCTCGGCCCGAACATCGAACTGGTCACGAACCGGCATAATCACACGACGCTCCGCCTGGCAGAAGATAACGTGGACTACTTTCATCGGGACGTGCTGCAATGGAGCCGGACGATTGTGACCGTCCTCTTCTATCTGGAAGATTCGACGGTGGAGAACGGCTGCACCTGGGTCGTTCCCGGCACGCATCTCCTGGCGGGCCGCAAGACCATCAACCTTACTCAGGACGAAGAGCTAAAACGCGCGGGCCTTTTCGAGCAGGCGGTTCCCGTGCCGATGCCGGCGGGCGGCCTGCTGGCGATAGACAGCATGATCCTCCACACGGCGGGCAAAAACACCACGCCCGGCACGCGCCTGAGCATGACGGCGGGCTACCACAGCGCCGACGAACTCTCTCCTGTCGAGAATCCGAAGCGGGTTCTGGTGCGCGGAGAGCGGATCTATATGGGCAACGACAACTATTGATGAGGAGCAGACACAGCCATGACTCGATTGAGATGGGGCATCATGGGAACGGGCAAGATCGCGCATACGCTCGCCAAAGCCGTCCTCGCTTCCCAGACCGGCACGCTGGTCGCGGTCGGCAGCCGCACCCAGGAGGCGGCGGACAAGTTCGGCGCAGAGTACGACATTCCACGCCGTCATCCGACCTATGACGCCCTCGTAGCCGATCCCGACGTGGACGCAATCTATATTTCGATGCCCAACCATATCCATGCGGAGTGGACGATCAAATGCGCCGAGGCCGGGAAGCATATCCTCTGCGAGAAGCCCCTGACGGTCAACCATGCGGAGGCCGTCAGGGTCATCGAGGCGGTGCGCAGGCACGATGTCTTTATGATGGAAGCCTTCATGTATCGCTGCCATCCGCAGACAGCCAAACTGAAACAACTGATCGAGGACAAAGTCATCGGTGATGTGCGGCTCATCCAGTCCAATTTCAGTTACAACATGGGGCCGCAGTACGAGAACATCCGAATGCGCAACGATGTGGCGGGCGGCGGCATCATGGACGTCGGCTGCTACACGACCTCGATGGCGCGGCTCGTCGCGGGCGCGGAGCCGGAGCAGGTGGTCGGTGTGGCGCACATCGGCCCGATCAGCCGCGTGGACGAGCAGGCGACCGCCAGCTTGAAGTTCCCCGGCGGCATCGTCGCCAACCTCGCCACCGGCACGCAGGTCGCGGTGGATAGCGAACTGCGCGTCTGGGGTTCCGCAGGCAGCATCCGCGTCCCCAATCCCTGGTTCCCCGGCGAGAGCGGCAACAAGATCCTCGTCCACAAGACCGGAGAGTCCGCGCCGCAGGAGATCCTTGTAGACGGCGGGGCTGGACTCTACTCCATCGAGGTAGACACGGTCTCCCGCTATCTGAACGACCGGCAGGCTCCGCCGCCCTGCATGACCTGGGAGGACAGCCTGGGCAACATGGCGACCCTGGACGCCTGGCGCAAGAGCGTCGGCCTGGTGTTCGATGTAGAGAAGGGTGCATAGGCAGGACAAGAGCCTGCCCGTGTGAAAACTACGGGCGCGACCCGATTTTGCAGGCTGTAGGAGGACAGGGCTGAATGGATAGAATAGACGCGGACATCTCTCGCCGCCGGTTTCTGACCGCTTCGCTGGCGGGCATCGCGGCGGCAGGGCTGCCGGAATGGTTTGCACAGGAGGCATCGGCGGCGGTGCGAGAGCGCGACGCCGACGCGCCCCGGCGCGTCGGGCCGAACGACCAGATCAACATCGGCGCCATCGGGGTCGGCGGCAGCCGGGGCGGGTTCCGTCAGGGACTCAACGATACGCGCTGGGCGGCGAGCAAGCCCGGCTGCAAGGTCGTCGCCGTCTGCGACGTGGACGGCCTGCATCGGGACGAGGGCGCGGCGGTCTTCGGCTCGGACTGCGCCAAGTACAACGATTTCCGCGACCTGCTGGCCCGCAAAGATATTGATGCGGTGGTCATCGGCACGCCCGACCACTGGCACGCCCTGATCGCCATCGCCGCGATGAAGGCCGGCAAAGACGTCTACTGCGAGAAGCCGCTGACGCTGACCATCGAGGAGGGCCGCAAGCTGGTACAGACCTGGCGCGAAACGAAGCGCGTCTTTCAGGTCGGCAGCCAGCAGCGTTCCGATGCGCGCTTCCGCCTGGCCTGCGAACTCGTGCGCAATGGCCGCCTCGGCAAGATCAAGCGCGTGGTGACGCATCTCCCGACCGGACCGGTCGGCGGGCCGTTCGAGATCAAGCCGGTGCCGTCCGATCTCGACTGGGAGATGTGGCAGGGGCCGACACCCTGGACGGACTACGTCCCGGAGCGCACGCACGGCTCGTTTCGCTGGTGGCTGGAGTATTCGGGCGGGATGCTCACCGACTGGGGCGCGCACCACAACGACATCGCGCAGTGGGGCTTAGGCACGGATCGCTCCGGCCCGGTCACGGTCGAGGCGTTCGGCAGAGGCCCGCTCATCGGCAGAAACTGCTACAACACCATTCCGGAGTTCGATGTCACCTATACCTACCCGGACGGCGTGATCTTGCTCTGCACGAACAAGGGCGATAACGGCGTGGATTTCGAGGGCGAAAACGGCACGATCTTCGTCACGCGCGGCGCGATCAAGGCCAGCGACCAGCGGCTTCTCGACGATCCTCTGCCTTCCGACGCGACCCGCCTCTACGCCTCCGACGACCACATGCAGAACTTCCTTGACTGCGTCCGTAATCGGAAGCAGCCCATCTGCGACGCGGAGATCGGGCATCGCTCGGTGTCGGTCTGCCATCTGGCGAACATCTCGCTCCGGCTGGGCGGGCGCAGGCTGGAGTGGGATCCCCTCCGGGAACGCTTCAAGGACGACCGCGAGGCGAACGCGATGCTCAGCCGCCCGATGCGCAAACCCTGGCGACTGTAAAGGAGAGTGGAATGGCGGGGCCGTTTCGGTACTGTCTGAATACCAGCACGATTCGCGGGCAGAAGCTCTCCCTGGTGGAAGAGCTGGAGATCGCGGCGCAAGCGGGCTATCAGGGCGTCGAACCCTGGATCAACGAGATAGATAAGTATGTGGAGCAGGGCGGCTCGCTGCACGAGTTAAGCCAGCGCATCCATGACCTGGGCCTGACGGTCGAGAACGCCATCGGCTTTTTCGACTGGATCGTGGACGACGCGGCGCAGCGGGCGAGGGGGCTGGAAGAGGCCCGGCGGAACATGGACCTGGTGGCGCAGTTGGGCGGCAGGTATCTGGCCGCGCCGCCGATGGGCGCGACGGAACGCACCGACCTGAACCTGCTGGCGGCGGCAGAGCGGTATCGCGCGCTGTTGGAGTTGGGCGAGCGGATGGGCGTCGTGCCGATGGTCGAGGTCTGGGGCTTCTCGAAGACGCTGAACCGGCTGGGCGAGGCCGCGCTGATCGCCATCGAGAGCGGGCATCCGCAGGCGTGCATCCTGGCCGATGTCTACCATCTGTACAAGGGAGGCTCCGATCCGAACGGGCTGAAACTGCTGCGCGGGGCCGCGCTGCCTCTGATGCATGTCAACGACTATCCGGCCCAGCCGCCGCGTGAAACCATCGGGGATGGAGACCGCGTCTATCCTGGGGATGGCATCGCGCCCCTGACCGCCATTCTGCGCGACCTGCGGGAGATCGGTTTCAACGGCGCGCTCTCGCTGGAACTGTTCAACGAGACCTACTGGCAGCAGGACGCCCTGACGGTGGCGAAGACCGGCCTGGCGAAGACGCAGGCTGCCGTCCAGAAGAGCCTGGCGTCGCTTTGATTGTGCCTGACAAAATGCAGTTCATGAGGTAGGTTGTGTACATAGAACGCTATCTTTCCGATATAGCGGGGGCCGGCACCGTCAGTGAAATCGCCTTCTACACTCCCCTTGTCACCCATATCCTGCGCGGGCTATTGGGCTATCCTCCAGGCAACTGTCTGATAAACAAGACAGGAGCCACCGGTATTCCCGACATCCGGGTTCGTTCCACGGAGGATCAGTCGGAATGGGTCGTCTGTGAGGTCAAGCTGGAGGATGCCGAAATTCGGAACGAGAACCGGCGGCAGCGCATCTGGCAGGAGCAGGTGGTCGGGAAGAACTATATCACGGCGGAAACCGTCTATGCTGTGCTGTGCGCGCCGCGCACCTTTCGCGTTTACGACACGTTCGGGCAACTCGTTGCGGGAGTGGATCTCCTTCCCGAACAGAATCAGTTCCGGGATGTCGTCACGCAGGAACTTCTGCCGCTCGACGATACCGAACTGCGCAGAGCGTTGTACCTCCTCTCCTCGGAAGCCGCGATAGGCAGGCCCCAGTACGAAGCGTTTCGCATCGGCAAACTCGAAGGCGGTTACATACCGCTGAACGCGCAGACAGTAGACCTTCTCCGGTCTGTTTTCGAGTTCGGATTAAAGGAGCTGAAAGCCTACTGCAAAGCCTGCTTCGACCAGCTAAAAGCGGAGTATGAGATCGCCTGCGAGAAGCGGCAAGCCCTCTCGCAACAGCGGGAGATGGTCGGCTCCGACGAGCAACTGCTTGAACGGGTGCGCAACCGCGAACGCGCCATCAAGCGTAAGTATCGCATCGCCTTCCAACTCTTCGAGGCAGACTACCCCCAATTCCGGCATGACCAGGCGTATGCAGGCACAAAGGAAGAGGCCCACTTTGAAGACATCTTCCTCACGAATACCGCGTATATCGCTCTGAGCCGCCTGTTCTTCGTGCGTATCTGTGAGGACATCGGCCTGACCACTCGCAAGGTATCCAACCAGGGGCCGGGCGTATGGAGCCAGTTCGTGCGCTATATCAAGCAGGATTACAAAGACCTGCTGGCTCTGGCGTATCTGGACGTGGCTCCTGTCTACTCCCGATTATTCGAGCCGACCGTCTTCGACTGGTTCGGCGCAGGGAACGGCAAACTCAATGCGATTCTGGAGCGCATTCTGCTTCGCCTCAACGCCTTCTCCTTCGCGGAGGTGGACAGAGACCTGCTCGGAACCGTCTACCAGTATTTCCGGCCCAGGGCCGAGCGCAAACGCCTGGGCGAATACTATACGCCGGAAGAGGTCGTAGACTACATACTTGCCCGCACCGGCATTGCGTCCGATCCGGCGCTGATGTCAAAGCGGATGCTAGACCCGGCCTGCGGTTCGTTCACGTTCGGCGTCCGGGCGATACAGGCTCTCCTGCGGGCCGGTGAGCATCTCTCCGCTCGTCACAAGATCGCGCTCGTGCAGAAGGGCATTGCGGGCCGGGATATCAATCCCTTCTCCGTTTTTCTGTCGCATCTGAGCCTGCTGTTTACGATGCTGGATATCTATCGGGAGGCGAAGGCGGAATCGCCGGATTACACGCTGACCGGGTTCGACATTGCCAACGTCAACTCGCTGGCTTATGAAACCGGGCAGAAGGAACTTCCGGTAGAAGCGGAGGACGCCGCGCGGCTCGAAGACAATGGGATGGAAGGAATTGCCAGCCTGAGTTTCGATTACGTGGTCGGCAATCCTCCGTTCGTGAGAAATGAGCGGCTGCCGGAAGAAGATCGCGAGGCGCTGGAAAAGATCTATGCCCGGCTGCGCTCCGGCAATACCGATCTCGCCACCTATTTTCTGCATAGCGCGCTGCACTCCTGGCTCAAGGAGGGCGGCGTATTGGGTATGGTCGCGCCCATCGGGCAGGCCAATGCGCGCAATGCCGCCCTGCTGCGCGCAGAACTGGCTGGTTATACTCTCTATGAGATCGTCTCGCTGGAATGGATGGCAAAAGAGGTGTTCCCGGACGCCGACATCATCCCGATGCTCCTCTTCGTCAAGAAGGCCCCGCCGCCGCCGGATCACAAGATCACCGTCGTGACCGGCCTTGCCAGCAAAGCGGAACTGAGCGCGGCGCTGACCGACGGTGCGTTTCGCGCGGCGCACGCCTCCGAAATGGACTATGCGGACTGGCTCCGCATCAGTCCGACCGGCGACTGGCCGCTGGACATCACCGCGCGGGACATGCCCATCCTGCAAAAGCTATCGGAAGGGCCGCGCCTGGAGACCGCCGCCGATACAAAATTCGGTATCAAGTTGGGGAGTGCAGGCGCGCGGATCGCCCGTCCTCTGGATGCGACAAGGAGAGCGCAGGAGATCGCCTTTGCCAAAGGACATCATCTCTGCGCCTTCGGCGTGTCGCTCCCGGATGAAGTCCTCGACCTGGCGCGGATTCGGAATGTCTCCGATGCCAGTCTGTGGGGCGATCTGGCCTTCTATGAGGCTAACCAGGGCCGACGCAACGAGACCGGCAGCAACGGAACCACCTTCGCCAACAGCAGCCTGCTCGTCGAGGCGCTGCCTTCCGATACGCTCTGCTGCTTCGTGCCAGAGGTCTATACGACGCTGGTCGCGACGGTCGCCGATCCGCTGGAACTGGCGATCAATAACAGCGCCATCGTTGCGGTTCCCCGGCAGTGCAGCGCCCCGGTTCTGGCGGCGATCATCAATTCCCGAATCTGCCGCTACTACGCCTTTCTCACTATGCGAGCGGCCATCCTGCTGCGCCGCCGCTCGACCTGGTATCCCCGCGCGCTGAACCACCTGCCCTGGCCCACGCTGACAGCGGAGGCCGCGCGGCAACTGCACGCGCTGGCGAACGAGGCGGCAGAACTCTCCCGCCACGCCCAACGCACGGATATCGAGGTCTATCAGCAGGCGATGGCGTCCGTTCGGGATAAAATTAGCGCGGGATTTCTCGGTGTCTACCTGCAAGGCGAGCAACGGATGATAGACGTGGACGATCTGGCGGCGGCCAGTCCCGCAGGCAGCACGCTGCAAGTCGGGCCTGGCGCCTTATACGCCCCGGATGCGGACATCCTGCTGCTGACCTGCATGGCCGCGCGCACCTCCGAAGAGACGCTTTTCGATAACCATGCGTTCCAGAGTCTTCCGCTTCCTGCGCAGGCTGAAGAGCGCAGGCGCGTGGCGGAGAGCGTGCGGGCAATGGCGGGACACATCGAAGCGGCACAGGCGCGCATGAATACGATCACGGAGGAGATAGACGCGCTGGTTGCCGCAGGGCTGGGGCTGACAGGCGCGGAACACGATACCATCCGGCAGCGCTGCCAGGAGTTTCCGTTGAATGTCACGGTCGGGCGGCCGCGTTATGTCTGGAACCCGGATCGCAAAGCGCAGGCGCGGCGAGTTTATGAAGAGGGCCGACGGTTCCGGCAGTAGTCGCGCCGCTTGACGGGCGGATAAGCGCAGGTTATAATGCCTGCAAGAATAAGGCCCTCACCCCCAACCCCTCTCCCACGCTGCGGGAGAGGGGAGGCAGAGACACCAGCCTCCGCCACTGTTCCCCTCCCCCTGTGCTTGGGGGGAGGGCTAGGGAGGGGGGCCAAAGGAGTGAAGACAGCATGGCGGCATTGACGCTGACGTTGGACACCTATCGAGATAAGGTTTTCGGCGGATGGCAGGGCAAAAGCGCGGGCCTGACGCTCGGCGCGGGCCAGCGCGGTCAACTGACGCCGGGCCGCAACAACTTCTATAGCCCCGTTCCCGGCCAGCCGGTCGCCAGCGTCGCGCTCGATTTCCCGCTGGTCTGGCTGGAGGTGATGGAGCAGGTCGGGCCGGAGGTCGCGCCGGAAGACCTGGCCGTCGCCTGGCTGGAACATCTCGACTACCAGCAGGACGAGTTCGGCTATGCTGCGCTGAACCTGCGGCGCGGCCTGCCGCCTCCGGCATCGGGCGCGCACGCCAACTGGTTCCGGCACGCGACGGGCGGCCTCCTGCGCGCCGACTTCTGGGCCATGCTTGCGCCCGGCGCGCCGCAGGTCGCCGCCGCCTACGCCTACCACGACGCCAAACTCGACCACAGCGAGGACGGCCTGTGGGCCGCGATGTTCCTGGCCGCGCTCGACAGCGCCGCCTTCTTCCTCACCGATCCGCTCACGCTGGTCACCATCGGCCTGGCGATGATCCCGCGTACCTGCCGCACGGCCCGCGCCATCAAGACCGCGCTGGCCGCCGCGCAGCGCGCCGCGCCCTGGCTGGAAGCGCGCGAGAGCATTCAGCACGAAGTCGGGCATCCGAACTTTACCGACGTGGCGCAGAACCTGGGTTTCTTCACGGTGGGCCTGTTCTACGGCATGGGCGATTTCGGCGGGTCGCTCTGCGCGGCGGTCAACTGCGGCTACGACGCAGAGATCGTCGGCGGGGCGCTCGGCGGCACACTCGGCATCCTGCGCGGCGGCAGCGGCCTGCCCGCCAACTGGACGCGGCCCATCGGCGACATCGTCATCCCGGGCCTGGGAATGCGCGACTTCGACGCCCCGCAGACCATCACGGCGGTCACGGAGCGGGTCATCGCGGTCGGGCGGCGCGTCGTGGCCGAACGCTGCCCGGATGTGGAGATCGTCGAGCCTATCGAACCGATGACGCCGCCAGCGCCCCCGCCGCCGGACAGTCCGATGCCTTCGCCAGCCGACCTGCCGGAAGACGAGACGCCCACGGTCACCGGCGCGGCGCTGCCGCCCGCAGAGCCAGAGCCGACGCCCGCCGTGCCGTCGGAACGCGCAACGGCCCCCTCGGAAGGCGGGCCGGAATCTCGCGTGCCGGTTCTGCCCGATGTCGCGCCTGCCGCCCATGTCGCGCCCGAACCGACGCCCGCGCTCCCGCCGGAGCCGTCCGATTCCGCCTCGGAACCGCCGCCTCCACCCCCGGTCTTCGCGCCGCAGGCCGTCAGCCGGGAGGCGTCTCCTCCCTTAGCGCAGGAGGTCGCCGCGCCGGTCTACGCGGCTCCCTCCGCCCCGGTCGCGCCCGATCCGGCCAGCGCCATCGCCTGGGCCGACAACACGCAGGTCAAGCCGCTGCTCGTCACGCCTCCCAACGCCTTCTTCGCGCGGGCCGGGGACTTCGAGATCGTGATGGACGCCGGGGACACGCCGACCATCGCCTTCAACGCGCCGCGCACGCTGGCCGTCTCGGTCGTCCATCGGGGCGCGAATCCGTTCACCGGGCGCGTGGGCCTGCTTGCGCCGCCGGGCTGGCAGGTCGGCGCACCGCCGACGCTCGGCCAGCGCCAGTATATCGCGGCGAACGGCGGCACGCTGCGCACCGAGTTCACCCTGCGCGTCCCGGAAGGCCAGGCGCGCATTGACATCGCCAACACGGTGGCGCTGCGCTTCACGCCGGAGAGCGGCGAGCCGGTCGAGGCCGATTTCCTGCTGCTCGGCGCGCAGTGCTGGTGGACGGTCGGCCCCTTCGCCAACTTCGACGGCGAGGGCTTCGACCGCTCCTATCTGCCGGAGGACCGGCCGGGACTGGGCGAGACCTATGTCAGCCGCAACCAGCAGAGCGTCCGTTGGGAGAAACAGACCTACCCGGAGAGCGTGCTGCCTCTGGAACCCCTGTTCCGGGGCGCTGCCGGGGTCTGCTACGGGCAGACCATCCTGCGCAGCCCGACGGCCCGCGAAGCCCGCCTCGTCGCCAACACGAACAGCGGCGTCAAGGTCTGGCTGAACGGCGCGCTGGCGCTGCGCCGCTTCTATCGGGAGACATTCCGCCCGGTACTCGGCAGCGGCCCCTGGGCTGTGGACGTGACCCTGAACGCGGGGGACAACCCGGTGATGGTCAAATGGGTGCGCGGCACGGAGCCGTTCGAGTTCAGCCTGACCGTCAGCGACCGCTATGGGCGCGGACTGCCGGAGGTAGGCAATACGTCGTGGTGAGTTCCTGGGCGGTTGAAACCGCTTCTGGAAAAGCACGAAGTCCGCCTTCGCGGACTGGTTGAGTCGGCGCAGGCCGACTTCGTGCTTTGGCAGCCGCGAATTCATTCGCCGGGCAAAAGGCGCATTAAGATCAATGGCAGCTCGTATCCTGATAGCGGAAGACAATGCGATCCAGCGGCAATATCTGACGGGCCTCTACACGACCCACTTCCCCGAATATGGGCCGGTCGTGGGAGTAGCGGACGGCGTCGCGGCGGTCGAACAGGCGCTCAAGCACCGGCCCGACCTGATCGTCCTGGACGTGCAGATGCCGGGCAAGAATGGCATTCAGGCAGCGCGGGAGATATGGGCCGCCAATCCGAACGCGCGCATCCTGTTCTGGTCGCAGTTCAAAGATGAGATCTATCTGCGGGAGTTGGGGCGCATCGTGCCGCCGGATACCGTCTACGGCTATCTGCTCAAGACGGCGACGGAGGAACAGCTTGTCTCGGCGGCGCGGGCCGTGCTGATAGACGAGCAG
>Ga0070741_10005246_pt1 | contig 28995 bp, 21 predicted proteins | sample Coa_R1_4_FD_66440 | JGI IMG/M metagenome (GOLD analysis project Ga0070741, IMG submission 66440) | Surface soil microbial communities from Centralia Pennsylvania, which are recovering from an underground coalmine fire - Coalmine... | ecosystem: Environmental > Terrestrial > Soil > Unclassified ... | reverse complement strand
TCACCAATTCACCAACTCCCGTCCTATTTCTTCTTCGCGGACGCCTGCTTCGCCGCGGGTTCCTTCTTCTCGCCGCCGTCGAGCGACTTCACCGCGTGCGGCTTCACGCTGCCGTTGGCGTGCGCGAACATCAGCATCTGCACGTTGAAGTTCGGATTCGTCGGCGTGCGCACTTCGATGACCTGGACCTCGCCCGGCTGCAGCAGCCCGTTGATCACCCCTTCGCCGCCCGGCAGTTCGGCGTTCTTCTTGTCGTACCAGGTCTCGGTGACCTTCAGGCGCGCGATCGGCGCGTTGGAGACGTTCTTCACGTGAATCTTCGTGATGAGCGTGCTGCCCTCGCGGCGGGTCTGCTCCTTCATGTACTCGATCTCGGCCTGGCCACGGACCGGCGGCACGATCTTCTTGCCCGCCAGGATGGACTGCATCGGCGGAGCCTGCGGTTTGCTCTCCTGAGCATAGGTGGTGACGCCGACGAAGGCTGCGCCCACGACGGTCGCGGCGAAGATGACGCGCGCGCGATTCATACAATCCTCCCGGAAAAGACGAGCTGTAAACGTAACAAAAAATTATACCTTACATCTCACCGTTCCAGTCCTCCGGTTCGGGATTCTGCGACCGGAAGACCTCGAGATGCCACTTGCCGCCGCCCCACGGTTCGATCACTTCCGCAGCGATGACGTCGACGAGCAGCTCGGAGAACAGGCGCCCTTCGGGATCGTTTTCGAGGTGATAGGCCGGCTCGTCCCAGCCGAAGTTCGGATAGAGCATCAGCGTCAGGAACAGGTCGTAGCCGTCGTCGACGACGATCAACTGTCCGCAGGGGCGCTTCAGCGTCGAGTGGTAGATGAGGTATTTCTCCGCCGAGTGCGCGCGGATGTAGCGCTTGAGCGCGAACTCGCGCGCGACGATCTCTTCGACGGCGATCTTCTTGTCCCAGCAGTCGCGGCAGTACTTCTCTTCGCCGCGCGGCTCCGACACGTCCTTGGCGCCGCAGAGCGCGCACCGCGACTTGGCAACCGACTTGCGTGGCATGACTTCAGTCTACTTCAGACTTCCGAGTTCAGGCTCCGCCTGGACGCCGCCGGCGCGTACATCCGCTGCACGTAATCCTTGACCATGCGCCGCGCCGAGAACCGCGCGGTGTTGGTGCGGATCGCTTCCTTCACCACGCCGATCCAGCGGTGCGGCACGCTCGCGGCATCGCGGTCGTAGAACGCGGGCACGACCTCTTCCTCGAGCAGGCGGTACAGCGCGTCGGCGTCGGCGCGATCGACCGCCTCCTGATCGTCGCCGCTGACGCGGCCGTCGATCAGCCATCCGTTGGTGCCGGTGAACCCTTCGGCCCACCACCCGTCGCCGATGCTGAGGTGCGGCACGCCGTTCATCGACGCTTTCATGCCGCTCGTGCCGCTCGCCTCGAGCGGCTTGCGCGGGTTGTTCAACCACACGTCGCAGCCCTGCACGAGGAAGTGCGCCACGTGCAGATCGTAGTCGTCGACGAACGCGATGCGGCCGGCGAACAGCGGATCGAGCGCGCGCTTGTAGACGTGCTGCAGGTGATGCTTCCCCGGATCGTCGGCCGGGTGCGACTTCCCCGCGAAGATGATCTGCACCGGGCGGCCGGTCGCGTTCAGGATGCGGGCGAGGCGCTCCGCATCGGTGAAGATCAGCTCCGGCCGCTTGTACCCGGTGAAGCGGCGCGCGAACCCGATCGTCAACGCGTCGGGCTCGAGGAGCGTGCCCGCGGCGATGACGCGCGGGATGCCGACGCGCTCTTCGCTCCATCGCTGGCGCGCGCGCTCGCGGATGAAGTTGAACAGGTTGCGCCGCAGCAGCTGCCGCGTCGCCCAGAGCTGCTCGTCGGGAATCGCGAGGACGCCGTCCCACAGCGACGGATCGTCGTGGCGATCCAGCCAGTCGGCGCCGAGGTACGTGCTGAACAGCGCGGACAGGTCGGCCGCGATCCACGTCGGCACGTGGACGCCGTTGGTGACCGACGTCACGGGCCGTTCGTTCTCGGGCAGCTCGGGCCACATCGGCGCGAACATCGCCCGCGTCACGTGGCCGTGCAGTTCGCTGACGGCGTTGGTCACGCCCGCCGACCGGATGGCCAGCGCCGTCATGTTGAACATCGTGCCGCTGCCGTTGTCGTACGACCCGAGCGCCAGGAAGCGGTCGCGGTTCGCGCCGAGCGTGCCCCACGCGCTGGCGAGGTGCTTCTCGACGAGGTGAAACGGGAACGCGTCGTGGCCGGCCGGCACCGGCGTGTGCGTGGTGAACACCGTCGTGTGGCGGATTTCCTCGACCGCCGCGTCGAACGACGCGCCGTGCTCGATCAGATCGCGGATCCGCTGCAGCACGACGAAGCCCGCGTGCCCTTCGTTCAGGTGGAAGACGCTCGGATCGGATCCGAGCATGCGCAGCGCGCGGACGCCGCCGATGCCGAGGATGATCTCCTGCTGGATGCGCGTCTCGCGATCGCCGCCGTACAGCCGCGCCGAGAGCTCGCGGTCCCACGGCGCGTTCTCCTCGAGGTCCGTATCGAGGAGGTACAGCTTGGCGCGGCCGGCGCGCACGCGCCACACCGCGACGAGCACCGATCGGTCGCCGAGCGGCACCGCGGTGATGCACGGCCGCCCGTCGGGCGTCAGCGCCGGTTCGATCGGCGCATCGGCCCAGCTCAGTCGCTCGTAGCTCTCTTCCTGCCACCCGTCGGCGGTCAGCCGCTGATGGAAGTAGCCCTGCGGATACATGAACCCGATGCCGATGAGCGGCACGCCCAGATCGCCCGCTTCCTTGCAGTGGTCGCCGGCGAGCACGCCGAGGCCGCCGGCGTAGATCGGCAGCGACTGGTGCATGGCGAACTCGGCCGAGAAGTACGCGATCGACTGCCCGGCGAGCTGCGGAAACTCGCGCGCGTACCACGTATTGCGCGCGGCGCGCGCATCGTCGAGCGCGGCGATGGCGCGGTCGTAGATCGCGAGGAAGTCGGGGTCGGCGGCGGCCGCATCGAACGTCTGCTGCGACACCTGATAGAGCATGCGCACCGGGTTGTGCGCCGTGTGCCGCCACACGTTGTAGTCGAGCGCGCGAAACACGTTGCGCGCGTCCAGATGCCAGCTCCACCACAGGTCGTTGGCCAGCTCGGACAGACGCGACAGACGTTCGGGGAGCCGCGGCCGCGAAGGATTCGTGGTCATGGAATCAGCTGCAGGCGCCGACGAGCGACGCGAACTTCGGCAGATCGATGTTGCCGCCCGACACGACGGCGACGATGGGACCGTCGCCCAGGCGGCCGCTCAGGGCGGCGGCGATCGCGCAGCCGGCGGCGCCCTCGGCGATGATGTGCGCGCGTTCGGCGGCCGTCTTCATCGCGCGCGCCACCTCGTCGAGCGACACGACGATCGATCCCGCGAGTCCCTGCAGGAGGGGCCACATCGTCGGGATCACCGATTTGCCGCCGGCGCCGTCGACGAACGACGCGGTCCAGTTGTCGAAATAGATGGGGCGTCCGGCTGCCAGCGACGCCGACAGCGGCGCCGCGGTCGCGGGCTCCGCGGCGAACACGCGCACCGCCGGCTTCAACTCGCGCACGACGGCGTTGATGCCCGACAGCAGGCCGCCGCCGCCGAGCGGCGCGACGATCGCCGTGACGTCCGGGAGATCGTCGAAGATCTCGAGCGCCGCCGTGCCGTTGCCCGCGATGAAGCGGTCGTCGTCGAACGGGTGGACGAAGTGGCCGCGCATCCGATCCGATCCGTGCGTTTCGACCGTCCGCCAGCATTCGTCGTACGTCGCGCGGACGATCGTCGCGCCGAGGCGCTCGATCGCCCGGATTTTCGCGTCGGGCGCGGTGTCCATCACCATGACCGAACAGCCGGCGCCGACCTGCCGCGCCGCGTACGCCACGCCCTGCGCCGCGTTGCCGGCACTGACGGTCCACACGCCGTCGCGCAACTCGTCGCGCGTCAGCTGCCGGACCGCGTTGTACGCGCCGCGAATCTTGAACGATCCGATCGGCTGCAGCAGTTCGAGCTTGAGGTACACGTTCGTATCGCCGAGCCGCACGAGCGGCGTGCGGACGGCGGCCTGGTAAACGGCGGTGGCGGCGTCGCGAACGGCGGAGAGCGGGATGTGTCGGCCCGAAACGGTCGTGGGCAAGGTGAGGGGATGGTATCTGCCGTGCTCGATCCGGGTCAACGGCGCGGAACCTCAGCCGACAGTTGCGCGTCGAGCCATGCCGTCAACTCGTCGATCGAGCGGTAGCCGAACGTGGCGCAATTCACGTCGCGGTTGCCGGTGATCAGGCGCGAGATCGCCGATTGCCGCGCGCGATCGTAGACGAGCACGACGCGCTGACCGCTTCGGGCCGCGCGGCCCAGCACGTAGCCGACCTCGAACCCGACGCCGTAGCTCGATCCGGACGCCTCGGCGACGAGCAGGTCGCAGGAGGTCAACCACTCGACGTCGCGACGGTAGACGGCGTCTTCGGTCAGCGCCGCTTCCGACGTGTCGACGTCGTCGGCCAGGAGGTGGGTGGTCAGCACTTGATGCCCGCGCTGCTGCAGGCGACGCGCGATCGCGCGGCCCGCGTCGACGCCGCAGCGGTCGCCGCGCACGGTGCACGCCAGGTACACCTTCATCGCGTGAGAAGCTCCCGCACGCGATCGATCGGAATCGCCTCGGCCCTGCCGAATCGCGACGTGACCGTCGTGGCCTGAAAGAGCGCGTTGTAGACCGCTTCTTCGGTCGCTTCGAGCGCGGCTTCGAAGAGCGGCGACATCGCGTCGGGCGGCAGCACCTGGCGCCGACGCGGGGCCGTGTCGTTGAACCGGCTGCGCATGTCGGGCGACGTGGTGAACGCGATGGCGAAATCGCCGCTGCCGTTGCTGTAGGCCGACCCCGTCCGCGCGAGGCCGAACACCGCGCGCGCCGCCAGCCGATGGAGATCGCGCGCATCGATCGGCGCGTCGGTCGCGACGACGAGCATGCACGATCCGTCCGCGTTGGCGCCCCTGGCGTTCGGCGGCTGCAGCGACTTGAAGATCGGCACACCCGCGATCGTCAGGTTGCCGCCGAAGTTGGTCTGCGCGAGCACCCCGACCCTGTACGCGCGCTCGGCGCCGGCTGGTCGGCCCGCCGCCACGCGCGACGATGTGCCGATGCCGCCCTTCCACCCGTAGTTGATCGTCCCCGTTCCCGCGCCGACTGCGCCTTCCTGCACCGGGCCGGTCCTCGCATGGCCAATCGCGTCGAGCACGTGGTCGGTCTTCACGTGGAGGCCGCGGATGTCGTTCAGCCCGCCGTCGTTCGTTTCGCCGACGAGCGCGTTGACCGAACGCACCTGCTCGTTGCCGGGCTGGCCCAGCGTGTAGCGCACCACGGCGTCGACGGCGACGCCGACCGACAGCGTGTTCGTCAGCACAATCGGCGTTTCGATCGTCCCGAGCTCGTTCACCTGCGTCGACCCCGCGAGCTTGCCGAACGCGTTGCCGACGAACACCGACCCCGCCACTTTGTCCTGAAAGACGTTCCCGCCGTGCGGCACGATCGCCGTGACGCCGGTGCGGACGGCGTCGCCCTCGACGAGCGTCGTATGTCCGACCCGGACGCCCTCGACGTCGGTGATCGCGTTCAACGGTCCAGGCGGGAACACTCCGGGCGCGATCCCGAGGTCGCGCGCGCGCGGCCGCGCCTGCGCCGTCAGCAGCGCCACCGCGGCGGTCGCAGACATCGCGGCAACGAAAAGGGCAACACGTTTCATGAGCGCAGCGCCGCCAGTTCCGACGAAAGCCGATCGAGCCGCGCGAGCAGCTCGCGGTGCCGTTCCGACTCGGGCGTCGGTTTCTTGGCGAAGAACGAGATGCTGCCGCCCGGATCGAGGATTGCCTTGTCGATGTCCTCGAGCGACGAGAACCCCTGCTTGTGCGCCGCCGCTTCCAGTTCGTTCCGCGTGATGAGTTCGGCGCGCAGCCGGTCCTCGCAGACGCGCCCTTCCTTCATCAGGACGTCCGGGTCGCCCTCCACCAGCCGGTCGAGCTTCTCGTGATCGAACAGAAAGCGCACCACGACGTAGTTGACCGCCAGCAGCGTCGTCGCCCCGATGATGCCGCCCGTGACGCTGTTGTCGTCGCCGATGATCGCGTTCTGCACCGTGTTCGACAGCGTCAGGAGGACGACGAGATCGAAGGGATTGAGCTGGGCGAGCTCCCGTTTGCCCGCCAGTCGCAGGCCGACGATCAAGAACAGGTAGACGACCACCGGCCGCAGCATCTTCTCGAACACCGGCATGCTCAATACGAACATGTCGTGGAACGTTTTCTCCATAGGTGCGGGATTTTAAGCTGGAAATCCGGCACCTTTTTTCCGCCCTACTCCGACCGGTATAGGCCAATCGCCCGCCATTTGGTACTTCCTCGACGGCGGACTCTTTGCTACTGTGTCGCCCCTAGCTGAAGAGGGTTCGAGTCCTGTTATGACGCATGTCGTCTCCCCCACGACGATGCGCAGGGTGATCATCGGGTTGGCTGCGACGGTGTTGACCGCAGCCGGGTCGCGCCTCATCACGCGCGCGCAGTCCACGCCGCCCTCGGCCACCGTGCTGCCGGGCACCGGCGCCGACGGCAGCATCATGCTGCCGAACGGCTGGCGTCTGGCGCCGGCCGGCAGGCATCTGGCCCTCAGCAACCTTCCGCTGAACCTCGTCGTCACCCCGACCGGACGCTACGCCGTGGTCACCAACAACGGCCTCGCGCGGCCGTCGCTGACCGTGGTGGACCTGGCGTCGTGGAGCGTCGCGAGCACGTTCGCGCTCGACGCGGCGTGGTACGGCCTCGCGCTGAGCCCCGACGGTTCGAAGGTCTACGTGGGCGGGGCGGCGCAGAACAACGTGCAGGAGCTGTCGCTCGCCGGCGACGGCACCCTGACGCGCGCGCGGACGTTCGCGCTGCCGGCGGCGACCGGCGAGACGTTCGCCGGCGGGCTCTCGATCTCGCGCGACGGGCGCACGCTGTACGTGACGCGCGTCTTCGCGACGAGCGTGTCGTCGATCGATCTCGCGTCCGGCCAGGTGCTGAGGACCGCGGCGTTGCCGAGCGAGCCGTACACGGTGCTGCCGTCCGCCGACGGCAGATTCGTCTTCGTGTCGTTGTGGGGCGGCGCGGCGGTGGAAGTGCTCAGCGCCGACACGCTCGGCCTCGTGACGCAGCTCGTCACCGACGAGCATCCCAACGCGATGGCGCTGTCGGCCGACGGCCGGCGGCTGTTCGTCGCGTGCGCCGGCCACGAGTCGGTCTGGTCGTACGACACCCTCACGTTCACCGCCGTCGAGCAGATCGCGACCGGCATGTTCCCGGAGGCGCCGCCGACGTCGACGCCGAACGGGCTGGCGATCTCGCCCGACGGCTCGACGCTCGTCGTCGCCAACGCCGATCTGAACGCGCTGGCGGTGGTGGACATCAGCAACGCGACGCATGCCTTCGTCAACGGCTTCGTGCCCACCGGCTGGTATCCGACGGGCGCCGCCTTCACGCGCGACGGCAGGCAGATCCTCGCGTTGAGCGGCCGGGGGCTCGGCTCGGCTCCGGCGATGGGGGCCGGCATGGACGCGCGCCTCAACGGCACGATCTCGACGATCGCGACGCCGGATCGCGTCGCGCTGAACGACTACACGCGGCGCGTCGCGTCGCTGACGCCCTACAGCGACGCCACGCGCCTTGCGCCGGCCAACGCGCCGATCGGCTCGGCGATCCCGCCGAGAATCGGCGCCGCCTCCCCGATCAAGCACGTGTTCTACGTCATCCGCGAGAACCGCACCTACGACCAGATCCTCGGCGATGTGGCGCAGGGCGGCGGCGATTCGCGGCTGACGCTGTTCGGCAGCGACGTCACGCCGAACGCGCACTCGCTCGCGAGCAGTTTCGCCCTGTTCGACAATTTCTACGTCGACGCCGACGTCAGCTACAACGGTCACGCCTTTTCGATGGCGGCCTACGCCACCGATTTCGTCCAGAAGATGTGGCAGACGTTCACCGGCGGCCGCGGCAGCCCGTATCTGACGGAGGGCGGCGGCATCATGCGCAATCCGTTCGGCAACATCAGCGCGCCGGAGGGCGGCTACCTGTGGGACGCCGCGAAGCGGACGGGCGTGTCGGTGCGCAGCTACGGCGAGTTCGTCGCGCACACGTCGCGCAGCGCTGCGGGCGACGTCACGGCGGTCGAGACGGTGCCCGGCCTGGCCGGCTCCGTCGCGCCGGCGTACGCCGGCTGGGACCTCGACATCACCGACGCGAAGCGCATCGACCGCTGGCTCGACGAGTTCCACGCGTACGAAGCGAACGGACGCCTGCCGCAGCTGTCGATCATCCGCCTGCCGAACGATCACACCGCCGGCACGCGCGTGGGCTCGCCGACGCCGCGCGCGATGGTCGCCGACAACGATCTCGCGCTGGGCCGCCTCGTCGAAGCGATTTCGGGGAGCAGCGTCTACTGGAAGGACTCGGCGATCTTCGTGGTGGAGGACGATGCGCAGTCGGGGCCGGATCACGTCGACTCGCACCGCTCCGTCCTGCTCGTCGCGAGCCCCTTCGCGAAGCGCGGCGTCGTCGATCACACGATGTACACGACGTGCGGCGTGCTCCGCACGATCGAGCTGATCCTCGGCATCCCGCCGATGAGCCAGTACGACGCGGCCGCGACCCCGCTCTACAACGCGTTCACCGGAACGCCGAATCTCGCCGCGTTCACGCGCGCGCTGCCGCGCGTGCCGCTCGACGAGCACAACCTGCCGACGTCGTTCGGCAGCGCGCTGTCGGCCGCGATGGATTTCTCGACCGAGGATCGCGCGCCCGAGGCGCTGCTGAACGAAATCATCTGGCGGTCGGTCAAGGGCGCGCGCTCGCCGATGCCGCCGCCGCGCCGCAGCGTGCTCGTCCGCCCCTCGCCCTCGGCGCTCGACGCCGACGACGACGATCGCGACTGAATCGAGCGATCGGGTAATCGGGTAATCTGGTACTCGATTGCCCCGAGTGCTTCGCCTGGCGCTCGCCGTCGCGACCGCCGTCGGCGCGGTGGCGTGCGGTCGGACGCCGCCGCCGCCCTACGCGCTCGACGTGTCGGTCGTCGGTGCTTCGCCGCGGCTCATCGTCAGCGGCGACGAGCGCGTGGTTCCGCTGCGCGTCACGAACACCGGCGAGCGCGCGTGGGATCCCGGACGCATCCACCTCTCGTATCACTGGCTCTGGGTCGTGCCGCGCGAGCTGGCATCGCGCTCGCGGTGGAACATCCCGTATCACGACGGCATCCGGACGGAGCTGGGACGGCCGGTCGCGCCCGGCGGCACGGTGCGCGTCGACGGGCGGCTGCTCGCGCCGTCGCTTCCCGGCGTGTATTGGCTGCAGTGGGACATGGTCGACGAGGGGCGCGTGTGGTTCGCGCAAGTCGCGCCGCGTCAGCCGCGCGCCCTGGTCGTCGTCGTACCGCCGCTCGTCTGGCTGCTCGCGCCGGTCCCGCTGTTGATCGCGATCGCCGGCGCGTGGTGGCTCGGGGGGGGACGCCCGATCGACGTGTGGTGGTGCGCCGCGGTCCTCGCGATCAAACCGCTGATCGTCGTCCGCGACGCGCTGCTCGAGCCGACGGCCGTGGCGGTCTGGCTGACGATCGCGGTCGCGGTGGCGCTGCCCGCGATGGCGTACGGCCTGCTCCCGCGGCGCGTCCGCGCGTGGACGCTCCTCGCCATCGGCCTCGCCGCGTCGATGGTCGTCCTCGGCGACGTCGTCTATTACCGGTTCTTCGGCGACATCGCGTCGGCGCCGGCGCTGCTCGGCGCGCACCAGACCGGCCGCGTGTGGGGATCGATTCGCTCGCTCTTCACGCCCGGCCTGCTGTGGCTCCTCGTCGACTGGCCGTTCGCCATCTGGATGACGGCGCGGCTGGCCCGCACGCCGACCGTCGAGGCGTCAGCCGCGACACGGGCCGCGCGCGCGGCGATCGCGCTCGCGGTCGTCTCGGTTGCCGGACTGGCGCTGCGCGCGCCGGGCGTCCTCGCGGCGACGCCGCTCGATCAGATGTTTCGAAACCGCGCGGTCGCAGAGCAGCTCGGTCCGTTCGGTTATCACGCGTACGATTTCTGGACCTACGCGCGGTCGCGCTGGTTCAGGCCGCCGATCGATCCGGCGGCGGTCGATGACGCCGCCGCCTGGTTCGCGTCGCGCGCGCCGATGCGCGGACCCGCCCCCCGAGTCTCGATCCAACGGAACCTCATCGTCGTCCAGGTCGAATCGCTGCAGGACTTCGTCGTCGATCTCACCGTCGACGGCCAGGAGGTGATGCCGCACCTGCGTCGGTGGAGCGAGGACAGCCTCCGGTTCACGAACGTCACCGATCAGACGAGCGAGGGCCGCACCTCCGACGCCGAGTTCACGACGATGACGTCGCTGCTGCCGCTCGATCACGGCGCCGTCGCGTTCCGCTACCCGGCGAACCACTACGTCGCGCTGCCGCAGGTGCTGAAGGAGCACGGGTACACGACGCTGTCGGCGGTGCCGTTCGAGCCGGGGTTCTGGAACCGCGGCGTCACGCATCCGCAGTACGGCTTCGAGCGCAGCCTGTTCGAGCCCGACTTCACGATGACCGAGCAGATCGGCTGGGGGCTGAACGACCGCGATTTTCTCCAGCAGATGGTGCCGCATCTCGAAGAGCTGCGGCCGCCGTTTCTCTCGTGGATGATCACGCTCTCGCTGCACCACCCGTTCGAGGATTTTCCGGCGGCCCACAAGACGTTGAAGCTCGGCGCGCTCGAAGGGACGTCGTTCGGCAACTACCTGCATACGATGCATTTCTTCGACGACGCGCTCGAGCAGTTCAAGCAATCGCTCGTGCGCGACCGCCTGCTCTCGACCAGCGTCTTCGTCGTGTTCGGCGATCACGACGCCGGTTTCACGCGGACGCCCGAGCTCGCGGCCGACATGCACATCGGGTCCACGGATGCCGCGTGGATGTTGAACGATCGCATCCCGCTGTTCATCAGGCTGTCGGACGATTCCGGCGGCGACGCGCCGGCGCGTGGCGTGAGGAGTTCGCCGGCGGGCCAGACCGACCTGGCACCGACGCTGCTCTGGGCGCTCGGCATCGACGCCGCGCCGCTCCCGTACACCGGCCGCGTCCTGCTGGCCCCACCCGACACGCCGATCGTGCGGCCCTACGGCGACTGGCTCGACGCCCATCATCTGTTTTTCGGCCGCGGCGCCGTGCACGTCTGCTACGACGTCGATCGCCGCGCCGAGGTCGACGTCACGGCGTGCGCGATCGCCAACGATGCCGCGGCGCGCACGCACGCGATCTCGCAGCTCGTCGTGACCGAGGATCTGCAGCGGCGCATCTACGAGCGACTGAAACAGTACAATCACTGACGCTGCATGCGCTTCGCCCTCGCCTTCGTCCTCCTGGCCGCCGCCCCGCCCGCGTTCGCACAGGAGCCGCCGCCGAAAATCGGTCCTTTCGTCCTCGACCTGCACGCGACGGTGCCGCGCTTTCCGAGCGACAGCGCGCAGCTGGCCGAGAGCCGAAACATGCAGGCGACCGAGCTGCCCGGCACCGGTCTCGGCGTGCAGGTCGGCGCGCACCTGTATCTGTTCAAGTGGAAGGCGGTGACCGTCGGGATCGGCGGGGAGTTCGCGTCGGGCCGCTCGTCACAGACGCCGCCCGACTCCAACACCACCGGCCTGCGGCCGGCGACCGAGACGTTCCAGACGATCGCGCCGCAGCTCTCGCTCAATTTCGGCAGCGGCCACGGCTGGAGCTACATCAGCGGCGGCATCGGACAGTCGACCTGGTCGATCGTGCCCGCGGGATCGGAGCCGCTGCCGTCGGACACCGACAAAATGCGCACCGTGAACTACGGCGGCGGCGCGCGCTGGTTCGCCAAGCCGCACCTCGCGTTCAGCTTCGACGTGCGCGTGTACCAGATCGATCCGGGAACTCCGTATTTCGGCTATCCCGGCAGCCCGCGCACGAGCCTGCTCGTCATCGGCGCCGGCATCTCAGTCAAATGAGAACGGCGGGTACTCGTCGACGAGCAGCAGCAGATAGCTCTCGACGCGCAGCAGCCACCGCAGGCAGCCGACGCCGAAGTCGTAGAGGCCTTCGGGATACGCGCCGGTGAGCAGGATGGCGAACCACGCCACCACCGCCGTGATCCACCACGCGAAGAGCAGGAAGAACAGCACGATGAAGTGGGGAATGGCGAGGACGAGGCGGAACGCGACCGTCAGGCGATCCCGCGCCGCGGGATCGACCGCCTCGAACGACGCCGGGTAGGGCGCGTCGCCGAACGGCGGGTACGCGTCTTCGAGCAGCATCAGGTACGCGAGCGCGCGGACGCGCCAGCGCATGTAGAAGATCGTGAACTGCCGGATCGCGATGATGTGCGTCCCGCCGATCACGATCGTGAACCAGCTGACGACGGCGAGCAGGAACGCGGCGAAGCCGAGGATGCCGCCGTGGCTGCCGAGCGATTCGCTCGCGTGCGCGCGGAAGCCGACCGCGACGCCGAGGCCGCCGACCAGGATGATGTGCGGGATGGCGAGGATGATCCGGAAGGCCGTCGTGAGCCGGTCCCGATCCGTCACCTTTCGCTCCACTGACACGGTCACCGGATACGGCATCGCGCGGATTATGCCATCATCGCCCGCATGCCGCGCGCGTTCCTCGCGTTTTTCGCTGCCGCCCTGTTCGTCGTCCCGCAGGCGCCTTCCGGCGAGCACGGCATGATTCGGCTCCACTACCTCCAGAAGCCGATCGGCGTCGAGCGCTACGACCTCGTCCGCGACGACCGCGGCGTCAGCCTGACGTCGGATTTCGATTTCACCGATCGCGGCGGACGCGTGCAGCTCGCGGCGTCGCTGCAGACCGCAGCGGATCTGTCGCCGATCCGCTTCACCGCGAAGGGCAAGAGCTACCGGTTCGTCAACGTCGACTCCGACGTCCGGATCGACGGAGCGACGGCGACGGTGCGGGCCGACGGCGTGGAGCAGACCGTCACCATCAACCCTCCGGCGTTCACCGTGGATGGCTACGCGCCGTTCTCGGTGCAGATGATGCTCGTGCGCTACTGGCAGCAGCACGGCCGCCCGCGGACCATCGCGACCGTTCCCGGCCTGCCCGCCAACGACGTGGCGATCGAAGCGCGCGGCCGGGACGTCATTCGCACCGGCGGCCGCACGGTCACGCTCGATCGCTTCTCGGTCGACGGAGTCGTCTGGGGACGCGAGACGCTGTGGCTCGACGAGGCCGGCGCGTTCGCGGCGGGCATCACGCGGGCCGGCGGGCTCAGCTTCGAGGGCGTCCGGGACGATCTCGACGGATCGCTCGTGACGTTCGTCGAGCGCGCGACGCGCGATCGGATCGCGGATCTGCAGACGATCACGGCGCGCACGCCGCCGCTGCGAACCGGCGCGTACGCGATGACCGGCGCCACTGTCGTCGACGGCACCGGTCGGCCGGCGATCGCCGACGCGGTCGTGGTCGTTCGCGACGGCCGGATCGCCGCGGTCGGCCCGCGGCGCGACACGGCGGTGCCCGCCGGCGTGCCGAGCGTCGACGTGACGGGCAAGACGATCGTCGCCGGCCTGTGGGACATGCACACGCACGTCACGCAGATCGAGTGGGCCCCGGTGTATCTCGCGTCGGGGGTGACGACCGTTCGCGACATGGGCAACGAATTCGAGTTCGTCACGCCGCTGCGGGACGCGATCGCCTCGACGCGCGCGCTGGGGCCGCGGCTGCTGCTCGCCGGGTTGGTCGACGGCGGCGGGCCCGACGCGTTCGGCACGACGTACGCCGCCGCGCCGGCCGACGCCGCCTCCGTCGTCGCGCGCTACCACGACGCGGGCTTTCAGCAGATCAAGATCTACAGCCTGATCACGCCCCCGATGGTGACGGCGCTGACCGACGAAGCGCATCGCGCCGGCATGACCGCGACCGGCCACGTCCCCAACGGGATGACGATCGACGATGCGGTCGATCGAGGGATGGATCAGATCGCGCACCTCGCGATTCGCGGCGAAGCGGGATCGCCCGAGGTGACGAGGACGATCGCGCACCTGCGCGAGCGCGGCACCGTGATCGATCCGACGCAGAGCTGGAACGAGCTGCTCGGCCACGCGGCCGGCACGCCCGTCGCGGCGTTCCAGCCCGGCATCCTGAAGGTGCCGCCGCCGCTCAATCGCCTGTTCTCGAATGCCGGCGCCGCCGGCATCGACGCGGCCACGGCGCGCGGACGGCTCGAGCGCGGGTTGAGAATCGTCAAGGCGCTGCACGACGCCGGAGTGCCGATCGTCGCGGGCACCGACGAAGGTGTTCCCGGGCACAGCGTCCACCGCGAGGTCGAGCTGTACGTGGAGGCCGGGCTGACGCCCATGGAGGCGCTGCAGGCGGCGACGATCGTGTCAGCGCGGGCGATGAAGCTGGACGCCGAGCTCGGCACGATCGAAGCCGGCAAGCGCGCCGACCTCGTCGTCCTCGACGCGAACCCGCTCGAGGACATCCACAACATCCGGCGCGTGCGCTGGACGATCAGCGGCGGCCGCGCGTACGACGCCGCGGCGCTCTGGCGCAGCGTGAAGTTCCAGCCGTAGACGTTCGATTGGCGACGTCGTCGTCGCGCGCGAATGCCGCGGACGCTGATGCGGCCTGCGATCAGTGATGCGCGTGGAACTCGCGCCCTCGCGTCTCGGGCCCGAGCCACATGAGGACGATGACGAGCGTGCCCGACGCGGCGATGCAGACGGTCATCGCCAGCGGCAGCGAAAACCCGAGGTCCTGCAGGCGGCCGACGAGCGTCGGCGTCAGCGAGCCGATGCCGGCGCCGACGTGGTACGCGAAGCCCGCGCCGACCGCGCGCACGACCGTCGGGAACCGCTCGTTGAGATAGGCGGGGACGACGCCGAAGTTGCCCGCGCCGAAGAACCCCATCAGCAGCGCCCCGGTCCAGAGCAGCACGCCGCTGTCGGTCCAGACGTAGATCGGGATCGTCAGCATGCCGATCAGCGTGGCGAGCGTCGCCGCGCCGCGGCGTCCCATCGCGCCTTCCGACCACCGGCCGACGGCGAGGGCGCCGGTGACGCCGCCCAGGTTCAGCGCGAAGAGAAACGGCAGCGTGGGCCGGTGCATGCGCGTGATGAACGTCGGGTACCAGAACGTGATGGAGTGGTACATGAAGAGGAACGCGCCCATCAGCAGCGCCGTGTGGATCGTCGTGCGGATCACGTCGGGCGCGAACAGGCCGATGATCGACAGCTGATCCTTGCGCTGCTCGCGCGCGAGATGGCGCTGGCGCTCGAGCCAGACCGGGCTCTCCGCCACGCTGCGCATCATGAACAGGAGCAGGAATGCCGGGAGCACGCCGATCCAGAGCATGACGCGCCAGCCGATGTCGGTGCCGCGGTTCACGATCGGGTACACGAACTGGAACACGATCGACGAGAGCAGGAAGCCGAACGAGTACCCGCTCTGCAGCATGCCCGACGCCGTGCCCCGCAGATGCGCCGGCCAGTGCTCGATCGTCAGCGGCATCGCGGCCGCCCAGACGCCGCCCATGCCGATGCCGAAAATCGCGCGCAGCGCGAACAGCATCCGATACGAGGTGGAGAAGCCGCTGAGGAACGCGAACACCGAATACCACAGAATCGAAAACATCAGCGGGCCTTTGCGGCCCCACCGATCGGCCGCCGTGCCGGCGGCGATGCCGCCCGCGACGCGGAAGATCAGCGTGATCGTGCCGAGCGCGCCGGCGAGCGCGGCGTTGACCGTGAAGCTCCGCTGGATGTCGACGAGGAGGAACGTGAGGATCGTGAAGTCGAACGCGTCGAGCACCCAGCCGAGATACGCCGCGAGGAAGGCGAGCCACTGCTGACGGGTGACCTCGCGGTACCACGGAACGGCGGGGCGCGGTGTCAGGGGCTGAGGGGGACTCGCGACGCTGCCGAGGGCCAAGGTGAGCGCGATGATACTACTGGTCGCAGCACAAGTTCCGCCGCGCGGGCAGAACCACCTGCGGCGGCCGCGGGCGCGAGAACACCTCGTTCGATCGCGCGAAGCCGTCCAGGAACCAGCTCATCACGTGCTCCTGCGTGACGTAGCGCTTCAGCGCATCGCTCTTCGCGCGGCGTTCGGCCGGCGTCAGCCGGAACTCGATCCATCCCGACGCGCCGCCGCGCAGGCCGGGCGGCGAGGGCAGGTGCTTGTCCTCCTCGTCCTCGAACGGCCACGCGTACCAGTGGATGATGTAGTTCAACAGATCGGTCTCGAACTCCGGCTGCACGCGCTTGACGTCGTGCAGCGCGTCGGCGAGGAAGTACCACGCCGCGCAGTGATCGGCGTGCTGATCCTCGCGGCGCGGCACGAGGATGATCGTCGGCTTGAAGTCGCCGATGATGCGCGCCAGCTCCTGCGTCAGATCCTCGCCGCGATACTCAGTGTCGGGCACGATCATCTCGCTTCGCGGCGGCCGATCGAGGCGCGTGTACGGCGATCGGTACGCGGCGCGGTGCTCCGACCAGTACTGCCGCGTCAGCCGGCAGAGGCCGCCGTCCGGAAACGAGAGAAACGTGTACGAGTAGCGTCCCAGCTTGAGGGCGTTCAGCGCTGCGCGCGCCTCGGCGCGGCGCCGCCGGCCGTATCCGCGGTAGTCGTTGGCGCTCGGCGACTCGATGTGCCCCTCGAACTGCACGCCTTCGGGGTAGCCGTCGCCGTCGGTGAGGTACACGACGTGAACGCGTCCGCCCATTTCGCGGACGCGTTGCATCAAGCCGCCCGCCCCGAGCGTTTCGTCGTCGGGATGCGGCGCGATGACGAGCAGCCGCGTGTCGGCGGTCACCGTCAGGGACGGCGGCGCCGGGCGCGGCGATCGCTGCTGCACGCGGCGCGCGGCATCCGCCGGGTCGGCGATCAAGGCGGCGGCGAACGTGACGCCGATCGTGCAGCGCTTCAGCGCTGCTCGTGCGCGCATCACGCGACACCGCCCGGCAGGCGGAATACCACTACCGCGACGGCTGCGACGAGGGCGGCACGATGCCCTTCATCCGCATGTAGGTGACGAGATTGCCGTAGTGCTCGCTGTCGTGCGTCACGTTGACGAGCAGGTTGGCGAACGTCTTCTCGTCCTTCGGCGCCACCCCCTCGCAGTACGCGTACGAGTCGTTCAGCGCCTTGACGAGCTCGGCCTTGGTCGTCTTCTTCTCGAAGTCGACCGTTTTCTGCGGATTCGCCGCGCCTTTGACGTCGCTGCAGATCATGTAGTGCTCGTTCGCGAGGTGGCCGACGATCTCGCCGAACGACCGCACCTCGGGCGCCGGCTTGAACGCGTAGTTCGCGTCGGGCATCGCCTGCGCGGCCGCGGTGTTCAGCCGCTTGATCCGGTTCCACGCGTTGGCGAGCGCCTTCGCGTCGCCCGCTTCGTCGGCCCACGCGATCGAGGCGGTCAACGCGATTGCCGCCGTCAGGACGAATACTGTTCGAGCCATCCAAGCACCTCGCTGTACCAGAAGCGGCCGTTGTGCGGTTACGGAATCCCAGTTTCTCGTACGTCGGCGTGCTGGTCCATGGCGTTCCGCTGAACTCGCGTTCGGGGAACCAAAATTCCGTGTCCCGCCGCCAGGGAGCCGCTGGCCACCGCGAGCGCCGCGGCCATCGCGATGAACGTCTTCATCGCTTCGCCTGTGCGAGTGCCGCGTCGACGCGTCGCGCCAGATCGGCCACCGCGTCTCTGGCCTGCACGGTCGGCGCGCGGTCCGCGCCTTCCACCACGTCGAGCGCCGTCGCCAGATCGTTGTTCAACTCCGTCAGCTTCGCCCCGAAGGTGCGGCGCATCAGATCCACGATCCTCGTGCCGAGCGCGAACTGCTGCTGCAGGCCGAGCGGCGTGATCGCGGCGCGCGGATCCATCTTCAGCGTCAGCTTCTGCGCCAGCGTCCGGCCGCCGACGGTCAACTTCACCGTGTAGACGCCCGGCAGCGCGAGCACCCCTTCGGGGCCGCGCGGGGTGTCGTGATAGATCGCCGAGATCGGGTAGTCGTGCTCGAACGCGTCGGGCGCAGGGTAGTGCAGATCCCACACCCACCGATGCAGCCCTTTGGTCACCGGCAGCGCGCGCGGCTGACGAACCCAGTACATCGGCGCGGTCAGCGCTTTTTCGTCGACCGGTGCGGGCCGGTCGCCGCTCGTCCAGCGGCGCACGAGCACGTTCGCCGCCGTGAAGACTTCCAGCGTCACCGGGCCGTTCGCGTCGGCGTCGAGATAGTAGTCGATGATCGCGCCATCGGGTGGATTCCGGCCCGCGGGCACTTCGGGCGGCAGCGGCGTGTCGGTGTTCTGGTTCCGCCGCAGGCGATACGCGACGGCCGGCTCGAAGAGATGCGCCGGCCTCAACGACTCCCCGACCGCCGCCGGGTCGCAGGCACCGCAGCCCTTGCGGGCCACCTCGCGAATCGGCGCGATGTCGTCGAGGATCCAGAATCCGCGGCCGTGGGTCGCGATCGCGAGGTCGTCGCCTTGGACGATCAGGTCGCGCACCGACGTGTGCGGCAGGTTCAGCGTCAGCGGCTGCCACTGCGTCCCGTCGTCGAACGACACGTAGACGTCGCGCTCGGTGCCCGCGTAGAGCAGCCCCTTCACCCGCGGATCTTCGCGGACGACGTTGACCGGTGCGGTCGGCGGGAGGCCGGCGACGATCCGGGTCCAGGTCGCGCCCGCGTCGTGCGTCCGGAACACGAGCGGCGTCAGGTCGTCGACGCGAAATCTGGAGACGGAGATGTACGCGGTGCGGACGTCGAAGTGACCGGCGTCGATCTGCGTCACCTTGCTCCACGGCGTCAGCTCTGCCGGCGTCACGTCCGACCAATGCGCGCCGCCGTCGCGCGTCAGGTGCACCGCGCCGTCGTCGGACCCGGTCCAGATGACGTTGACGCTGGTCGGCGACGGGCCGATGGCATAGATCACGCCGCGATGCTCCGCCTTCGCGGCATCCGCCGCGTAGACGCCGAGCGTCTGCGGCACGCCGGGATGTGCGCGCGTCAGGTCGCCGCTGATCGCCGTCCACGAGCGGCCGCCGTTGATGGTCTTGAACAGACGCTGCGACGCGAACAGCAGCACGTGCGGGTCGGCGGCGGAGAAGACGATCGGGGCGGTGCGATCGAATCGGTCGCGGCCGTCGCGGATCACCACCGGCCCCACGTTCTGCACGTCGCCGGTGCGCTCGTCATAGCGCGTGACTTTTCCGCCGAACACGATTCCCGGATGCAGCGGATCGGGCGCGGCGTAGCCGTACTCCTCCACCCCGACCGGATGCCAGTCGCGGAACGTGATTTCGCCGTAGTCGCTGCGGCTGATCACGCCGGCCGACCCGGATTCCTGCTGGCCGCCGTAGAGCCAGTACGGGAAGCGGTTGTCCGCCGTGACGTGAAACATCTGCGCGGTCGGCTGGTTGTACCACGAGCTCCAGGTGGCGCCGCCGTTCACCGTGATCGTGCCGCCCTGATCGGCGGCGATCAGCATCACGTTCGGGTCCGACGGGTTGATCCAGATCGTGTGGTAGTCGTCGCCGCCGGGCGCGCCCTTCCAGGCCGTGAACGATCGGCCGCCGTCGGTCGACTTGTACGTCGAGGTGTTCGCGGCGTAGACCACGTCGGCGTTCTTCGGATCGACGCGGAGGTTCGCGAAGTCGTCGCCGCGGCCCCAGACGCGCGCTTCGTCGTTGACGCGCGTCCAGCTGCCGCCGGCATCGTCGGAGCGATAGATGCCGGCGACCTCGCGCGACGCGGTGACCCACGCGTAGATGCGCCGCGGGTCGCTCGGCGCGATGCCGATGCCGATGCGGCTGAGGCCCTGCTCGGGGGGCGGCAGGCCGCGGGTCAGCGCCTGCCACGTCGTGCCGCCGTCCGTCGACTTGAACAGCCCGCTCGTCGATCCGACGTATGCGTTGTTGTACTCCCACGGGCCCTGCCGCGCGGCCCACAGCGCCGCATAGACGGTCTGCGCGTTCGAGGGATCGAACGCGAGATCGATCGCTCCTGTGTTCTCGTCTTTGTACAGCACCTTCTGCCAGCTGCGTCCGCCGTCGACCGAGCGGAAGACGCCGCGCTCGTCGTTCGGTCCGTACGGATGCCCGAGCGCCGCGACGAACAGGCGATTCGGGTCCGCGGGATCGACGACGATCGCGCCGATCTGCCGCGCCTCGCGCAGGCCGAGATGCGTCCAGCTCCTGCCCGCGTCGGTCGATTTGTAGATCCCGTCGCCGACCGACAGGTCGGGGCGCTGCAGCCCCTCGCCGCTGCCGACGTAGACGACGTTCGGATCCGAGGGCGCCACCGCGACCGCGCCGATCGACTGCGTCGGCTGATCGTCGAACAGCGGCGACCACGTCAGCCCGAAGTCGGTCGTCTTCCACACGCCGCCGTTGTTGACGCCGATGTAGAACACGTTCGGCTGCTGGACGACGCCGGCGGCGCCGACCGTGCGGCCGCCGCGGAACGGGCCGACATGGCGCCATCGCAGCGCGCCGAAGTCGAACGGCGCGTCCGCGCGGACGTGCGTCTGGACGAGACCGGCCGCCGCGAGGGAGAAGGCGAGAGCGATCAGCTTTTTCATGGTCCGGAGGCACAGCCAACTGGCGCGCGCTGCACCGAATTGTGCCACGCCCCGATATCGACCGATCGCGACGCCACCGCCATATCGGCGTGCGACAAGGTCCTCTCGGCCGAACTGTCCGGCATTCTCGAGTCGCGGATCGCCGACGCGACGGACCACGAAGATCGGCAGCCTCGACTACTGTTTGGTCATCGTGACGTTCTGGCTGGTGATCGGGGAGGTGCACGTGCTGGACGTCAGGTTCATCGGCCCAGTCAGCGTCGTCGACGTGGCGGCCATGGTGCCCTTCAACTGTCCGGCGCACGTGGGCTGGAGCGGGATGCCGCCGGCGGCGACGGTGATGGTGTAGTCGAGGGACGTGCCCGTCAGCGTGCCGTTCAGAAACCCGTTGAGGAGCACGGTGCCGGTCGGCAGCGCGATCGTGACCGGGCCGGTGACCGCCGTCGCGGATTGCGTCAGCCCCCACGTCATGCGTGCAGAAATTCCCGAGAAGGTGATCGTGGTCGCCCAGGTTCCGGTCAGGCTCAGCGCGGGCGGGGTGGGCGTCGTGGGGGAGCTGGAATTATCGGAACAACCGGCCGCAAACGCGGCCAGCGCGAGGACTGCGGCCGCCGCCGTCCACCGTCGAATGGCTTGGGTCATGGCCGGGGCCGTGCGAAAAGCGTGCCCTGGTACGCCTGTGCTATCTTTCCCGTCTGGAGGATCGATGAAGCAGCTGTTCCGGTTGCCCCTGCTGGCGCTCGCCGCGTGCGCGCTCCTGGCAGGGACCGGGTCCGCCCAGCAGGCGGAGCTCAAGGTGGGCGATCCCGCGCCCGATTTCACGCTGCCGGCGACCGACGGCAAGACCTACAGCCTGAGCAAGGACTTGCGCGGGCACTGGGTCGTGCTCGGATGGTTCCCGAAAGCGTTCACCGCCGGATGAACGGCGGAATGCAACTCGCTCCGTGAGAGCGGGGGACTGATTCGGAAATTCGACGCCAAGTACTTCATGATCAGCGTCGACACGCTCGAGGAAAACAAAGCGTTCGCCGAGAAAGAGCACGCGGACTTTCCGATGCTCGCCAACCCCGACAAGAAGGTCGCGTTCGCGTACGGGGTGATCTCGCCCGACACGCCGCCCGAGCGGCAGTTCGCGAAACGCTGGACCTTCTACATCGATCCGACCGGCAAGATCGCCGACATCGATCGCGCGGTGAAGCCGGCGACCTCGGGGCAGGACATCGTCACGCACCTCGAAGCGTTGAAGGTTCCGGCCGCGAAGTAAGCTGCGAAGTCGTCATCTCCGGCGTGTCGGCTCGCACACAGGGTGTGTGCGGGCTGACACGGCTCCTACGAGAAGCGTCCGCCGCTCGGCAGCGACCGCAAGGCCGAACGCGCGCAGTCTAGCGCAGCGCGACGTGCGGATCGACGCGCGCGGCGGCGAGTGCCGGCATCGCTGACGCGCAGACCGCCACCGCCAGCATGCCCGCCGACACCGCGGCGAGCGTCAGCGGATCCCCCGGCGCAACCCCGTACAACATCCCCCGGAGCAGCCGCGTGAAGCCGAGCGCGGCGACGTCGCCGACGACCAGACCTATCGCGACGGTCTTGATGGCGTCCGTCATCACGTCGACGAGGATCCGCCGGGCGCTGGCGCCGAGCGCCATGCGCAGCCCGATCTCGCTCCGCCGCTGGACGACGGTGTACGACACGATCGCGTAGAGTCCGGCGGCGGCGAGGATCAGCCCCAGCAGCGCGAAGCCGGCGAGCACCGTCGCGGCGAAGCGCGGACGCCACGTCAAGGTGTCCATCCGCTGCGCCATCGTTTCGACGGCGTACACGTTGGTCGACGCCGACAGCGCCCACGCGATCTTCTCCGCCTGCGCCAGCGGCGCCGCGGGGTTTCCGGCGGGGACGCGCATCAGCACCGTCATGATGAGCGGCGCGCTCTGCGGATACGGCGTGTAGATCGCCGGCTGCGGCGTGGGATCGGACGCGGCGGTCATCACGTCGCCGCAGATGCCGACGATCTGCATCGGCGCCGATCCGGGCGCGTCGAGCGTCACGCTGCGGCCGATCGGGTCGACGTCGGCGAAGTACTTCTTCGCCGCCGCCTCGCTGATCACCGCGACGCGGGCGCTGTCCAGCCGATCGTCGTCGGTGATGCCGCGTCCGCGCAGAACCGGCGTGCCGATCGTCTCGAAGTAGCCGGACATGACGGCTCGCACCGCCGCCGTCGGCGGCGCGGCGTTGTCGTCGGGGAGGCCGGGAATCCGCAGCCGCACCGCGTCGCCGGCCGGCAGCGGCGGCTCGAAGCTGGTGGCCGACACCGACGCGACGCCGGGCAGCGACGCGAGCCGCCGCCGCAGCTCCTCGAAGTGCGCGACGCGCGCCGCCGGCGTCGCGAACGACTGGCCGCGCAGCGACGTGCGCAGCTTCGCGACGTGCACGGTATCGAAGCCGGCGCGCACGTGCTCGAGGCCGACCATCGTCCGCATCATGAGGGTGGCGCACGCGACCACGACCGACGCGAGCGCCACTTCGGCGACGACGATGGCGCGCCGCCATCGCCGCGCCGACGGCGAGATCTGCCCGCGGCCGGTTCCGCGCAGCGCGTCGATGATGTCGATTCGGAGCGCCTGCCGCGCCGGCAGCAGCGACGCGGCGGCGCCCGAGACGAGCGAGAGCGCGATCGCGAATCCGAGGACGCGCAGGTCGATCGACGCCCGCGTGAGGAACGGCACGCCCGCATTGGCGGGGATCAGGTGGACGAGCGCGGGAATGCCGACCGACGCGATCAGCGTGCCCACGACACAGCCGGCCAGCGAGAGCGCGACGCCCTCGACCAGCAGATCGCGGACGATCCGCGCGTGGCTGGCGCCGAGCGCCGTGCGCACCGCGACGTCGGCCGAACGCTCCGAACCGCGCGCCAGGGCCAGGTTCGTCACGTTCGCGCACGCGATGAGCAGCACCAGCGCCACGGCGCTCAGCACCAGCGCCGCGATCCGATCGAACTGGCCGACGGCGTGGTCGCGGATCGGGACGAGCGCGGCCGACCAGCCCTGGTTGGTGTCGGGATGCCGCTCCGCGACCCGCGCGGCGACGCCGCGCACGACGCGCTCCGCCGCCGGCAGGCCCACGCCCGGCCGCAATCGCCCGTACACGAGGATGTCGCGCCGCGACCTGTCGTCGCGCTGCAGATCGAACGCGGTCGGGATCCACAGATCCGGCTGGACGTTGAAGATGTGCGCGCTGTAGAACTCGGGCCCCATGACGCCGACGACGGTGTACGGCCGCGAATCGAGATCGATCGTTCGGCCGACGATCGACCCGTCGCCGCCGAACTTCGCCTGCCACAGCGCGTACGACAGCACGACCTCCGCGTCGCGTCCCGGCGTGTCCTCGCCCGCCAGGAAGCCGCGGCCCAGCCGCGGGTGCGATCCGATGACGTCGAAGTAGTTCGCGCTGACGGCATGCGTCAGCGGGACGACCGGCGTATCGAGGCTCGTGATGCGCGGACTGACGTTGCGGAGCGCCGCGAGGCCGGTGAAGGCCTCGGCCGCGTCTTCGCGCCAGTCGGCGAAGTCGCCGGGCGTCGGCAGCGCGCGGCTGCCCTGGGCGCGTGCGCTGCCGTCGGCGAACACCACGACGAGCGAGTCGGGGCTCGCGTACGGCAGCGGCCGGAGCAGCACGGCATCGACGACCCCGAAGATCGCGGCGTTCGCGCCGATGCCGAGGCCGAGAATCGTGACCACGAGCGCCGCGTACGCGGGCCGGCGGCCGAAGGGTCGCAGCATGACGTCTTAGACGCGCGCCCGCGCGGCGCGGTTGTCGCGCGCCCTACGGCGTGCGCGCGAGCAATTTTTCGAGAGCCGCCCTCCGCTCGCCGACCGCGGCGGCCAGTTGGGTCGTCGGCGTCACGTCGGCGCCCTGCAGCAGTTGCAGCAGCTGATTCATGTTCTGCACGAGCGTCGTCAGCTCGGTCGCGAGGGCGTCGTTCGACGCGCGCACGCGCTGCGCCGCCTGCTGGGCGCGCTGCATGTCGTCGTAGAGCTGTTTCGACAGGGTGAACTGCTGCCGCAGTCCGAGCGGCGGCGTCTTGACGCGCGGATCCATCTTCACGGTGAGCGGCTGCGTGTAGCTCCGGCCGTCCACCGTCAGCTTCACGGTGTACACGCCCGGCGCCGCCCACGGCGCAATCGGTACCGGGACGGTGTCGTGCGGCACCGCCGCGATCGGCAGCCCGCCGGCGCCGCGGCCGCCGATGCCGGACAGCGGCTGGTAGTGCACGTCCCACGTGAAGCGATGCACGCCCGCCGTTTTCGCCGGCGCCTGCGGCGCGCGATACCAGTAGAGCGGCACCGGCGCGGTCGCCGCGGTGGGCAGCACCGGCGTCTCCTCGCTCGAATAGCGGCGGATCGTCCGGCCCGCCGCGTCGACGATCTCCAGCGTCACCGGTCCGCTGGCGTCGCGCGCAAGCACGTAGTCGATGATTGCGCCGTCGGGCGGGTTCTTGCCCGCCGCCTCGTCCGGCGGAATCGGCGTATCGGTGTTCGTGTTCTGGCGCACGCGATATGCGACCTGCGGCTTCAACAACGCGGTGTCGCGCGGCGTCAGGCCGTCCATCTGCCGCAGCGGCGTGATGTCGTCGAGGATCCAGATGCCGCGCCCGTGCGTGCCCGCGATCAGATCGTCGCCGTGGACGATGATGTCGCGCACCGACGTCGCGGGCATGTTCAGCCGCAGCGACTGCCAGCGGTCCCCGTCGTCGAACGACACGTACACTTCGCGCTCGGTGCCGGCGAAGAGCAGGCCCTTGCGCACTGGATCCTCGCGGATGGCGTCGGTCGGCGCGACGTCGGGGATGCCGGCCGTGATCGCCGTCCACGTCGTGCCGCCGTCGTGCGTGCGATACAGTTGCGGACGCATGTCGTCGAGACGCAGGGTGTTGATCGCGGCGTAGGCGGTCGCCGCGTCGAACCGGCCGGCGTCGACGATCGACACCTTCATCCACGGCTTCACGTCGGGCGGCGTCACGTCGTGCCAGGTCGCGCCGCCGTCGGTCGTCGTCTGGATCAGGCCGTCGTCGGTGCCGATCCAGATGCGGTTGATGTCGACGTACGACGGTGCGACCGTGTAGATGACACCGCGCTGCGTCGGCCGCGCGGTCTCCTGTTCGCGGAAGGCGCCGACCGTCGACGGCGTGTCCCACGTGCGCCGCGTCAGGTCGGGGCTGATCTTCTGCCAGCTCCGGCCGCCGTTCAGCGTCTTCCACAGCGTGTTCGCGCCGAAGAACATCACGTGCGGATCGACGGCCGAGAAGACGACGGGCGCGGTCCGCAGCGTGCGGAAGTCGGCCGGGCGCACCGGCGTCGGCGCGATGTTCTGCACCTGCGCGATCCGCCGGTCGTAGCGCGTCACCTTGCCGCCGTAGATGACGTTCTCGTTGAGCGGATCGGGGACGGCGTAGCCGTACTCCTCGACGCCGACCGGATGCCATTCGCGGAACGTGATCATCCCGTCGTTGCCGCGGCTGGCCACGCACGCGGATCCGCTCTCCTGCTGGCCGCCGCACACGCGGTACGGGAACGCGTTGTCGGCATTGACGTGGTACATCTGCGACGTGGGCTGGTTGTACCAGCTGCTCCAGGTCTCGCCGCCGTTGACGGTGACGATCGCGCCCTGGTCGCTCGCCAGCGCGATGATGTTCGGATCGTTCGGGTTGATCCACGGCCGCTGGTAGTCGTCGCCGCCGGGCGCGCCGCGCAAGGCCGTCCACGTCCGGCCGCCGTCGGTCGACTTCCACGACACCGTGCTCGCCATGATCACCGTGTCGCGATCCTTCGGGTTCACGACGGGCACGGGCAGATCGCCGCCGCCGATCCGGCTGGCCGGCCGCGCGTCGTCGGTGATGCGCGTCCAGCTCTCGCCGGCATCGTCGGAGCGGTAGATGCCGACGCTGCGCGGGTTGGCGACGCTCGCGTAGATGCGCGTCGGATCGCTCGGCGCCACCGCGACGTCGGCCTGCACGACCCCCTCGGCCGGCAATCCTTTCGTCAACTGGTTCCACGTCCGGCCGCCGTCGGTCGATTTGAAGATGCCGCCGTGGGTGCCCGCCCACGCGCCGTTCTCCCACGGCCCCTGCCGCTGCTCCCACAGGCACGCGTACACGACGTCCGGGTTCTTCGGATCGATCTCCAGATCGGATCCGCCGGTGTTCTCGTCCTTGCCGAGCACCTTGTCGAACGTGCGGCCGCCGTCGGTCGAGCGGTAGATGCCGCGCTCGGCGTTCGGGCCGTACGGATGACCGAGCACGGCCACGAGCAGGCGGTTCGCGTCGCGCGGATCGACGACGATCATCGGGATTTGCTGGCCGTCGCGAAGCCCGAGATGCGTCCACGTCTTGCCGGCATCGATCGACTTGTAGATGCCGTCGCCGACCGACAGGTCGGGACGGGGCAGCCCTTCGCCGCTGCCGACGTAGACGACGTTCGGGTCGGACGGCGCGACGGCGATCGCGCCGATGGATCCCGTCGGCTGATCGTCGAAGATCGGCGTCCACGTGCGGCCGAAGTCGTCCGTCTTCCACACGCCGCCGTTGACGGCGCCGGCGTAGAAGACGTTCGGCTGCGAGGGCACGCCGGTGATCGCTTTCGTCCGTCCGCCGCGGAACGGCCCGATCGGCCGCCAGCGCATGTCGTTGACCGGCGCGCGAGGCTCGCGCGACTGCGCGACGGCCGAGACGACGAGGGCGGCGATGCAGAGCGCGGCGGGAGCCAGTCGGATGAGTCGGCGCATGATGGCGCGTATTCTAGCCAACCGGCGCGGCCGCGGCGCCGTCCAACGGCCTGATGCAGGACATTCGCTACGCGATCCGGACGCTGGCCCGGAGTCCGGGCTTTGCCGGCGTCGCCGTGCTGACGTTTGCGCTCGGCATCGGCGCGAACAGCGCCATCTTCAGCTTCGTCGACGGCGTGCTGCTGAAGCCGCTGCCCTATCCCGATCCCGATCGGCTCGTGCTCGTGTGGGAGAAGCCGCCCGGCGGCGGCATCAACGTGATCTCGGCGCTCAACTTCCTGGACTGGCGCCAGCAGAACGACGCCTTCGCCTCCATTGCCGCGGTCGCCGGCGGCTCGGTGACGCTCAACGGCATGGGCGAGCCGCGCCGCATCCCCGGCGCCCGTGTCTCCGCTGCGTACTTCGACGTGTTCGGCGTCAAGGCGGCGATCGGCCGGACGTTCGCACCCGACGAGGAACAGCCCGGCAAGGAGCACGTCGTCGTCCTCAGCCACCGGTTGTGGGCGAACGAGTTCGGCGGAGACCCGGCGCTCGTGGGTCGTACCCTGACACTGAACGCCGAGCCGTTCACGGTGATCGGAGTGCTGCCCGAGGGGAGTCCGTTCGATCGCACGTTCAACCGGCTGTGGCGGCCGCTCGCGTTCACGCCTGGGGAGCGCACGCGCAACTTCCACTGGCTGCAGGCCGCCGCCCGGTTGAAGCCGGGCGTGACGCTCGAACAGGCACGGGCGCGCATGGACGCGATTGGCGCGCGCATCGCGACCGATTACCCCGATTCGAACAAGAACTGGGGTGTCTCGGTGGTGTCGTACGCCGGCTCGGTCGCCGGGCCGCAACTGAAGAGCTCGCTGTACGTGCTGCTCGCCTCCGTCGGGCTGCTGATGCTCATCGGCTGCGCCAACCTCGCCAACCTGACGCTCGCGCGCGGCACGGCGCGCGAGCGCGAGGTCGCCGTCCGCGCGGCGCTCGGCGCGTCGCGCGCGCGGCTCCTGCGGCAGTTTCTCACCGAGAACGTGCTGCTCGCGGTCGTCGGCGGCGCAGCGGGCGTCGCGCTCGGCTACGGGCTGATGCGCGGGTTGCAGCTCCTGCTGCCGCCGTTTTATCTGCCCGCGGTCGCGAGCATCGCGATGGACGTGCGGGTGCTCGCGTTCGCGCTCGTCCTGTCGGTGGCGACGGGTCTCCTCTTCGGGATCGTTCCCGCGCTGCACGCGACGTCCCCCGATCTGTCGAGCGCGATGAAGGAAGGCGGACGCGGCTCGGCCGGGGAGGGCGGGCGCCGCCGCCTGCGCAGCGCGCTCGTCGTGGCCGAAGTGGGACTGGCCTTCGTGCTGCTGGCCGGCGGCGGGCTGCTGATCCGCAGTTTTTTCGCGATGGTGAACACGCCGCTCGGTTTCGACGCGACGAACGTGCTGACGCTGCGCATGCCGTTCGCCAACGATCGATTTCCGACCGCCGAGCAGATCACCGCGTACGTGCGCGAGGTGACCGATCGCATCCGCGTGGTGCCCGGCGTTCGTGACGTCGCGGCCACCGACACGCTGCCGCTCGAGGGCTACAGCAACGGCATGCCGTTCC
>Ga0070741_10005245_pt1 | contig 28999 bp, 27 predicted proteins | sample Coa_R1_4_FD_66440 | JGI IMG/M metagenome (GOLD analysis project Ga0070741, IMG submission 66440) | Surface soil microbial communities from Centralia Pennsylvania, which are recovering from an underground coalmine fire - Coalmine... | ecosystem: Environmental > Terrestrial > Soil > Unclassified ... | reverse complement strand
AACGGCGCGGAGACGGTCGCGTCGGGACGCGCGCGGACGGAGTAGGCGGAGGCGATCGTCCGGTCGCGGGCGTTCTGGTTGTAGTCGATGAAGACCCGCTTGCCGCGCTCCTCCTTCCACCACGCGGTCGTGACGAGCTTCGGCGCGCGCCGCTCGATCTCGCGGGCGAACGCGAGCGCGCAGCGGCGCACCTCCTGGAAGCCCCACCGCGGCTCGATCCGGCAGGCGACGTGGATGCCGCGATTCCCGGACGTCTTCGGCCAGCCGGCGAAGCCGAGCTCCTCGAGCGCCTCCTGCACGATCGCCGCGACCTGCTTCGCGTGCTTGAACGTCGTGCCCGGCTGTGGATCGAGGTCGATGCGGAGCTCGTCCGGATGCTCGACGTCCTTGCGGCGGGAAGGCCACGGATGGAAGTCGAGCGTCCCGAGGTTCGCCGCCCAGGCGACGTGCGCGAGCTCGGTGACGCAGAGCTCGTCGGCGGTGCGGCCGGAGGGGAACGTCACCGTGGCGGTCTCGATCCAGTCGGGGCGGTGCTGCGGCACGCGCTTCTGGTAGATCGCCTCGCCCTCCGCGCCCTCCGGGTGGCGCTTCAGCTGCGTCGGCCGCTCGTAGAGCGCGCGGACGATCCCGTCCCCGACCGAGAGGTAGTACTCGACGAGGTCGAGCTTCGTCTCCTGCCGCTTCCGGAAGAAGACCTTGTCGGGGTTCGTCACCTTGACGGTGCGCTTCCCGACCTCGAGCTCGACGAACGGCGATTCCGGCATTAGCAGGGAGTATGGTGATTGCCGTGCTGGAGGATCCCCGCCCCACGCGTCTTTCGCTCGAGCCGCTCGACGACTTCGTCGTCGTCGAGTACGCCGAGGAGGAGGCCGAGACGCGCGCCGGGCTGATCCTGCCGGCGAGCCTCGAGGCGCACTGCCGCAGCGGCATCGTCATCGCCGCCGGCCCCGACGCGGAAGGCGTCTCGCCCGGCGACAAGGTGCTCTTCCCGAAGGACGCCGGCTACGACGTCCGCCTCGCCGGCACGGCGCAGCGCGTGTTGAAGCGCGAAGCGCTCATCGCGCGCATCCTCGACTGAAAGGAACATGCCGGTACCAGGTACCGGCGTGTCCCGCACCGATAGGGAGGGGCGCAGGCCCAAGGCCTGCCGAGCGTGTCAGCTCTAGCGCTTCCCCTGGCTCACCGTGAGCTTGACCTTCGCCCCCTTCTTCAAGTGCGTGCCGGGCATCCGGCTCTGCGAAATGACGTGACCCTTCTCGACCACGCCGGAGAAGGCGGCCTTGATCGTGCCCACGCGGCAGGAGCGCTCTCGCAGCGCACGCTCGGCCGCGCGGAGCGTCTTCCCCTTGAGCTTGGGCACTGTGCAGAGTCGTACGAACTTGGCGACGACCGCCTGGCTGCCGCTCATCGTCAGCCTGCAGTGGCCGGTGCCGGAGCAGGCGCCCGACCAGCCGGCGAAACCGACACCGGGTCTCGGCTTCGCGGACAAGACCACGAGGCTGCCGTCGGGGAAGACGCCCGCGCAGGTGGAGCCGCAGGCGATCCCGGCCGGTGAGCTCGCGACGCGGCCGCCAGCGCTTCCGCGCTTGGACACCTTCAATCCCCACGCTCGAACAAAGGTGGCCGTCACAGTCCGGTCGGAGCTCAGGGTCACGGTGCACGCACCTCTGCCGGAGCAGGCGCCCGACCAGCCGGCGAAGATGGATCCCGGGGCCGGAGTCGCGGTCAAGGTGACGGACGCGCCGTTGGCAAAGGCATGCGTGCACGTAACGCCGCAATCGATCCCAACCGGCAGCGAGCTCACTGCGCCGTCGCCTGAGCCTGACGGGCGAACAACGAGGATCCTCGAGGTCTCGACGTAGGTGAAGCCGGCGGAACATGGCGACGTATTTCCGGTCCCGTCGGTCGCGGTCGCCCTGAAGGTCGCGGTGCCCTCGTCTGCCGCCGGGACCTGTATGCCGGGGGAAGTGAACGTCGAGACAGGCCCCTGTGCGACGGGCGCGCCGGAGCAGTCCGAGGTCGTGTAGAGGTTGATCGTCGAGCCGAACTCCGCGGTCCCGATCAGGTCGGGTTGGTCGTCGCTGGCGGGTGAAGCAGGATCGGAGGCGATGATCGTCGGCGCGTTGAGCGGGCGCGTCTCTGCGCCGGTTGCGGCGAGGGCGTTCTCCATGAACCTCATCAGCCTCGGGTCTGCCAACCCGGCGTAGTCGTACGGATCGAGTCCCTCCACGAATCCCAACGAACCGGCGCTGAAGACGATCGCTCCGGAGGGAGCGGTGTAGCGCACGGCGTCGGCCGGGGACGGCCCGTCGTAGTGGAAGAGAGGCGTCAGGGGCGGCGTCTCGCATCCCGGTTGGATCGCATCCCATTCACCGGAGACAAGACCGCGCAGAGGGGTGTCCGCGGAGAGGCCCGTTCCAGCGAACCACGGATCGGAAACAGATGACGGGACCACGCCGTAATCCGCGGGACTGGCGAGACCGGTTTGGAACTGCACGCCCTCCAAGGTGCACTCGGGCCGTCCCCCCGCAGGATCGGTCAGAAGGCGGAACGCCACCGTCTTGAGCGCGGGATCGGTCTCGGGATCGAGATTGGCGTCGCGATACTCGATGATCGACCGTTCGTTCGCCCCGTAGCGAATCTGCCAGTACCCAATGTCGGCGCCGAGGAACATGAGGTTGACGCCCGCATCGCGTGCAGCCTCGTAGGCGTCGCGCATCTCCTTCGTCCAGTACTCCGAGTGTCCGTCGACGATGACCAGGCGGTATTGCAGAAGCAGAGCCGGATCTTGTTGAACGTCTACGTCGGTGGCGTAGTCCAGCGCGTACCGCTGATGCTCGAGGAACCAGACGAGCGGCTCCCCCAACACGAGCGACGTCATCGGTTCGTATGGACGGTCGAAGGAAACCGTTGTCGCCGCCTGATTGTCGGTGCTGTTGTAGCTGTAGAGGCTCTTGCCGCCCCAGTTGTTGTACGCCTGCCAGGTATTCGCAGGGAGCACGACCAAGGCAGGCCGCGGGGAGGACGTCGAAATCACGCTCGAGCGCACGACGAAGGGCACCCAGTCTTCCGCTCCGTTGGCCCCGATGAACTCGGCTTCGTAGAAGCCGCTCGGCCAGGAGGCGGGTATGGGGACGCTGTCGGTAACCGGCCATCCCGCGTCCACTTCGCCTGTCGTCGGATCGGGCGCAGGCATCGGGTACACCGTTCCGTTCTCGTATGTCTGGCACGAGGGCAGGCATTCAACGGTGTAACTCGGCCCGATGTGGGCGACCATGATGTGGTACGGCTCGTTCGCGCTGACGTGCAGGTCGAGTGTTCCGCCTTGCAAGACGCTCACTTCCGACGCATAACCCATTACTGCCGCGTAGATCGGAGCCTGCGACGCGGCTGCCGCCGGCAGGGCAAGGCAGCAGAGCACGAGCGCGGTTGTGGCGAGCATCCATCGCCAACGAGTCAGGACGCGGCCCACTCCGGCCACTATCGCACCGAACCGCAAGACTCGCAACGGCCGTCGCCTGCCGCTCCGCCGCTTCCCGGGATCGGATAGCGGCAAGAGCGCAGGCGCGGTCTCTTCAGCGGAGAGGGAGGGATTTGAACCCTCGAGGCACCTTTCGGCACCCACGCGATTTCCAGTCGCGCTCCTTCGACCGCTCGGACACCTCTCCGCGGCAGCGACAGGGTATCGGGACTTGACTTTGCCATACAAAGCTTGCTAGCTTTGCGACACAAAGTAGAGCGAGGAGATACCGAGATGACCGAGCGATTCGACACGTTCAGCCCACCGAACGAGCCCGACCCCTTCGAGACGACGGCGCCCACCGAGACCGCCGAGGAAGGAGCTCTCGACCCGCGCGAGGCCGCCGCCCTCCTCGAGGCGAGCGCACGCGAGGCGGAGCGGCGCTTCGACATGCGGCCGACGATCCTCATGTTCGCCGCCGCGGTGACGGTGCTCGTCGGCTACGGCGCCGTCTGGGTCTCCGTCCGCCACCAGCATCCGTACTCGGGCCCGACCGGCCACGGCCTGGCCGTCCTCTACGGCGTGCTGGCCCTCTGGATCGTCCTCAACGTCGTCCTGCTCGGTCGGGCGCTCAGCGGGCGCCGGTCGCAGGAGCGGCGCCTCGAGGGGATCGTCTTCGCGTCGGTCTGGATCTGCGTCTACGTCTTCCAGGGCGCACTCCACCACGCCGACCACAACCCCGCGATCGCCTACGGGATCTGGCCCGCCATCGCCCCGCTGCTCGTCGTGGGCGCCGCCGCGGCGGGCTACGAGATCGCCCGCGACAGGCGCGGCGCGGCGGCCCTCGCCGTCGGCGCCGTCGCTCTCGCCGCGGGCGGCGCCTTCGCGGGACCGGTGACGGTCTGGGGCGTGATGGGCGTGGGCCTCTGCGCCCTCTGCCTCATCGGCGGCGCTGCGCAATACCGGCAGCGCCGCCACGGGTGAGGAGCGCCATGACCGTCGACGAGCTCGACCCCCTCATCCACGTCCCCGCGCGCCTGCGCATCGTCGCGACGCTCGCCGCCCTCCCCGAGGGCGACACGATCTCCTTCACCCGCCTCCAGGACGTGATCGGCCTGACGCCTGGGAACCTGATCACCCACCTCCGGAAGCTCGAGGACGCCGGCTACCTCGGCACCGTCAAGACGGGCAACGGCCAGGCCTCGCGCACGAGTGTCGCGCTCACCCGGCAGGGGCGCGCCGCGCTCGAGAGCTACTCCGCCGCCCTGCGCGGCCTCCTCGGCGAGCTCTGAGCGAAGAGCGGAGGGGGAGGGATTTGAACCCTCGATCCGCCTAACGACGGATAACGGTTTTCGAGACCGCCGCATTCGACCGCTCTGCCACCCCTCCGCGGGTGGGCGCGACCAGCGGACGCCGCGCTAGCGGAGAAGGAGGGATTCGAACCCTCGATGGAGCCATTCAGCCCCATAACGCCTTAGCAGGGCGCCGCCTTCAGCCACTCGGCCACTTCTCCGGAAGGGACAGGTTAGCGAGGTCTACCCGAAGAAGTTGATGGCGAGAACCATCAGCGCGAACATCACGAGCGAGGCGATGACGAAGACTCCGAGGCCGTTCGGACCCGGGAAGTCCGGCTTCCAGCGCTGCACGACGAACGACGAGGAAAGCGCGAAGACGATGAACGCCGCGGCGACGACGATGAGCGCGACCTTGTGCCCGGTCGTGAGGTCGGCGGCGAGCAGCACGCCGGGATTCTACGCGCTCGCGAGCAGCCGCCTCTCGTCACGCCGCCGCCGCTCGCGGACGAGTCCCCAGCCGAGCGCGGCGACCAGGACGATCGGGCCGGCGACGATGAGCGCGTAGAGGACGATCACGCCTTCGAGCCCGAGGAAGTCCGCCGCGTTGCCGAGCAGCCGGCTGAGGCGTCCGCTCTTGTGCGGGCCGACGGCGAAGGCGTGCGCGTTCGTCGTCAGCTGGAGCTGGATGTCGGCCGTCGCCGCGAGAGCGGCGGTGTGGCTGCGCGACTTCTGCTCCGCGGTCAGGGAGTGCTCCGCGTTCGAGAGCCGGATCTGCACCTCGACCCTTTGCGCGCCCGTCACCGAGCCGCTGTTGAGCGCCTGCTCGTAGACGGCGATGGCGCGCTTGAGCGAGCCGATCGTGCTCGACTGCTTCGCGAACGTCTGCTGGAGATCCTGCGTCGCGACCTGCTGCGAGATGAGCTTGCCGAGCGTGCCGAGCCGGCCGATCGCCGTCTCCGCCTTGCCGACCGGGACGCGGAGGTCGAGGAACGCGTAGCCGTCCGCGCCGCGCGACGTCTGGTACTGGACGCTCTGGGCGTAGCCGCCGAGCTGGGCGACGATCTGCGCCGCCTTGTTCGTCGCGGCCGTGAGCGCCGCGTGGCTCTGGACGGCGACCTCGAGCGACGCGTCGGCATGGACGCGCCGGTTCGTCGGGATCGTGACCGCGCTGTACGCATTCGCATGCGCGAGCGCAGGTGTCGCGAGCTGATCGAGGCCGGAGTTCGCGTCGGTGCCCGGATTTGCGCCCGTGGAGCCCGTGGCGCCCGTCGGACCCGCAGGACCCAGCGTCAAGCTGCCGGCCGTCAGCTTCTTCTCCGTCGGGGGAGTGGCTGCCGCGCGGTAGGCGAGGCTGTTCGCGTTCGTGTGCGCCGGCGACTTCTGCGTGCCGAGCGAGGTCGTCCCGAGGATCTCGGGCTTGGTCGCCTTACCGGCCGCCAGAATCGCCTGCGAGTGCGCCGGCGCGCGCGAGGAGCCGGGGAAGAACGCGCCGTGGACGAGCGCCGCGCCGACGGCGAGGGCCGCCGCGACCGGCAGGACGAGGACGAGCCGGCGCCCGCGCGGCACCGAGAGCCGCCGCGACCGGGATGTCCCCGCCGCGAGCACGCGCCGGTGCAGGTGCTCGGGAGCGTCTAGCGTCCCCGCGCGCAACTCGGCGATGAGTGACTCGTGGGCCTCGAACAGGGGCTCAGTCGCGGACATTTCCGACCTCCTCTTCCAGTCTCTTCAACGCCCGGCTCAGCCGGGTCGAACACGCCGTCTGGCTGATCCCGAGAACGCGCGCCGCGCTCGGCCCGTCGAGCTCGAGCAGGACGCGCAGCGCGACGACCTCCCGCTCCGCCGGTGTCAGCCGGTGGAGCGAGCGCTCGAGCTCGGGAGAGATCCCGTCCGCGAAGACGGACTCCTCGAGCATCTCCGTGTCGCGCATGTACGTCTCCTCGCGGCGCTGGCGCCGCGCCTCGGCGCGGAACCAGTCGACGGCGACGGAGTGCGCGATCCGGCAGAGCCACGTGCGCGGGGCGCCGCGATGCGGGTCGAAACGGCGCCAGCCCCGGAAGGCCTTCTCGAACGTCTCGGCCGCGAGATCCTCCGCCGCCACCCGGTCGCCCGTCAGGTAGACGAGGTAGCGGTAGACGGCGTCGAGGTTCTCCGCGACGACGTCGGCGAAGGGCTGGGAACGACCCGAACGGGGGGCGGCGAGAGCCGCCGGCATCGCATTCACGTGCCTCATACGGCACGGGGGGCCGCGACTGTCACATCGACACGGTACGCCGACCTAGGCTGCCTGCCAATGCGCCGGCTCCTCCTCCTCGTCAGCGCCCTCGTCTGGGTGGACACGATGCTCTACGCGGCGCTGACGCCGCTCCTCCCCCACTTCGCCCGGACGCTCCATCTCTCGAAGAGCGGCGCGGGCGTCCTCGTCGGCGCGTACGCGGCGGGCTGTCTCGTCGGAGGGCTTCCGGGCGGAGCCGCCGCGGCGAGGCTCGGCGCGCGGCGCGCCGTCCTCGTCGGGCTGACGCTGATGGGGCTCGCGAGCCTCGGCTTCGCCTTCGCCCACGGCTTCGGGACGCTCGCGGCGGCGCGCTTCCTGCAGGGCTGCGGCAGCGGCTTCACGTGGGCCGGCTCCTTCGCCTGGCTGCTCGCGGCGGCGCCGCGCGAGCGGCGCGGCGAGATGATCGGGAGCGCGATGGGCGCGGCGATCTTCGGCGCGCTCTTCGGCCCGGTGGTCGGGACTGTGGCGGGCCTGCTCGGACGCGCTCCCGTCTTCGCCGGGCTCGCGGGGCTCGCCGTCGTGCTCGGCGCCTGGTCGCTGCGGATCGACTCGATCCCGGCGCAGCAACCCTCGACCCAGGCCGTCGCCCGCGCCCTCCGGGACGGCGAGTTCGCGGGCGGGCTGGGACTGATGGCGCTGCCGGCGCTCCTGTTCGGCGTCCTCGCGACCCTCGGCCCCCTCCACCTCTCCGCGGCGGGCTGGGGGACGCTCGCGATCGGCGCGGTCTGGTTCGTCGGCGCCGCCGTCGAGGGGACGCTCTCGCCCTTCGTCGGGCGCTTCCTCGACCGGCGGGGGACGCTCCTGCCCGTCGAGGGCTCGCTCGTCTTCTCCGTCCTCTTCTCGGTGGGGCTCGCGCTCGGGCCGCGGCCGCTCGTCTACGTGCCGCTGATCGTCCTCGCCGCCGCCTTCTACGGCGTCCTCTTCACCCCGGCCTTCGTCCTCATCGCGGACGGAGCCGAGCGGAGCGGCCTGCCGCAGGGGATGGCGTTCGGGCTGATGAACGCCGCCTGGGCGATGGGCGCCCTGCTCGGGCCGGCGGCGGGAGGAGCCGTGGCCGCCGCGTCGGGCGACGTCGTGTCCTTCCTCGTCTCGGCAGGGCTCTGCGCGACCGCGTTCGTGGCGGTGCGGCGCGCGAGACGCCGCACCGCGCTTCGCGTCTCGCCGTCAGACCTCGCGGGCTAGCGGCTCGTCCGCGCCGGCGATCCCTTCCTCCTCCGGGAGGACGACGTCGCCGATCATCGCCTCGATCCGCTGCGCCGGCAGCGCGACGGCGATCGCCCAGTAGTAGATGAGGAGGCTGAAGATCGCGACGGCGACCATGTCCCACCAGAGCGGGAAGACGGGATTCTTCAGCGGCCCGAAGTCGCTGAGGTAGACGATCGCGCCCATCCCGACGAGATAGAAGGGGAGCCAGCTCGCGGCCCGCAGGTCGAGCTGCGGCGAGCGCGCGTTCCAGTTGAAGATCCGGGTCGCCGCGAGGATCACGTAGCCGATCGCGATCGCGACGCCGAGGCGCCAGTCGGTGTCCCAGCCCGACCAGAGGATGAGGAGGTTCGCGACGACGAAGGCGAGCGGCGCGAGAACCGGCCCCGCCGGCGCGCGCCACGGCCGCTCGGCGTCCGGCAGCCGCCGCCGGAAGACGCCGAACGCGAGCGGGGCGCCCGCGTACATGAGGACGCTCGCCGCGGTGATCAGGCCGACGAGCGACGTCCAGCTCGGGAACGGCAGGAAGCAGACGCAGCCGACGACGAACGCCGTCAGCAGCCCGACCCACGGCACACCGCGCTTGTCCGTCGCCTCGTACGCCGTCGGGAAGTAGCCATTTCGGCTCAGCCCGTACGAGACGCGCGAGCTCGACGTCGTGTAGATCAGGCCGGTGCCGCCCGGCGAGATGATCGCGTCGACGTAGAGGATCGCCGCGAGCCAGCCGACGCCGACGAGGGTCGCGACCTGGGCGAACGGGCCGGTCATCGCCGCGTACGCGCCGTGCGCCCAGCTGTGGCCGATCTGCGAGCTCGGCAGCGCGCCGAGGAAGACGATCTGGAGCGCGACGTAGATGACCGCGCCGATCACGACCGACCAGAGCACGGCCCGCGGGATGTCCCGCTTGGGCCGGGAGCTCTCGCCCGCGAGCTGGTCGGCCTGCTCGAAGCCGAGCAGCGCGAAGATGATCCCGCTCGTCGAGATCGCGCTGAGCACGCCCTTCGCCCCGAGCGGGCTGAAGCCGTTGGCCGCGTGGAAGTTGCTCGCGTGGAAGTTGACGATCCCGAGCACGAAGATCGTCAGGAGCGGGATGCCGACCTTCCACCACGTGGCCGCGCTGTTCGTGTGCGCGAGCTTGCGGATGCCGAGGAAGTTGATCGACGTGAAGACCGCCATGAGGACGACCGCGGCGACGATCCCGGGGCCGGTGAGGACGCTCGTCGCGGGCGGCTTGACGTGCGTCATCCAGCCCTTCGCGAACGAGTAGTGCTGGCCGTACGTGATCATCGCGAGCACCTCGATCGGCGCGACGGTCGCTGCCTGCAGCCACGAGAACCAGCCGAACGACGCGCCCGCCGCGCCGCCGAAGGCGTAGTGCGGGAAGCGCGCGGTGCCGCCGGCGACCGGCCACATCCCGCCGAGCTCGGCGTGCGGCAGGGCGAGCAGGAAGATCGCGATCGCGCCGAGCCCCCACGAGATGACGGCCGCCGGCCCGGCGGCGATCAGCGCCTTCTGGGCGCCGAACAGCCAGCCCGAGCCGATGATCGATCCGGCCGAGGCCCACAGCAGGCCGATGAAGCCGATCTCGCGGCGGAGACCGGCTCGTCGCGGACCGGCTACGGGTGAGCCGGCCGGACGGCCGGTGACGGCGGTTTCAGACGCGGCTGGAGTCATGTGTCCCCCTCCCGTGAACTTGCCGGTGCAACGGTGCGTCGGCCGACGCGGATACGCCGTCGGAAGCCGGCTCGGGCGCCGCGGCCCGGCGCGGCCAGAGCCCCGCGGCGCCGAAGAGGACGATGAGCGCCGGAACGAGCAGGGAGCGCACGAGGAAGCTGTCGAGCAGGATCCCGACGCCCATCGCGAACGCCATCACGGCGAACGGCGTGATCGGGATGATCGCGAGCAGCGTGAAGCTGAGCGCGAGGGCGAGCCCGGCCACGGTGATCGCACGCCCGGCGCGCGGCACGCCGACGGCGACGGCCTCGCGGAGCGGCAGCCGCTCCGTCTCCTTCCAGACCCGGCCGACGACGAAGATGTTGTAGTCGGAGCCGAGCGAGAGCAGGAGGACGGAGAAGGCGACCGGCAGGTAGTACGGCAGGCCCGAGTCGTGCAGGACGCCCGTGAAGAAGTAGACGGTCAGGCCGAACGTCGCCGCGAGGGCGGCCGCGCTCGCGAGCAACAGATAAAGAGGCGCGAGCACCGAGCGGAGGAAGAGCAACAGGAAGAGGAAGTTGACCGCGAAGGCGGCCGCGACGACCCGCCAGAGCGAGGTGTCGGTCGCGTGGACGGTCTCGATCCCGAGCGCCGTCTCCCCTCCCCAGCCGACGGAGACGCGGCCGAGCCCGGCGCGGCGCAGGAGCGCCGGCAGGTCGCGCTCGATCCTCCCGAGATGCCCGATCGCCGGCGCCTCGGTCGGGTCGCTGTCGAGGATGAGCGCGTAGCGCGCGGCGCCGCCGTGCGGGGCGAAGGCGAGGCCGAGGCGGCTCGAGGTCGGCTGGTCGCCGGCGCCGACGACTCCGGCGACGTGCGGCTCGCGGTCGAGCTCGCCCTCGAGCCGATCGAGCGCGGCGCGGTGGCGCTGAATCCCCGGCGCGCGCAGGAGGAGCTCGGTCGGCGCGACGACGCCGGGCGCGAATCCCTTCCCCGCAGCGTCGGCGGCGACGGCGACGGGATCGTTCGACGGCAGCCCCTTCACGAGCTGCAGGCCGAGCGGCAGCCCTCTGAAGAGCCCGCTCGCCCCCGCCGCGAGCGCCGCGAAGACCGCGAGCGCGACGAGGAGCGCGACGGGCTTCCGCGTGAGGAAGCGGGCGAGCCTCCGCCGCTGCTGCTCGACCGGCGGCGGGCCGGCGCGGAGGCCGGGCCAGAAGATCGCGCGCCCGAACAGCCTGAGCGCCGCCGGCACGAGCAGCACCGAGACGAGCAGCCCGGTGGCGACGGTCAGGGCCATCCCGGGCCCGAACGAGCGGAAGAAGCCGAGCGTCCCGAGCATCAGGCAGGCGACGCCGAGGGAGACGACCGCGCCGGCAGTGAAGACGATCGGCGAGTTGAGCACCGTCGAGCGGCGAGCCGCCTCGCGCGCCGGCAATCCCTCGCGCAGGAGCTCGCGGGCGCTGCTGAAGTAGAAGACGGTGTAGTCGGTGACGATCCCGAGCATGAGCGCGACCGCGACGCCGGTCAGCTCGTTCGGCATCGTCAGCGTCGAGTTCGCCTCGATCCAGCCGAGCAGGTGCTGCGAGATGAGGAACGCGACGCCGGCGGTGAGGACGGTGAGGAGCGGCGCGAGCACCGCGCGGAGCGCGATCCCGACGATGAGGACGATGAGCGCGACGGTCGCTCCCTCCGTCCACGAGAGACGGCTCTGGAGAACGTTGTACTGCTCGATCCGGGCGGCGACGGCTCCCGTCGCCCCGACGACGTCGAGCCGCGGTCCCAGGAAGCGCGCGTAGACCTCGGAGTCCGTCAGCCCGCGGCCGGACGGCGTCCCCGCCGGCACATAGAGATAGGTGACGATCGTCGTCCCGTGCTCGCGCGAGCCGGGGACGACGCCGAGCGTGTTGAGCACGGGAACGGCGAAGACGCCGCGGAGATCGACCGGCCCCTTCCCCTCGTCGACGCGGACGGCCTTCGCGACGCTGAGCCTCTGGACGTTGGGGGCAAGACCCGCCGGGTTGCGCTGGACGACGACGTACGGCGTCCCGACGGGAGCTCCGAACAGCCGCGCCGACTCCTTCTCGACGGCGAGCGCGGCGGGATGGTTCGGGAGGAGCGAGTTCGTCGTCGCGGTCGGCGCGGAGGCGATCGACGGCAGGTAGCGGTACGCGCCGTAGGCGGCCGCCGCGACGATCGCGACCAGGAGCGGCGCCAACCAGACGACGACGTTCCCGTAGGCGCGCGCGACCGGCCCGGCCGGGAGCTCCCTCGGCGGTGGCTCGCTCAACGCGAGATGCGTTCCCGCCGCGGGCCGAGCAGGACACGCCGCTTCGTCGTCCGGTCGAGCCCGAGCCGGCGCAGCTCGGCCCCGGCGAGCTCGGCGCTCGAGGCCGACTCCGGCGTCCCGTCGTAGCCGATCCTCCGCAGCTCGTGGAACGGGAGATGCGCGACCGCACGCTGCGCGAGGAAGGTCTCGAGACCGGGCTCGCCGTCCCACTGGGCGACGGCGCGGCGGATCGACTTGCGGTCGCGCCGCCAGCTCAGCCGGAGCGGGATGTAGAGCGAGAGGAGCGGGACGGTCGGGATGAGCGCGATGGCGATCCCGAGCAGCACCGCGAGCTGGTCGATCGTCGTCGTGACCGAGCCGCCGCTCGCCTTGGCGCTCGCCCCGGCGGCGATCGCCTGCGCGGCGAGGCTGCCGATCTTCCCGCCGACGAACGGCACGCTCGTGAGCGCGGCGAGCGCGTGCCCGGTCGCCTCGGTCGCCGAGCCGGCCTTGACGATCGTGTGGCTGAGCGTCCGGAGCGCGGCCACCTCGTAGGCCGTGTACGCGGCGAGGCCGATCCAGAAGGCCGCCCAGAGCGCGATCGCGACGTTGAGGACGCGCATCGCGCGGGCGGATAGAAAGGCGGGGACGCTCGGCACGGGTTGCTGATCCCCGCCCGTCCGATTCGCAATCGGCGCAGGGCTACAATCCGCCGCGGACGGGCGCGTAGCTCAGCGGGAGAGCACTCGCTTCACACGCGAGGGGTCGCTGGTTCGATCCCAGCCGCGCCCACTGCAAACTCCCTGCATGGAGGCACTTTCCAGTTCGCCGCAGCTTGCAGCGTTCGCTCCTTGCTAGCGCGTGCGAAATCCGTGCGAGGTTCAGTCAGAGCAAGAGCATCCTTGGGCCTAGTTCCTGCGGCACCCAACGACTCGAGCTCACCGCCAGCCCCTGCCGACGCCGCCACTCGTTCGTCAACGTCGGCGCCGGACGAATCGAACTTTCCCTTCGCGAATCCAGAAGTGGCAGTCGAAGGGTTGGTACGACTCAACTGATGGATGAAGGGATGGACCGCGCGACGTCTGCGTCACATGCCAGGACGGCTTGCGGCCGGAAGCGAGGTTGAGTGCGATCTGGTGTCCGCGGCCGCACGGGCACTCGAAAATCGCCCACTTCGGGGACTCGAGCGTTCCAACTATTGCAATGGTGTCACGAGCAACCTCCGGCGGCAAAGCCGCCCGGCTTTCGTAGAAGGAGAGGCGCTTAAGGTGCGGGCGCGTCAGCCGCGCGCGCCGCCAAAGGTCGACGACACGGGGGTTCACACTGCAGTCCCGAGGAAGCTGGTGGTGTCACCGCAGCCCCAGTTGGCGGCGCGGTTGCACCAGTGGCCAGCCTTCGGCGGATTCGAGTTGGTACTCAGCTTCCGGTCATGGAGGCGCAGGACCAGCTCGCTCGGCCGTGTCTGACGAGAGCTGTAATCGACAAGACGGTCGAGCATCTCGCTGATCGCGAAGGTGGCGACCATGGTCGTGAAGGCACCGACCGACGGGTCGGGATCGCCTAGCCCTTCGGCGTATCCCTGCTGCGCTCGCCGTGCCCGCTCCTCAGGGGGGAGCGCTTCTTCGGCGAGACCACCCGGCGTGGAGTAGTCGCGGCAGACGAGGCAGGCAGCGCCAGGCACGACGGTCGTTGCCCGACCGTAGAGGCCGTGGACACGGTTCGTCGGCGTCGTCTTGATCATGAAGCCCACGTCGATGACCGGGATCAGGTACCAGATCGCAAGCTTCGAAATCATCAGGCGGCCGCTGTGGTCGTCGGTGCATCCGAAGATCACATCGCAGTGCTTCAAGCGCCGGGCGACCGATTTGTCCGAGACCTTCGCGGCAATCGGCGTCAGCGTGGTCCCGAGACCGATGCGCTCGGCGGCGTTCCGCAGCACATCAACCTTCAGCTCATCCACCTCCGCAGAGCCTGCCTCGTGGATCCGGGCAAGGTTCGAGTCGCTGACACGATCGTCGTCTACGACGACGATCTCGCCCACGCCAAGCCGGATGAGTAGCTCGACCACGGCCGAGCCGGTGCCGCCTGCTCCGACAACGCCGACTTTCAGCTCGGCGAGCACCTTCTGTGCGTCGTGCCCAAACGCACGGACCTGCCGGTCGAAGACGGCCGAGTTGATGGTTCGCGCCGCCCCGTCATCGGAAGTGAGGATCTGAAGTCGGTCGCCGACCACGCGGATCCGTCCGAGAGACGCAACAGCTCCCGCCTTGTCGTAGATACGACCGCTGAAGCGGGGCCGGCGCTTCGTACCGCCGACGATCAGACTGACGTAGTAGGGCTGACTCGTGCGGGTAAGTGCTGACAAGCGGAGCACCCGGTCGACCTTTTTATCGTGGCTCGAGGGTTCTGCCCTTCCCTTGGGGTGCGTGTGAAGGAAAACGGCCGCCGCCTTGTCGTTCGCCGCCGCGGCAAGTGAGCTCGCGATCGCCGGCGACGCGATCGAGAGCCGGTTCTTCGTCCGCCTCAGATAGTGCTCGTCGGGGACCAAGCGGAGCTCCCGCGCGAGAAACGTGAGCTCATCGGCCCCGCGCGCAATGCCTGCGACGAGGAAGCCGCCGGTTTCTCGTTCGTCGTCCAGTGCGTCGAGGAGCTCCTGCCAGACCGCTTCGCGGAAGACGAGCGTGGTCCTCACGGGCCGGCCTGGGCGTCGTCGATGAGATGGTTGTGGATCCAGACGAGATATGTCTGGAGCGTGTCCGTCTCCGGCCGCCAGTTCTCGAGATGCCGCGAGAAGCGCTGCCAGAGCTTGCCGTCGAAGTCGCGCCGTTCCTGGCTCTGCCTCGGCGCCGCGCCGCCGGCGAGTGTCACGACCGGGTACACCCAGAACATGTCGAGCTTCGCGTCTGGGTAAGTGTCCGGAACCTCGATCAGCAACTCCACCCGTGCCTCCGAGAATCCGGACGGAAGCTCGTAGTTGTGGATGACAAGGAGAGGTGGCCGTTCGCTCTCGTGGAACGTCCACGACCACCCCTTCCCGTCGAGGTACTCGGTGTCGCTTTCGAGCAACGCTTAGCCGCCTGGGTTGATCGTCTTCGGCACGCTGAAGAAGTGAAGGCCGTTCTTCAACCCGACGACCGTAGAGTCCTCGATCAACTTGTCGTCTCCGCCCGGCACCTCTTCATAGATGTCAAAGTCGGGACCAATCGGAGGCGACGGCAGCGTCCGTATCTCCGTACCCGAAATAGTCGGCCCCGGCACTTTGAACTCCTGCCGGTCGACGTGGATGACGAATTCGTCCTTCGACTTGTCTTCCTTGCTCATGTCATTCTCCTTGCTTGTGGCCTCAGCAGTCGCGTCCCGACTCGGCGGGCGAACAGGCCGGAAGCACCGACCGATCGTTCGTAAGCCAGAACAGTGGCTACCTCTTCTTGGGCGCCCGCTGCGAGAGCGCCGACGCAGCGGCCGTCTTCGAGGCCTTGCTCGTCCGACCGTCACGCAAGACTTTGGATGCCGCCCTTGCTGCTTTCGCAGACGTCTTCCGTTGACCTGCCACCCCCATCACCTCCCTTCCCACTTGTCACTATCGTTACAACCTACTAACGTTGCGGACTAGTAATCTGCCTATGATGTTAGCAGCACTAACGGAGGAGGCGGCATGATCGATGCAACGGAGCTCGGAAGCCGGCTCAAGAACGCGCGAGAACGGCTTGGCCTGACCCAGGAGCAAGTTGCGGGACAGCTTGGGCTTTCGCGTGGCGCGCTTGCTCAGGTCGAGTTGGGAATGCGTGCCCCCAATAGCCTCCAGCTCGCTCGCCTTGCCGAGATCTACAAACGAGATCTCGGCGAGTTCCTCGCTGTTGAATTCGACGCCGCCGGGCGCGATGCCCTAGTGGCGTTGTTCCGAAGCGACTCCCAGATTGCTGAGGACCCGGCGCGCGCGGCCGCCGTTCGCCGCTGCGTGAACCTCGCACGCGAGTACACCCATCTGGAAGATCTGCTCGGGATCGCGGCCGATCGTCCGGCTCCACCCGAGTACGATCTCCCGCTCCCGCGCAACCGCTGGGACGCAATCCAGCAGGGCGAGCGCTTGGCCGAAGAAGAGCGCGATCGACTCGGACTCGGAACCGATCCCATCCGAGACATCCGAATCGTGCTCGAACAGCAAGGCATTCGTGTACTCAAAGAAGACCTGCTGCCCGAGAACGTCTCGGGCGTCTTTCTGAACGATCAGCACCATGGACTCTCGATCATCGTGAACGGATCCCATCACTCCCGGAGGCGACTGTTCTCTTACGCGCACGAGTACGCGCATGCACTAGCTGATCGCGATGTCGCAAGCCTCGTCAGCAGAGTTGAAAACCGCGCTGAGCTCCGAGAAGTCCGAGCAAATGCCTTTGCAGCTGCCTTCCTGATGCCAGAAGTAGGCGTGCGCGCATTCATGCGATCGCGCGGCAAGGGAGATGCGCCGAGCGTTCTGCAAGTCTTCGACGGGAGCGAGGCGCTCACCGCTCAACGCCGCGCGGTTTCGCGAAATCAAGAGGTGCAGCTCTATGACGTCGTCCACGCGGCAAGCCACTTCGGGGCGAGCTTCGACAGCGCCCTCTACCGTTTGCTCAACCTTCGAGTGATCTCTGAGGCGCAGCGTGAGCGGTTCGCGGACCAGCGCGATATCGCGAACGCGATCCGGTCTGAGTTCTTCGACGAGAGTGAGCAGGAGGACGAACAGCTCCAGCACCCGCACAAGGATTTCCTCTTCCTCGCACTCGATGCGTACCGGCGTGCCGAAATCAGCCGTGGCAAGCTCGATGAACTCGCGGAGCTTGCGGACGCGCCGGCTGGGTTCGATCAGCTCGCACGAGAAGCAGAGGCTGAGCTGGACGAGGAGGAGGAAAGCGAGGTGCTGCTGCCACCAACCGCAACTTCAGCCCGGTGACAGCAATCCCGGTCGACGACCAAGACGTCGCGACCGATACCAGCCTCATCCTCAATTTCCTCCGCATTGACCGGATGGACATCCTCGGCGCGCTGCCTGGATTCCGGTTCGCCGTTCTGAACCACGTCATCGCCGAAGTCACGCAAGAACCTCATCGCGCGCGGCTCGAGACGGCGCTCACCGACGGGCATGTCGTCGAATTCGAACTCACGGATCTCAGCGCGATCGCCGACTACAACAGCCTCCGCGAAAACCTCGGTGACGGCGAAGCAGCGACCATCGCAGCCGGAGCGCACGAGCAATGGATCATTGGCATGGACGAGAAGGCGCGTGCAAAGCGTGAAGCTACCGATCGCGTTGGAGAAGACAATCTCCTCAATACGCCCGGTGTCCTCGTCTACGCCGTTCGTGTCGGGGTACTAACCCTGGAGGAAGCCGAGCAGATCAGACTCGACCTCGCGGACCAGAACTTCGCGATCAAGCAACTCATCGCCGACCTCGTCTAGCCGCTCAAATCGCCCTGAAGCGCCAGCGCGGCCCGCTGGGATGAACACACTCAGCACAGCCGAGCCTCGCGCCTCAAGGAATGCGCGAGGCGTCCAAGAGCCGTCTGACGCTCATCTCGATTCAGCCAGCGGGAACGGGCGGGACATCGACTGGGTCCTCATCACAGATGACTTCAGCCTGTGGGTCGATCCAGTCCTCTGGCGGCTCGATGCGCGCCTCAACGCCGGCGTGTTCGGCGAGGAGATAGAGGAGGTTGCTGCCACTCAGCAGCTCAAGGGGCTTGCCATCCGCAAACTCGAACGACGACTTTCCGTAACCGCTAGTGGTGACCAGGATGCCCTTGGACGCGCCCTCGTTCTGCATCGTCCCGTAGAGGTCGCGGACGGCGCTAACGCCGACAGTGTTCTTGTAGCGCTTGGCTTGGATCACGACTTTGCCACCGAAGATAGGGCGTGGGTCGTAGGCGACGCAGTCGACGCCTCCGTCGCGCGAGGGCTGGGTCTGGCGGGTTTCGAGGCCCATTCTTTCGAAGAGGTTGGTGATCAGGGATTCGAAGTCGCGCGGCGAGAGTTCCATTAGGTTGGGTCGCTCGTCTAGCTGGCCGAGGACGTCGCTTTCTTGGATGAAGCGCGGATCGACCATGTCGAACTCGAGGATTGGTCGCACGGGCGCGAGTTCGGTCGGGCTCTTAGAGACGGAGGCGTTTAAGCCCTTGAGGCACGCGAGCGGCTCGACGTTGGCGAGGTCAAGTTGCAGGAACGCGTCGCGTGAGGTTCGGACCGTGACGAGATGCGGCGAGACCTTCTGGCCGGTTGCCGGATCGACAGCGTTCACGTAGCCGTTGAAGACGATCGTCTCGATCTTCGCGCCGCGATCCGCTTCGAAGAGTTCGTGCAATGTCCGAACAGCGGACTGGGCGACGATTGACGAGTACATGGACTTCAGCCAGGACGCCGGCCGGTCGCTGCTTTCGACAGCGTCTCGGGCTTTGACGTAGCGGTACTGCTTGACGGTCGGGATGACGTCGAGGCCGGGTAGCTCGTACTCGACGACGAGCTGCTTCGACTCCGGAACGAAAGCCATTCGATGCGTCCGCGGGAAGTTGGAGGGATAGCTGCTCGCGTCGAGCACGAGCGAGAAGTACTCAACGATCGCCTCGGCCTCGTCGGCGTCAAACCGCTTCCGAAACTCATCGATCTCCTCGTTCTGCGAGGCGGCGCGTGCCTGGATTCGCTCTACCTCAGCTTCATAGGCCTCTTTAGCTTCGGCCAACGCTGTCTCGCGGGCAGCTTCCCGCTCCGCGTGCGCGGCGGTCGCGGCATTGAACCCCGCGTGAGCTTCGGCGACTGCCGTTTGGAATTTCTCCTTCGCCCCGGGCAGGAACTTGCCTAAGCCGGAGGGCTCGGCCGGGAGAAAACTTTCCAGCGTGGGAGCCTCGACCGGCGTAGCCAACGTTCCGGGCTGGAATGGTGGAATCTCCGGCTCGACCTTCAGCGTCTCGAAGTCGAGGTAGTCGTCGATGCCCAATGTCGCGTGCAGTAGCCCTTCCAATGCTTCGACGTCAGCCGCGAGCTCAGCGTTCATCGAGTCCACGTCGGCTTGCCGCGATTCGAGGTAGAGGCGCTTCTGTTCCTTCTCTTCCGCAGCCTGTGCGCGCTCGTACGCCTTTCGCGCCCGCTCAGCCTCGCGCACCGACGCCATCACAGCCCGCTGCTGGGCACGAGCCTGGCGCTCGAGAGCGCGCTGCCGCTGCGCCAGGCGAGACGAGTACGACGATCGACGTGCCATGCGCGCAATCTAGGACAACTAACTCCACTCCCTCAAGCGGTGCGGCGGCATCGAGCGCTGTCCGGTGACGGTGGCAGCGTCTTACGATCGCCTTCTACTCGGTAGCCGCGCAGGTCATTCCGGTCCTGTTTCTGGCGCTTATTGTCGAGCGTCGCTTCTTCGAAGCCCCTGAGGTTGCAGTCGACCCGATACTCGACCTACTTGTGGTCGCAATGTTCATCCTCGGCGAGACGCTCGCGCTCTGGGCGTTAGCGGGTGGAACACCGGGACCGGCTGTGCGGGCCGGCGTCACCACGCCGTTGGTGATAGCCGGTTTAGGACTTGTCGGACCAATAGTCGGTCCCCGGTTGCGGCGCGTCCGCGATGAGGCAGGAACCCGACGCCTCCCAATGGCCGTCGACCGGGCTCTAGGTTGGACAGTCGGCGTCCTGATCTACGGAATTCCGATCGGATTCGTGCTTGCACTCTGGGTGCGCGCGTACGTCTGACGAACGCCGCCGCACCGCAGGGGGGTGGGTCTTAGGCGCGGCTCGGCGCTCGCCCCGCGCCTAGGATCGCTTCGATTCTGGCCAATTTCCCAGAACATCGTTCGGAGCGGGAGAAGTGCGAAAGACGCCGTATCAAGCGGTATGGCGAGACGGATCAGGCTTGCGGGCGTTCACGAAGCCTCTTTGATTCTGGGTATCTCGAAGTCCGCTTTGGCCGATCGTCGCAAGCACGGCGATCCGTCGCTGCGCTACCAGACCGACCAGCCGTCGTTTCCGACGCCGCTCGCTGAGCTCCGCTGCGGCCCGATCTGGGACGCGAACGAGTTACGCCGCTACCGTCGCCGCTACGCCTTGCACTCGATGCTCCGATATAGGGACGAAAACCGTTGGGGGAAGGATCCGACGCTCGACCGGCTGCTCGGGCGCGACAACCCCAAGCGGTGACCGGCTTCGGGTCGGGTTTGCGCCCTCGGAAGGCTCTCGGCGCGATTTGGCTCTCCGTCCGGATGGTGTTCTAGCGTCGCCGGCGAGATGCGGGAACCAACAAGCGAGATGCCGACCCAGGTCGAAGCCGACCTGCGGAGGCTGTGGGCACGACGAGCCGAGATGTTCGGCGACATCCGAAGCACGCTGGCTTTGTGGCATGCGATCAGAGACTCGGTCACGCTTCCAGGCGAGGGCAGCGAGTGGGTGAACGTCGAGGTCAGCCGTGCCGTGTGCGCGTTGCTTTACGACGAGGATGCGCCGGCCGGGATCCGCAGCCCAGCGACGGTGACAGACGAGCGGCTCGAGCGTGCCGGGATTACCCGCGAGCAGCTCGATTACTGCGTTGCCCGTGAGCGAATCGCCGCCGTCGAGAACGGCGCCCGCATCAAGAATGTTGTTCCGCGTCTGAGTCTTGGCACGGCGCGTGCGGGTCGGCTTCGGCGGTTATCTCGTCGAGCACCACGTGCGCGGGTTGCTCGCCGCCGGACCCGTCGCACCGCGCGCGCACCCGACGACCCGTCACGACCACGACCTAGCTCGCCGGCCGCCGCGGCTCAGCGGGAGCGGCCGGCGTGACCGCGAACTCGCCATCGCCGAGGCGCGGAAAGCAGCGCTGCGACACCGCTGCCGTCGGGCAGATAGAGATCCGCTCGCCGAAGGAGCTGCGCGAGCATCCGGAGGCGCCTCGGATCCCGTCGACGTCGGCAGCCGAGGCCAAGGCGCTCGATGCCGACATCGCCGAGCACGGCATCCTGGTTCCGCTGGACATCACCCCTGGCGGCCTCGTCCTTGATGGGCGGCAGCGACTTCGCGGGGCGCTCGCGCACGGCCTGAACTGGGTTCCGGTGAGGCTCGTCGAGCCGGAGGACGAGGTCGAGTACATGTACCGAATGGCGCTGATGCGTCGCCATCTCAGCGCGACGCAGAAGGCACTGGCCGTGCTCGATCGCGACGCCTACCGCGCACTCCGAGCCGAAGGCCAGCTCCGGAAGCAGGCGAACCTTCGAAACAGCCGCGTCGATGTGGCAGCGCTGCCACATCGAGGCCGAACCCGCGCCATCGTCGCCGACCAGGCAGGGGTCAGCGAGCGAACAGTCCAGAACGTGAACAGGGTCCTTGAACATGGCGACCCCGGCCTCGTCGAACTCATGCGGACGGACAAAGTGTCGGCCGAGAAGGCGGTCCGGGAGATCAAACGGCGCGAACGCTACGCCCGAATCGGCGAAGCTCCGCCGCTACCACCCGGCACCTTCCAGGTGGTCTACGCCGATCCCCCCTGGGAAGAGGGAAGCGGCGCCAAGCAGCACTACCCGACCATGTCCACCGCGGAGATCGCGGCCCTCCAAATCCCGTCCGCCGACGACGCTGCTCTTTTCATCTGGGAAGTCACCGGCCTCCGCGCCGAGACCACCACGGTGATCGACGCGTGGGGGTTCACGTTCAAGAGCGAGCTCGTCTGGGTGAAGAGCTCGATCGGCCCGGGCAACTACGTCCGCAACCGACACGAAAAGCTCCTGATCGCAATCAAGGGCAACTACCCCGTCCCACTCCACTGTTTCGACTCCGTCATCGAAGCGCCGCGCAGCCGCCACTCTGCGAAACCAGCATGCTTCTACGAGCTAATCGAGCGGATGTACCCGGGCGCGACCCGGCTCGAGCTGTTCGCCCGCGGCAAGAAGAGGCCCGGCTGGACAGCCTGGGGCAACGAGGTCACACCGTGAGCGACCTCCGCCTGACGATCCCCGACGAGCTTGTCGACGCGATCGCCACGGCGGTCGCCGAGCGCCTCCTCCCCGCCCTCCGCTCAGCGGACGTCGAGGAGTGGCCGGAGTGGATGGCGATCGAGACCGCCGCCCGCTACCTCGACGTCAGCCCGCAACGCCTCCGCAAGCAGGTCGCCCACCGCCGGATCCCCTTCCACCAGGAAGACAAAGGCTGCCGCGTCCTGTTCCGCCGGCGCGACCTCGACGACTGGATGGCCGCTTTCCGCATCGCCAGCCGCGACTCGCTTTCAGCTCCCAGACAGAGCTAGCTTGTGGCCGCCTCGACAACACACACGGCGTCTGGGCAGCCAGCTATGACGGCGACGACAAGCAGGTACGGGACACACCGGCAGCGCAGCCGCGTCGAGCGCGGCATCTACAAGCGGATCACCCGCTCCGGCGAGAGCCGCTACGAAGTCATGTTCTACGACTCCGACCGGCGGCCCCGCTGGCGCACCACCGACACCCTCACCGAAGCCCGCCTCCTACGAGCCGAGCTCGTCACCCGCATCGCCTCCGGCGAACGACTCACCGTCAGCAAAGTCACCCTCGAGGAGTTCGCCGAGGAATGGCTCACCCAACAACAACCCCGCCTCCGCTCGAGCACGCATCGCCTCTACGGCGCCTACCTGCGCCAACACATCTACCCCCGCCTCGGCAACCGCCAGCTCAGCACGATCAGCGTCGACGACATCGCCCACTTGATCGCCGACATGGAAGCCGGCTGGCGCTACCGCCAACGAGACGACCGCCTCGTCCGGGTACAGGGCAAGCCGTTCGCGGGCTGGACGATCCGCGGCGTCCTCGTCGCCGTCAGCCGCGTCCTCGGCCACGCCACCCGACGCGGCCACATCCACGCAAACCCCGTCCAACGCCTCGAAAAAGACGAACGACCAACCGCGACCCGCCGCGAACTCCCCAACCTCGACCGCGAAGCGATCGGACGGCTGATCGCCTCCACCCCCGACCGCTACCGCACCCTGATCGCCCTCTCCGTCCTCACCGGCATCCGCCAAGGCGAAGCCCTCGGCCTCACCTGGCACGACATCGACCTCAAAGAAGGCCTGATCCGTGTCCGCCACCAACTCGACCGAAACGGCAACCTCGTCCAACCCAAAACCAACGCCGCCAAACGCGACATCCCCATCCCACCCTCACTCACCCGACTCCTCGCCACCCACAAACAGACGGCCTTCGCCAACGGCCACGCCAAGGCAACCGACTACGTCTTCGCCACCAACACCGGCCACCACCTCGACCACCGCAACATCACCCGCCGCGGCCTCAACAAAGCCCTCACCACCGCCCGCATCCCCCACCTCCGCTGGCACGACCTCCGCCACCTCGCCGCCTCAGCCCTCATCAGCCAAGGCGCCAGCATCGCCTACCTAAGCCGCATCCTCGGCCACGCCAACCCCGCCATCACCCTCAGCATCTACGCCCACCAATACGCCCAAGCCGAACACGCCGAACACACCCGCCAACAAATGGAACAAGCCTTCGGACAGCTCCTCACCTAAGCGGGAGCGGCCGCGCCCACGACAACCGTCGGTGGCTCGCCCGCGCGCTCTGGAATGCCGGCCGCTGACGTAGCCCAGCGCTCGGGATTGTCATTTGAGCAGGGGGTGGCCTATTCAGCGCTCTGCGGGAAAGCTCCGAACTTCTTGGCGAGAAGGACGCGGCCCGCAAGCACGCCCGCGCTCTCAGCCAGTTGGTCAGCTGCCCGCAGGCGTTTCGACACCGATGACTCGTGACGACGAGTCGTAGGCGACGACGCGGATCGGGAAGCGCGTCCGGGAAACGAGCGCGGCGAAGGCGTTGTCTCGCACGGGCACCAAGAGCGTGCCGCCGTCGCCGTAGAAGATCCGGATCCGCGCGACCTGGTCGCTGGCGATCCCGCCGATCGTTTCGTACTGGTCGCTGCCGAGACCCTGGCTTCCGCCCATAGAGAAAGGCTCGTGCCGGAATCCTGTGCCGAGCGGCAGACAGCCGCCGCCAGCACCGCGGCCCTCGACGATGAAGTAGCAGACCTCTAGCCCCGGGTGGAGGTGGGTATAGGCCGGAGCGCTTCGCAGTCGATAGAGGGCAACCGAGACGCGGAGCGGGCTATGCGGGTCGGGCTGGATCAGCCGCCCGTAGACGAGCTTCGAGCGGGTGCCCGAGAGTGCGTTCGGGAAGTGACGGGGCAAAGGAGTGCCCCGCGGCTCGCTCCGAGTGAGCCAGGAGATGCTGCCGGAGTGCAGCACGCGCTGCACCCTGGTGGGGCCGTGCAACGTCCCGCCTGGGGCAGTCGTTCTCGGGCTCGTTGCGAACGGAGTCGGTGCGAACGGAACCCGGTAGGTGTGTCCGTTCGTCGTCGTCGCGGTGATCCGCTCGACACGAGCTCCCGTCTTCGGCTCCGAGACGGCGAGCAGGAAGGCGTTGTTGGCGACAACCGCACGACGGGTCGCGTCAGTGGAGCGCAGGTGAACGCTGCGGACGCCGTCGGCGACGATGCCGAACGTCACGCCCGCCCGCGCGACCGTGTAGCGGTTCCCGTGGACATGGACCCACTTGAAGCCGTGCGCGCCACGGACGAGACCGAAGCCGATGTCGTCGACTTCGACCGGGATCACAGGCGTCGGCCGGGAGCGCAGGTCGCTGAGCGGCGCACAGCCGGTCGAAGTGCCACTGGCAACGCCAGTGACGACAAGACGCAGACACAGTTCGTCGCCGGAGCGGAAACCGTAGAGCGTGAAGGCGGAGCCGGCTCGGTGGGTGGAAATCAGCTGCCGCAGCCGAGTTCCCTTCGGGAAGGCCGTCCAACTGCGAGCGTTGCCGCGCTCGAACTCCTTCTGCGCCTGCGTCGACGCGGGAGTGCCCGGGTGGCCGTTCAGCCAAGCCGGGAAACTCCAGATCGAGTGCGCGATCGCTGCACCGATCGGCGTCGCAGCGAGAACACCGATCACCGCGGCCGCAACCAGAGCGAGCGCAAGGCCCCTGCGCTTGAGCACTGGCCGGGAACGCACCCCGGCCCGCGCGACCACCGTGTCCCAGTCCGGATCCACGCTCGGCACCGGCCACAACCGGCCGAAAGACTGCTCGATCACGGGCTCGACATCGATCATCGCTGCACCTCCTGGAATGAACGACGCAACGCCGCGTGCGCCGCGCTCAACGTCGCTGACACCGTGCCCACCTCAACCTCAAGCGCCGCCGCGATCCCGCGATAGTCCAGCCCCGCGAAATAGCGCAGGAAAACAGCCAGCCGCTGCCGCTCCGGCAGAGCTGCGACCCAGGCACGAACCTCTACATCCGCCTCCGGCACTCCGTTGCCGGCGAACTCGTCGACGAGAGGACCGTCAACAGGCTCCCGGTGACGGTTGGCTCGCAGATCGAGCGCGGAGTGGACGACGATCCGCCAGACCCAGGCCTCGAGCGCGACCTCCTGTCGAAACGTCCCGCGTTGACGCACCGCGCGAACGAAGGCGTCTTGCACCGCATCTCGTCCACCCGCTTCGTCCCCGACGATCGCAGACGCCGTTCGGACGAACCGAGGCAAAGAGCCCCGGTAGAGCGCCTCCAGCTCACCGATCTGAGCGCCTCTAACACCCACTACATCATCCGACTCCCTGAGCGGGTCGGTTTGTTTACCCCAACCGACCGTAACGGGCCAAATGCAAGGCGCCAACTGGGCGCCAAATCACCACCCAGCGAGACCTGGCACGAACGTGCTCCCAACGTGTTCGGCAGCGAGGGCCGGAGCCAGAGCAGCGATCAAACCCGCGACCTCCTGCTCGTAGAGGTCGGGCCAGCCCGGGTGATACGCCGCAAGCCGCGCGTCCAACCACGAAATCTACGCGCCGCTCAGCTGGGCCAGTACTCGGGAATGTCCCCTGATGAGGCTTAGCGGTTGGAACGGATCGGCGGGAGCGCTCGGAGAACGGCGGCGCGGTCGTTCGACGGGGCTGCCTGGCTGCGCGGCGCTGGCGGCGTGGCCATCCTTGCGATCGTCCTGATCGTAGGCTAGGTGGCTAGAGACTGGCCGCGCTCAGTGCCAACTAACCGAGCATGTCGAAGGGTTCACTGGGAGCCGTTTCCAGTGCGTGCCGTTCGTCCGGACTTCGTAAGTCTCGTAATAGCGGGCCGGGTAGGGAAGCCTGCCTGGGTAGAACGCCACCACGAACTGAGTTCCGTCCGGAGACCAGCTCAGCCCGCAGGCTTGCCAGTGAGGCTTGGGCACGAGCGTGCGGAAGCTTGCGAGCTTGCGCCCCGCTTCCGAATAGGTCGTGATGCTCGTTTCGCCTGAGTTGATCGTTTGCACGATCATGGCCACGCGGCGGGTCTTCGCAGACCAGACGGCAGTAAGGATCTGCTTACCGGCAAGGTTGACCCTCGCAAGTGTCTTCGAACGCCCTGTATTCGGATTAAGGAGCTCGAGGCGGGACGGGGCCGCTTGATGCGATGGGCTTGAGTTGTCAGCTGTGTACACGACGTACCCGATCCCATTCGGCTGCCACCAGTATGCGCCATCGCTACCGCGACTGACCGGGTGCAACGTCGTCTCCGTGCCGCCGAGCGCCGACACAACGACCATTTGGCCGGGGCGGTCGGCGAACTCACGGGCGAAGAGAATCTGCCGTCCATTCGGAGACCAGATCGGGCCACTCGTCGCGTCGGCGCCAGGGGCGGGTCCGCCGGTCTCCCCGTCCTTCGACAGCTGTAGCGCATTGTCCCCGTCGGACCGAGTCGTGAAGACTTCGATTGTCGGGGCGTCCGAGACCGACCCCTGCCCATTCCAGCTAGGACTCATCGTGAAGGCGATCTCGTTCCCGTTGGGCGACCACTGCGCCTGGTCTCGTGGGTCAGTGTCGGAAGTCAGCGACCGTGGAACGTGCCCCGGAGTCCAGACATAGAGGTTGCCGCCGTACGACTCCCCGTTCGGACTGCTGAGAGGAGCGTGCGAGAAGAGAACGCCATGATCCTGGCTGCTTGCCGCGTTCGCCGTGGTGGTATTTGCGGACGCCAAGCTGCCGAGCACTACGAGTAATCCGATGATACTCGGCCCGACTCCGCACCGGATCGAACCGTGCCGCCCGGCGTGGCGCGAAGGGTTCGCAATTGCGCCCACCGTAGCGAGACTAGATGTCGATCTCGAAAGCCGCTAGCCCTTGACTTTTGTTTTTACAACTCTCTAGATTGCCTCATGCTTCATGACGCGATGGGTCGGGTCAGCGCGCGGCGCCTTGGGCGTCTCCTGACGGTCGCGTGCCTCCTAGGGATGGCCGCTCTTGTCCTCGGGGCTGCAGCCCCGGCCGCGCCGCCGCCGAGCTTCTGCGGTCCTACGCAGTGCGAGGGCGGATGCGGGAACACCGTAACCGTCTACTTCGACGACTACAGCTACACCACCGATCCCGCCGACTACACCGACCCCGCCCCCGGGTGCTGGTCATATGAGAGGCTCGCTCCTTCCGATAACTACGCAACGCAGTGTCGCCTGATTCAGGGTGTCTTCAAGATCAATGCCGGCGGGCCAAACCTCTACTTCGATGACACCCACGCGAACGACGGCACTGTTCAGACGGATGTGAACACCTGCGCGAACTACGGTGTAAACCATTACGGCAGCGGCCACTTCTTCGCCGAATACATGTCTCCAGGCCCATGGACGCCGGTCTCTCCGTCTCAAGGCGTCTCCCATTTCATGGCCGAGCTCTATTCCAGTGATGCGGGAGATGTGGACAGCTATTGGACTAACGGCGATTGGAATCCGAGCACGTCCACTTATGCCGGCACGATCAAACTGACCCCTCTCCTCAAAAAGGTAACCGGGACCGGCGGTGCGGATCCGAGCCCGAGCAACTTCAACAGCATCGTCACCTACGTCTACAACCTTTGTGAAGCCACGGCCTCTGCCCACCCTGGCGGCAACGGCGTCCTTTCCGTCTACACCGACCCCAATTACCCGCTCGCGGGGACGACTAGCGGTGATCCAAACTCGGGCGAGGAGGCGGTAATCAAGGGCTTGGATAACTGCCTCGGCTAGACGGGCTAGTGCCCGCGTCAGTTTCCCGGCTTCATCGTCTACATGAGGGGTCGGTGGTGCGGAATGCCGGCCCTCTTCATGGCAGCGCACATCTGCTTCCGCACTTCCGGCGTCATGCGCGTGGATTTCAGCGTGAGCACACTGCACACCGAGCGCCGCCGCCCGAGCCGGGAGACGCCGATACTGCCACACCCTCACTAGCTAGGCCTCGGCTGGGCCAGTGCTCGGGAATGTCGCGTGGCGAAGTTCGGTCTCCAGGCGCTAGAGGCGGCTCGGCGTCGAAGCGACATGCCTCGCTCGACGGCGATACACCAACATCCTGCCGACACACCAGAGCGCCACAACGGCGGCCGCCCATGCTCCGGCGAAGCCGAGCACGTGGGTGTGTCCGAACTTGGACAGAGCCAGGAAACCGAGGGCGGCGAACATCGCTTCGTAACCTCTGACACCCCACCTGGAGGAGGCGAGTCGCAGGTATTGCGGGTCGGCGGCGAGTGGCGCTGGCACCTTGCCCCAGTGGACGCGAGGCGTGAACACTTCTAGTACTCCCTCGCCATTCCGGATGCGCTCGATCGCCTCAGTCGCCTGTATCCCGAACTCGGCCTCGAAGCTCTGCTCGTTGTACTGCTTGTTCTCAGGCGTCGGCAGCGACGGGAGATCACTCGACGGTTCCGCCATAGAGGCCGTATCGGCGCGAACCGCGCGCGGCTTGAGGACTCGCGGGGGAGGCAGTCACAGCGTGTCCCAGTGCTGCTCCTATGTCAATAGCGGCTGGTTTTTGAGGGTGGTGTAGATGGTTCGGGCGAGTTGTCGTTTGAGGCAGCGGAGGGCTTCGCGGCGGCTTTTGCCTTCGGCTTGTTTGC
>Ga0070741_10005244_pt1 | contig 29009 bp, 25 predicted proteins | sample Coa_R1_4_FD_66440 | JGI IMG/M metagenome (GOLD analysis project Ga0070741, IMG submission 66440) | Surface soil microbial communities from Centralia Pennsylvania, which are recovering from an underground coalmine fire - Coalmine... | ecosystem: Environmental > Terrestrial > Soil > Unclassified ... | reverse complement strand
CGCGACCCTCCGCGATCGCCTCGGCGAAGTTCGCGAAGAGCACAGTGAACCAGAGGAAGAGCGCGACGAGCCCGGCGAAGACGTTCTCGTCGGTCGAGGAGCTGCCGAGGTCCTTGAAGAAGAGGACCGTGGTGAGCACCGAACCCACCCCGACCACGAACATCACCGGGTTGCGCATGAGCGTGCGCGGGTTGAGCTTGACGAAGCTGTCGACGACCGCCCGGCGGACGATCTCCGGCTCGATCAGCCTGGTCTCACGGGGCATCGGTGGCGCTCCTGGTCAGATCTTGAGCTGCTCGACGATCGGGCCGAGCGCGAGAGCGGGAAGGAAGGCGAGCGCGGCGACGACGACGGCGACGCCGATCACGAGGACGACGAACAGCGGTGTGTCGGTGGGGAACGTGCCGGCCGTGGCGGGCACCCGCTTCTTGCGGACGAGCGCGCCGGCGAGGGCGAGCGTCGGGATGATGAGGAAGAAGCGCCCGAACAGCATCACGATGCCGAGGGTCGTGTTCATCCACGCCGTGTTGCCGGTCAGCCCACCGAACGCGGAACCGTTGTTGTTGGCGGCGGAGGTGAACGCGTAGAGGAGCTCGCTGAACCCGTGCGCGCCCGGGTTGAGGATCGAGACGTGCAGGACCGACTTGACGAACGTCGAACCGGCGACGAACAGCATCACGAGCGCGGGCATCACGAGGATGTAGATCGCGACGAGCTTCACCTCCGCGGCCTGGATCTTCTTCCCCAGGTACTCGGGCGTGCGGCCGACCATCAGGCCTGCGATGAACACGGAGAGGATCGCCAGGACGAGCAGGCCGTTCAGGCCGACACCCACACCTCCCGGGCTCACCTCGCCCAGCTTCATGTTGAGGAGTGTCACGAGCCCGCCGGTCGGCGTGAGGCTGTCGTGCTGGCAGGCGACCGATCCGTTCGACGTCCCGGTGGTGCTCGACGCCCAGATCCCGCAGATCACGTTCCCGAACCGGAGCTCCTTGCCCTCGAGGTTGCCGCCGACCGAGGTCGAGGTCACCGTCTGGGTGACACCTCCCGTGTCGATCTTCGGGTTCCCGCCGGACTCGACGATCGGGACGACGAGCGTGGCCCCGAGCCACAGAATCGCCATGATGGCGAAGACCGCGTAGCCCTGGCGCCGGTCCTTCACCATGCGCCCGAACGCGAACGCGAGCGCGAAGGGGACGAGGACGATCGCGTAGAGCTCGAGGAAGCCGCTCAGCTTGGAGGGATCCGAGAACGGGTGGGTCGAGTTCGCGTTGAAGAAGTCGCCACCGTTCGTCCCGAGCTGCTTGATCGACTCCATGCTCGCGTTCGGGCCGCCCGGGATCTTCTGGGTCGCGCCGGTGATCGTGTGGACGGTCGTGAAGCCGTGCGTGTTCTGGATGACGCCGCACGCGATCAGGACGATGGCGAACACGAAAGCGAGCGGCAGCAGGATGCGGAAGACCGTCCGGATCAGGTCGACCCAGAAGTTGCCGATCGTCCGTTGGCCGGCCCGGCTCAGCCCGCGGATAAGCGCCACCATCACTGCCATGCCCGCGGCCGCGGAGACGAACTGCTGCACGGTGAGCCCCACCATCTGGGTGAGGTGGCTCATCGTCGCTTCGCCGCCGTAGTTCTGCCAGTTCGTGTTGGTCATGAAGCTGACGGCGGTGTTGAACGCGAGCGCCGGCGACACGTTGACCATGTCGGTCGGGTTGAAGGGGAGGTGTGTCTGGACGCGCTCGATCAGGTAGACGACGAAGAAGCTGACGACACTGAACGCGAGCATCGAGATCGCGTAGACGTTCCAGCGCTGCTCGCGGGTCTTGTCGATGCGGCACAGGCGGTAGAAGAGGTTCTCGACCGGGTCGAAGACGCGGTCGAGACGCGACGGACCACCCTCGTACACGTGCGCGATGTAGCGGCCGAGCGGCGGTGCCGTGATCAGGATCAGCGCCGCGAGCGCGGCGAGCTCACCCCAACCGGCGAGCGACATCAGAACCTCTCCGGGAAGAGCAACGCCGCCACGAGATAGATGGTCAGGAGGGCGGCGAGGACGAGGCCGGCGATGTTCTCGCCGTTCACCGGGCGACCTCGGCGCGCGGCGTCTCCCGCACCTCGACCGCCTCCTCGTCGAGGAGGTCCTCGGCGTCGTCGGGTCCGATGATCCGGTCGCAGCCGCGGACGAACGCGACGCACAGCCCGAAGAAGCCGAGCACCGTCAGGACGACCCAGAGGTCGGCGATCATGGGTTCCTCTCTCTCGCGTCTCGTCAGTGGGACTCGGCCGCGGCAGCGAGCGCGACGCCGAGCTGGTCGACGAGCGAGACGGCCACAGCCCGGTCCTCCGGCGGGATGGTCACGCCCGTCATGTCGAGCGGGAAGACGAGGACGAGCCGGCCGATCGACCGGCCGTGCCCGAAGACGGGCAGCTCGACCTCGTTGCGCGGTCCGGGCGGGAGGCGCAGCACCCGATCGTCCCCCGGCAGCGTGACGCTGCCGTGCCCGAGCCGCGGGAGCGCGGTCGTGAAGGGCGGTCGTTCGAAGCGCGCACCGCGCGCGCCGAGCAGCTCGACGACCTCGGCGCGGACGATGTCGATCAGGCGGCCGGCTGCGCCGCCGCCGGCGCCGAGCTCCGCGACGCGGCGGACGCGGCGTACCTCCTTGCGGCTCGCCTCCGCCGCGAGGAGGCTGCGGCGCACGCGCACGACGAGCTCGCCGACGACGATGCCTACCGCGAGGAGCACGAGGGTCGTCTCGACGTCGTCGCGGTGCGCGATCGTGAAGGAGTAGTACGGCTTCGTGAAGAAGAAGTCGAACGAGGCGGCGGCGACGAGCGCGGCCACGAGCCCGCCGCGACGGCCGCCGAGGAGCGCGCCCGCGAGCACGGCGAGCACCAGCACGAGCGCGGCGTTGACGGCCCGGAACTCGCCCCGCAACGCGACCATGATCCCGGAGAGGGCGAGCGGGCCCCCGACCGCGAGCATCCAGCCGGCGAGACCGACCTGCTGCTCCGGGGCGAGCTCCCGCCGTTCCGTCGTCATGCATTCCTTATAGGACGCCGAGGAGCACGTCTGAAGAGGTCTAACGAGGCCTTGACGCGTGCTGCACGGCTCTTGACGGCGTCCTAGCGCGCGGCACTCGCGCCGAGCGACCGGCGCACGTCCTCGTACGCGCGGTGGACGTCGGCGCGGTCGTTCGCCTCAGCGATCGCCTCGTCTGCCGCGCGCAGGAGCATGTCGGCCTGCCGCTGCACGACCTGGCGCTGCTCGGGGGATCGGGTGTCGCGCGCGATCTTCGAGAGGTTCTCGAGCTGGCGGATCGCGACTGCGGGATTCCCGCGACCGGCCTGACGGATCAGGTCGAACGAGCGGTTCAGGACCCGGTCGTAGCGCAGGGGCACGTCGAGGACGCGGAGCCGTCCGTCGGCGTCCCGGAGGGCCGGGTCGGGGAACCCGGCGGCCGTGATCCGGCACAACCCGTCGCCGAGCCAGTCGATGCAGGTCAGCGCGGTGAACGTGTCGTTGACTGCAGGTGAGAGCGCGCGGATCGCGATCTCGACGAGCTGGTCGACGGCGAACTGCAGGTCCTGGCGGATCGTGCGGTGCGGACCGACCGCGTGCGCCCGCTCGAGCCCGCGGGCCACCGCGGGCGCGGCGCGCGCGGGCCACACCCAGGCGAGCGGGCGACCGGCGACGACGAAGTGGCCGGGTCGGTGGGCGAGCGCCACCACCGCGTCGGAGCTCTGCGCGATCTCGACCAGGCTCGCGTGGCCGACGGCCTGCAGGTATCCGCTGGCGCGCGCGGGGATCTCGGCGAAGTCCGGGTCGGTCCGGCGGAGCTCGTCCGCGGTCGTCGCGGACACGACCGCCTGCTGCGCTCGTTCCCGCGCGAGCTCGTCGATCGCCCGGCCGAGGTCCGCCGCGATCGCACGGACGACATCCGTGACCTGGATCGAGGTCGCGACGTGGTGGATGAAGTAGATCAGGACGCCGAGATCGACGATGAGCAGGACGAGCGCGGCCGTGACCGAGATGTGGGGGACGAACGGCCCGCCCGGTTCGTTGGAGACCGAACCCAGCGCGAGCACGCTGAACACGAAGGTCCCGACGAAGGTCCCGAGCGTGAGCTGCGTCCCGAAGTCGCGGATGAAGTTGCGGAGCATCCGAGGCCCGAACTGGGTCGACGCGAGCTGCAAGGCGAGGATCGTGATCGAGAACACGACACCCACCACCGTGATGACGGCCGCGGCGATCGCGGTCAGGATCGTGCGGGCGGCATCGGGGCCGCCGGTGTTCATCCACGACGGAAGCCCGAAGTCGTGGTTGTCGACGGCCCGGTCGAGCACGTAGGTGACCGCAAACAGGCCGACCGCCGCGACGACGAGCAGGCTCGGGACGAACCAGAGGCTCGTGCGGAGTGCGTCGCGCTGCCAGGCCGCGAGACGGGGCCGGCGGCGGAGGCGGCGCACGTCTCCGGGCTGCGCGTCGAGCATGCCCATGTCGAGGCCCGAACCTAGTCTTCAGTACATGCCGCGCGGCCGCCTGCGTATCTACCTCGGCGCCGCCCCGGGCGTCGGCAAGACGTTCGCGATGTTGAACGAGGGCTGGCGTCGTCACGAACGGGGATCGGCCGACGTCGTGGTCGGCTTCGTCGAGACCCACGGCCGGGAGAACACGGCGGCCCAGCTCCGCGACCTCGAGGTCGTGCCCCGGCGGAAGCTCGAGTACCGCGGCTCGACCTTCGAGGAGATGGACGTCGACGCGATCCTCGCCCGCCGGCCCCAGGTGGCCCTGGTCGACGAGCTGGCGCACACGAACGTCCCGGGATCGCGCAACGCGAAGCGCTGGCAGGACGTCGAGGAGCTGCTCGACGCGGGCATCGAGGTCATCAGCACGGTCAACGTGCAGCACCTCGAATCGATGAACGACGTCATCGAGGCGATCACCGGGATCGAGCCGCAGGAGACGATCCCGGACGCCGTCGTGCGCGCCGCCGACCAGCTCGAGCTCGTCGACATGTCGCCCGAGGCGCTGCGCCGCCGGATGGCCCACGGCAACATCTACCCGCCCGAGCGGGTCGACGCCGCCTTGAGCAACTACTTCCGCGAGGGAAACCTCGGGGCGCTCCGGGAGCTCGCGCTGCTGTGGGTCGCCGACCGGGTCGACGAGGCGCTCGACCGGTACCGCGAGCTGCACGGCATCACGTCGACCTGGGAGACGCGCGAGCGCGTCGTCGTCGCCATCACGGGTGCACCGGGCGGCGACGCGGTCGTGCGGCGGGCGGCGCGCATGGCGGCCCGCACGAAGGGAGAGCTGGTCGGGGTCCACGTGCGGGCCGGGGACGGTCTGGCCGAGACCGGCTCCGCGAGCGGCCTCGCCGAGCAACGGGCGCTGCTCGGCGAGCTCGGCGGGCGCTACCACGAGCTGGCGAGCGGCGACGTGGCGGGCGCGCTCGTCCGCTTCGCCCGCGCCGAGAACGCCACCCAGATCGTGCTCGGCGCGACCCACCGCTCGCGGCTGTCCGAGCTGCTCCGCGGCTCGGTCATCAACTCGGTCATCCGCGCGTCCGGCCCGATCGACGTGCACGTCATCTCGAGCGAGGGCGTCGATGCCCCGGCGGCGGTGCCGCCGGTCCGGTTCTCGCGCTGGCCGGCGCTGTCGCCGCGCCGCCGGATGGTGGCCTGGGTGCTCGCGGTCGGCGGGCCGCTGCTGCTGACCGTCGTGCTCGCCGCGATGCGCGACTCGGTCAACCTCCCGACGGACCTCCTGTTGTTCCTGCTCGTCGCGGTGACCGTCGCGGCCATCGGGGGGTTCTGGCCGGCGGCAGTGGCCGCGATCGGCGGGTTCGTCCTCGCGAACTGGTACTTCACGCCGCCGTTGCACACGTTGACGATCGGCGACGGCGACAACCTCGCGTCGCTCACCGTGTTCCTCGTCATCGCCGGGATCGTGAGCTGGCTCGTCGGCCTCGCCGGGCGGCGGACGGGGGAGGCGGCGCGCGCCCGCGCCCACGCGGAGACCCTCGCGGGAGTGAGCGGTGCCGTCGCCGCCAGCATCGACCCGCTCCCCGAGCTCGTGGCCCAGCTCCGCGACCTGTTCGCCGCCGACGCCGTCGCCGTCGTCCACGAGGGCGACGACGGCACCTGGTCGGCGGAAGCGGCCGCCGGCGGACCGGTGCCCGCCCGGCCCGAGGACGCGTCGTTCGCGATCCCGCTGCGTTCGGGCGAGGTGCTGGTCGTCAGTGGGGCGCGGGTCGCGGTCGACGACCCCGACGTGCTCCGCGCGTTCGCCGCCGAGGTGTCGGCGGCCACCGAGCGGCGGTCGCTCGAGGCTGCCGCCGCGCAGGCCGACCGCCTCGCCGAGGCCAACAAGCTGCGGACCGCGCTGCTCGCCGCCGTGTCGCACGACCTCCGGACGCCGCTCGCGTCGATCAAGGCGTCGGTGACGAGCCTGCTCCAGCGCGACATCGAGTGGCCGCCCGCAACCAAGCGCGAGTTCCTGGAGACCATCGACCAGGAGTCCGACCGGCTCAACTCGCTGGTAGGAAACCTGCTCGACATGAGCCGGCTCCAGACCGGCGGCCTCGAGCTCACATTGCGGGCCGTGGCGCTCGACGAGGTGGTCGCGGGCGCGCTCGTCGAGCTGGGCGACCGGAAGGCGCCGGTCGAGCTCGACGTGGCCGAGACGCTGCCGCCGGTGAAGGCCGACCCCGCGCTGCTCGAACGCGCGATCGCCAACCTCGTCGGGAACGCGCTGCAGTGGTCACCCCGCGATCTGCCGGTGCGCGTGTGCGCGGGCACCGTCGGCGACCGCGTCGAGCTGCGCGTGGTCGACCGCGGTCCGGGCATCCCGCCGTCCGAGCGCGAGCGTGTCTTCCTGCCGTTCCAGCGGCTGGGTGACCGCGGCCACGCGACCGGCGTCGGTCTCGGCCTCGCCGTCGCTCGGGGCTTCGTCGAGGTGATGGGGGGAACCCTGACGGTGGAGGACACGCCCGGCGGGGGGGTCACGATGGTCGTCGCCCTCCCGGTCGCGTAGGCCAGGTTCGCATGGGCGACGGAACCCGCGTCCTGGTCGTCGACGACGAACCGCAGATCCGGCGCGCCCTCGCGATCAACCTCCGGGCGCGCGGGTACCAGGTCGACCTCGCGGAGGACGGCCGCGCCGCGCTCGACCTCGCGGCGCGCTCGCACCCCGACGTCGTCGTGCTCGATCTCGGCCTGCCGGAGCTCGACGGCGTCGAGGTGATCCGGGGGCTGCGGGGCTGGAGCCGGGTGCCGATCATCGTCCTGTCCGTGCGCGACGCGGAGGGCGACAAGGTCGCCGCGCTCGACGCCGGCGCGGACGACTACGTGACGAAGCCGTTCGGCATGGACGAGCTCCTCGCCCGGTTGCGCGCCGCCCTGCGCCGGGCGGCGCCGGCCGAGGAGGACGCGTCCGTCGAGACGCCCGATTTCGTGATCGACCTCGCGGCGAAGCGCGTCACGCGCCAGGCCGCCGAGGTGCGGCTGACACCGACGGAGTGGCACCTGGTCGAGGTGCTGGTCCGCAACCGCGGACGGCTCGTCACCCAGCGCCAGCTCCTGCAGGAGGTCTGGGGGCCCGGGTACGGCGAGGAGACGAACTACCTGCGCGTCTACATGGCGCAGGTCAGGCGCAAGCTCGAGCCCGAGCCGTCAAGGCCCCGCTACTTCATCACCGAACCCGGCATGGGGTACCGCTTCGAGGCCGCGAGCTGAGACGGCGCTCCGGTCAGTCCTCGAGGTCGGCGTGGAGCTCGGCGGCCTCCGCCAGTGCCTCCGCCTCGGTCGGGAGGGCCGCCCGGGCGCGCTTCGCCCGCCGCCACTCGAGGTACGGCGGGATGAACGACAGCAGCACGATCACGCCGACCGCCGGGAGGAGGTAGGTGTCGATGCTGTCGCCGATCAGGTCGGCGAGGGCGTATCCCAGCATCGTGACGCCGACCGTCCACAGCAGGGCGCCGACGAGGTTGTAGACGGTGAAGCTGCGCCGCCGCATCTCGCCGACGCCGGCCATCACCGGGGTGAACGTCCTCACGATCGGGACGAAGCGGGCGAGCACGACGGTCTTCGCGCCGTGCCGGTCGAAGAAATCCTTCGTCCGCTCCACGTACTCCTGTTTGAAGAACCGTGAGTCGGGTCGCCGGAACAGCCGTGGCCCGATCCGGGCGCCGATCGTGTAGCCGACCTCCGTCCCGACGAACGCGGCGACGAAGCAGCCGACGACCACGAGCGCGAGGTCGAGATGGCCCTGGGACGCGAGCAGCCCGGCGGTGAACAGCAGGGAGTCGCCGGGGAGGAAGAAGCCGACGAGCAGACCGGTCTCGGCGAAGATGATCAGCCACAGCCCGATCTCGCCGTAGGGACTCAGGGAGTCGATGATGTCCTTGGGATCGAGGCTGAGGCCGAGGACCACGCCCGGAGGCTACCGGTGGCCGGCGGCGAGGCGGGGATCAGCTCCTGCAAGGGCCGGGGGCGCCCGCCTTGACAGCGGCGGGCCCGGCGTGGCAGCACCTTGGCCCGACCGGGCCCGGATGCGCCCCCCGCGTGGGCCCGGCGGCAAGACTTGACGGACTCTTTTTGCTCCAGTGCGGGCGGAAATGGACCGATCGAAGGCTGGACGGCGCCCGGAGGGGCATCGGGTAGAGAGGAAGACGTGGCGAAACCGCTCGTGATCGTCGAATCGCCGGCGAAGGCGCGCACCATCGAAGGCTTCCTCGGCCGCGGCCAGTACACGGTGAAGGCGAGCAAGGGACACATCCGCGATCTGCCGCGCAGCTCGAAGGAGGTGCCGAAGGGCGTCACCGACCCCGACGTGCGCCGGCTCGCGATCGACGTCAACAACCACTTCGAGCCGATCTGGATCGTCCCCGACCAGAAACGCGACGTCGTCAAGGAGCTGAAGGCCGCGCTCAAGGACGCGAGCGAGGTCTACCTCGCGACCGACGAGGACCGGGAGGGTGAGGCCATCTCGTGGCACGTCCTCGAGGTGCTGCGCCCCTCGGTTCCGGTCAAGCGGATGGTCTTCCACGAGATCACCCGTCACGCGATCGACGAGGCGATCGGGAACCCGCGCGAGCTCGACATGAAGCTGGTCGAGGCCCAGACCGGGCGCCGGGTCCTCGACCGGCTGTTCGGCTACGAGATGTCGGTCGTCACGCGGCGCCGCGCCGGCGGCGCGACGTCGGCTGGTCGGGTGCAGAGCGTGGCCGCCCGCCTCGTCGTCGAGCGGGAGCGGGCCCGCATGGCGTTCCGCTCGGGCTCCTACTGGGATCTCGAAGGGACGTTCGCGGCCGGCGGTGCGGAGTTCCCGGCGTCGCTCGCCGCCCTCGACGGCCGCCGGCTGGCGACCGGCCGTGACTTCGAGCCGGCCACGGGGCGCCTGGCCGACGGCGCCGACGTCGCGCTCCTCGACGAGGCCGGTGCCGGCGCGCTCGCCGACCGGCTCCGCGACGTGCCCTTCCGGGTCGCGTCCGTCGAGTCGAAGTCGACGACGGAGCGGCCGCGCGCGCCGTTCACGACGTCGACGCTGCAGCAGGAGGCCGGCCGCAAGCTCGGCTTCAGCGCGGCCCGCACGATGTCGGTCGCGCAGACGCTCTACGAGAACGGCTACATCACCTACATGCGGACCGATTCGACGAACCTGTCGGATCAGGCGCTGACGGCGGCGCGCGAGCAGATCCTCGAGCTGTACGGCCGGGAGTACCTGCCCGACGCGCCCCGCACCTACCGCGGCAAGGTGAAGAACGCGCAGGAGGCCCACGAGGCGATCCGGCCCGCGGGCGAGGTGATCCGCAAGCCCGACGAGGTCGCGCACGAGCTGCACAGCTCCGACGAGCGCCGCCTGTACGAGCTGATCTGGATGCGCACGATCGCGTGCCAGATGGCCGACGCCCGCATCCGGCGCGTCACGGCCCGGCTCGAGGCGACGTCGACCGCGGGCGAGCACGCCGTCTTCCAGGCCACCGGCCGGACCATCGAGTTCCCCGGCTACCTCCGCGCGTACGTGGAGGGTGCCGACGACCCCGACGCCGAGCTGGAGGACCGCGAGGCGATCCTGCCGCCGCTCGCCGAGGCCGACCCCGTCGACTGCCACGAGCTGCACGCCTCCGGCCACGCGACCCAGCCGCCCGCGCGCTACACCGAGGCCAGCCTGGTGAAGGAGCTCGAGGAGCGCGGCATCGGGCGGCCGTCCACCTACGCGGTCGTGCTCGACACGCTGCTCCGGCGCGACTACGTGTGGAAGAAGGGGAACGCGCTCGTCCCGACGTGGACGGCGTTCGCGAAGATGCAGCTGCTCGAGCGCTACTTCGCGCACCTCATCGACTACGAGTTCACGGCGACGATGGAGGAGGCGCTCGACGTCATCGCCCGCGGCGAAGGCGAAGCCGAGAAGTGGCTCCACTCCTTCTACTTCGGCAACGGTGTCGCGGGTCTGCGCGAGCTGTGCACCGAGGACCACCTCGCGACGATCGACGTCGCGGAGGTGAACGCCGTCCCCATCGGGCACGACGCCGAGGGTCGCGAGATCATCGTGCGGGTCTGGTCCAACGGCGCCAGCGTCGTCCGGGGTGACGACAAGGCACCCGTGCCCGTCGACCTCCCGCCCGACGAGCTGACCGTCGAGAAGGCCGAGGAGCTGATCGCCAAGGGCGCCGGCGGACCGCGCATCCTCGGCACCGATCCCGACTCGGGTCTGCCCGTGCTCGCGCTGACCGGCCGCTTCGGCCCGTTCGTCCAGCTCGGCGAGATGGTCGACGGCTCGAAGGAGAAGCCCAAGCGGGCGTCGCTGTTCTCGACCATGGACCCGACGACGGTGACGCTGGAGGAGGCCCTCGGGCTCCTGTCGCTGCCGCGTGTCGTCGGCGAGAGCGGTGGCGAGGTCATCACCGCCCAGAACGGCCGGTACGGCCCGTACCTCCGGAAGGGCGGCGACAGCCGCAGCCTCGAGAGCGAGACCCAGATCTTCACGATCACGCTGCCCGAGGCCGAGGCGATCTTCGCCCAGCCCAAGCGCCGGGGCGGGCGCACCAAGCCGCCCATCGCCGAGCTCGGCCCGCATCCCGACACGGGCGCGCCCGTCCGGGTGCTCGACGGGCGCTTCGGTCCGTACGTGACCGACGGGACGATCAACGCGACGGTGCCGCGGGGCGTCGAGCCGGCCGAGGTGACGCTCGAGCACGCCGTCGACCTCCTCCGGGAGCGCGAGGCGCGCGGTCCGGCGAAGAAGGCCACGAAGAAGGCGGCCAAGAAGACCACCAAGAAGGCGGCGAAGCCGGCCCGCAAGACCGCGAAGCAGCCGCCGACGACCACGGCCCGCACGATCCGCAAGGGGACCTCGAAGCGGGTGACGGCCCAGAAGTCCGCGCCCAAGCGCATCCCGGTTCCCGCCGACGCCCGCCCGACGCCACGGCCCGAGGATCGACCGACGCTCTAGCCTGATTCGGTCGTGAGCGCGGACCAGCAGGCTCCCTTCATCCCCTCCAGCCCGGACGCGGCCCCGGTGCCGCCCGCGCCGTGGCGGGTGTTCGGGACGCGCTCGTACTTCCGCCTCTGGCTGGCCCAGGTCGTGTCGAGCACGGGCGACTGGATCGGGCTCGTGGCGATCCTCGCGATCGCCGCCCGCGTGTCGCACAACTCGGGTGCCGCGGTCAGCCTGGTGATGACGGCTCGCGTCGTGCCCGGGTTCTTCCTGGCGACGCTCGGCGGCGTCATCATCGACCGGCTCGACCGCCGCCGCGTGATGGTGTGGTGCGACATCGGCCGGGCGACGCTGCTCGCCCTCCTCCCGCTGGCCGACAGCCTGGCCTGGCTGGTCGTGATCTCGTTCGCGCTCGAGATCCTGACGCTCCTCTGGGGCCCGGCCAAGGACGCGTCGGTCCCCAACCTGGTCGAGCCGGAACAGCTCGCGTCGGCCAACACGCTCTCGCTCGTGGCCTCCTACGGCACGTTCCCGTTCGCGGCGCTGATCTTCTCCCTGCTCGCGGCGCTGGCCGGCTGGCTCGGCTCGTTCCACGCGCTGCACGGGCTGAGCGTCGACCAGGAGACCCTGGCATTGTTCGCGGACGCGGCGACGTTCCTCGTCTCGGCCCTGATCGTGTGGCGGCTGCCGATCCGCGGCCCCGACCGCGGTCCGGAGCACCACGCCGACCTGTCGGGGACGTTCCGCGAGATCAAGGAGGGCATGCGCTTCATCGCCAACGAGCCGCGGGTGCGTGGCGTGATCGTCGGTCTCGGCCTCGGGCTGATCGGAGGCGGGGCGATGATCCCGCTCGGGCCCGTCTTCGCGAAGGAGGCCCTGGGCGGCGACAGCGCGACGTTCGGCGCGTTGATGACCGCGCTCGGCCTCGGCGCAGCCGCCGGCGTCATCGCGCTGCTCGTCTTCCAGAAGCGGTTGCCGCGCGAGACGGTGTTCGAGGTCGCGGTGATGGGGACGGGCATCTTCCTCGTCCTCGCCGCGACCCTCTCGTCGCTCGGCCCGGCCGCGCTCGCCGTCGGCCTGGTCGGCGCGTGCGCGGGAACGTCGTACGTGACGGGCTTCACGACGCTCCAGGAACGGGTCAGCGACGAGCTGCGCGGCCGCACGTTCGCGACCCTCTACACCGTCATCCGCATGTGCCTCCTGATCTCGCTCGTGATCTCGCCCCTCTGGGCCGACTTCTGGGACTGGGTGACGCGCGTGGTCGTCGGCGCGAACCAGACGGTCACGCTCGGCGGTGCCGACTACGCGTTCCCGGGCGTGCGGATCGCGCTGTGGGGTGGCGGCCTCATCACGCTGTTCGCGGGGTGGTTCGCACGGTGGTCGGTCCGGCGGCCCGAACGCGGGACGGCCCACGATCACGAGGCGCCGCCCGACCGCGACGCGGCGCCGCGGGCGACCGGCGCCCCGCCGAAGGCCGAGACGCCGTCGCACGCGACCCCCGACTCGGCCACCGGGTGAGCGCGGTGGGCCGGGGCCGGTTCGTCGTGCTCGAGGGCGGCGACGGATCGGGGAAGAGCACGCAGGCCGCGCTCCTCGTCGCGCACCTCCGCGAGCGGGGTGACGAGGTCGTGGCGACGTTCGAGCCCGGTGCCACGCCGACCGGTGCCGCCATCCGATCGATCCTCCTCGGTGGGGTGACGCGCGTCGACGCCGCGACCGAGGCCCTGCTGATGGCGGCGGACCGGGCCCAGCACGTCGCCGAGGTGGTCGCGCCCGCGCTGGCGAGCGGCGCGTGGGTCGTGAGCGATCGGCACGTTCCGTCGTCCCTCGCGTACCAGGGGGTGGCGCGCGGGCTGGGCGTCGACGTCGTCGACGGCGTCAACCGCCTCGCCGTCGACGGCGTCGAGCCCGACCTGGTCGTGCTCCTCGACGTCGACGACGAGCTGGCGACGGCGCGCCGCTCGAGCGCCGAGCGCGAGCCCGGCGACGACCGGATGGAGCGGGAGGAGGCCGCCTTCCATTCCGCCGTGCGCGCCGCCTACCGCGAGCTCGCCGGGCCGCGCGGATGGGTCGTCGTGGACGGCTCGGGTTCGCGGGAGGAGGTCGCGGCGCGAGTCTGGACGGTGGTAACCGGGAGGCTCGGATGACGACCACGACGAACGCCGCCTACGGCTGGGACCGCATCATCGGGCAGGAGAAGGCCGTGGAGCTGTTGCAGCGCGCGGCCGAACGGCCGGTGCACGCGTACCTGCTCGTCGGGCCGCGCGGCTCGGGCGTCGAGGACGCGGCGCGCTGCTTCGCCGCCGCCCTCGTCGCGCCCGACGGCGACGCCCGCACCTGGGACCTCGTCGGTCGCGGCATGCATCCCGACGTGGTCGAGTTCGAACCCGAGGGCGGCACCTACCGCATCAAGGACGACGTCCGCGACCGCATCATCCCCGAGGCGTCGCGCAGCCCGATCGAGTCGGAGCGCAAGGTCGTCGTCCTGTTCGAGGCCGACCGGTTGAAGGGCACGCGCAACGACTCGGCCAACACCCTGCTCAAGACGCTGGAGGAGCCGCCGCCGCGCACCGTGATGGTGCTGGTGACCGCGTTCCCCGACGAGTTGCTCGAGACGGTCCGGTCGAGGTGCCAGCGCATCGACCTCGCACCGCTCGCAGAGGACGTCGTGCGGGCCGCCCTCGAGCGCGAGGGCGTTCCGGACGCAGACGCACGACTCGCGGCCCGCCTGTCGGGTGGGCAGCTCGGACGGGCTCGATCGCTGGCCGGGACGGGCCGTGCCGTGCGCGACGCGTTCGTGACGGCTGCGGGCCGGCTCGACGGCACGGCGGCATCGGCCACGCGCGCGGCCGACGACGTCGCCGGCGCGCTCGCGGACGCCGTCGCCGAGCTCGAGGCGCGCCACGAGCGCGAGGCCGAGGCGCTCGCGGTCGAGATCGAGCGCGCCGGCTACACCGAGCGCGCCGCCAACGCGCTCGTGAGGCGGCTCGCCGAGCGTCACAAGCGTCAACACCGCGCCGCGCGCCGTGAGGCGATCGACGAGGGCCTTGCTGCGCTCGAGACCGTCTACCTCGACGCCCTCGCGGGGCCCGACGCGCCGTCCCGCAACCTCGACCGTCCCGCGCTGCCGCTCGACCGTCGCGCCTGCACCCGTGCCCTCGACGCCTGCCGCGAAGCGCGCGCCGCGTTCGAGTTCAACCCGAACGAGGCGTTGCTGCTCGAACGGTTGCTCTTGCACCTCCCCGCCGCAGGGGGTGCCGGGAAGCCGCCCGGAACCCGGGCACGCGACCGATAAACTGCGCACCCTCCCTCGCCGGGATAGCTCAGTCGGCAGAGCAGCTCACTCGTAATGAGCAGGTCAGGGGTTCAAGTCCCCTTCCCGGCTCCACCACCCCGTTCGACGCGCGAAGGATTCGGGTTTCCACGCGTCCGCTGCATCGCACGCGCTTCGCCGGCGCGACGTGATCGTGCGCGGCGTATCGTTCGCGCGGGCCGCTCGTCGCGCCGAGGGCTCCGAGGTGTCTCGTGTTCGATCCCGACGCTCCACCCTTGTCGCCGCTTCCCGGCCGCCAGCTCGAGATCGTGATCGCCCATCTCGACCAGGCGAGTTACAACCACGACCAGTGGTACCGGAACCTCGTGCGCGTCCTGGTCGCCCGCCTGCCGCCGGACGACGCGGATCTGCGCCGCGACGCGCACCAGCGGTGCCGGTTCGGCCAGTGGTACGAGAGCGACTCCATACCGGCGCTCCGCGAGCAGCCCGCGTTCATCGCGCTCGGTGATGCGCACCGGAGCATGCACGACAGCGCCCGGCGGCTCCTGCAGCGCGTCGACCACGACCTGCCGATCTCGGCCAACGACCTCGACCAGTTCAGCAACCATCTCGACCACATGCGACTCGAGCTCGAGTCCCTCCGACGCGACCTCGTCGAGATGGCCCGCAACCGCGATCCGCTGACGGACGCGCGGAACCGCGGGAGCCTGCTCGCCGACCTGCGCGAGCAGCACGCGCTGGTCCGCCGCGGCCTGCAGGAGTGCGCGCTCGTGATGATCGACCTCGACCACTTCAAGGCGATCAACGACACCCACGGTCACGGGATGGGCGACGCCGTACTGCGCGGCGTCGCGCAGTACCTGCAGGCGAACATGCGCGCCTACGACCACCTGTACCGGTACGGCGGCGAGGAGTTCCTCCTGTGCGCGCCGCACACCTCGGCGCCGCAGGCGGCGGCACTGGCCGAACGCCTGCGCGCCGGCCTCGCCGAGCTGCGGATCCACGCGAGCGCCGACGACGCCGGAGTCGGCGTCACGGCGTCGTTCGGCGTCGCGCTCCTCGACGGCGCGCTGACCGTGGAGGACGGGATCGAGCAGGCCGATCAGGCCATGTACCGGGCCAAGGAGGCGGGGCGGAACTGCGTGAGCGCCGATTTCGCCCGGTCGTGATCGGCCCGGTCGTGATCGGCCCGGTGGTGATCAGGCCGGTCGGTGCCAGAACGTCCAACGGCCCACCGCGACGAACCCCATGCGCTCGTAGACCGGGCGCCCGAGGTCGCTCGCGATCAGGACGGCGGGAAGCCCCGATTCGGGTTGGGTGGCCGCCCACGTGAGCGCCTCGCCGTACCCGCGACCGCGCGCGTCGGGCATCGTCGCGACCATGTCGACGTCGACGAGGCCGGCCGCGACGTGGCCGGCCGCGGTCGCGACCGGCCGCCCGGCGACGAACCCGACGAAGAAGCGCGTCGGCCCGCCGAGCCCTCGCTCGTGACCGAAGCCGCCCCACCGGTACGGTTGCATCGCGGGGTCGGGGTAGCCGTCGACGAGGGTGCGTTCGAACACCTCGAGCGCGGCCCGGTCCGCGACCTCGGTGAGCGTGAGCTCGGCCGGCGCGGCCGGCGCGGCACCGCCGGCGGCTCGCACCATGAACGGCGGCTGCCCGACGAACTGCCAGCGGGCCGGGTCGAGCGGCGGCACCGACCACGGCGAGATCAACGAGACGGGCAGGCCGTCGGGGACCACCTCCTCGACCCGTGCGAGCACCCGGTCCCAGTCGGACGGCTCACGCAGGACGTGCGCGGTGTTCGTGAAGAAGCCGCGCTCGCCGAGCCGGGCGACGGCCAGGTCGGGTAGGTCGAGCAGGGGTCGCCCGCCCGTGCGGGCCGCATGGAGCGCGCGGTCGGCCATGGCGACGACGGCCCGGTCGGTCAGGGTGCTCGTGGCGTCGAGGGCGACAGTGGAGGTCATGCCCCGGGGGCGCCAGATCAGGGCTGGCACCGCCAGTCGACGGGCGTCTCGGGCCGGTAGGAGCAGAACACGCCCGTCCGCACGGCGTACGAGAGGTGCCGCGCGAGCTCGGGGTGCAAGCCGTCGATGCGCCGGATCGCGTCCCGCACGCGGGCCGACACGGCCTTGCGCAGCCGCTCCGCGGGCTCGGAGCCGGCCGCCCGGGGCCGGCCACCGAGCCCGAGGGACCGGGTCAGCTCGTCGACGAGCGCGTCGTACTCGACCCGGGCGCGTTCCGCGCGTCCGACGTCGTGGGCGGCGTCGGCGTCGTCGATCTCCTCGGCCAGATCGGCGAGGCGCTGCCGGTACGCGGCGACGGCCGACCGGTCGATCGCGTCGCCGCCGTCGCCGGCGAGCGCGGCGCGCGGGACCCCCTCGAGCTCGCTCACGTGGAACTCGCGTCCGGGATCCGACAGAAGCACGGCGAGGTCGGCCATCCCCTTCGTGTGCTTCACGATCGTCGCGGTCCCGGCAAACGAGACGTACCACACGTCGCCCTCGCGGCGCAGCTCGTTGCCGTCGGCCGGCGTCGGCGACGCGGGACGCGCCGGCGCCGGGGTCGGCCCGGCCGCGCGTACGCGGTGGACGGCACCGGCGGCGCGGTAGAGATCGTCGGCCCGGGCATGGAGCCCGGCTGCCTCGTCGACGTCGCCGGACGAGGCGCGGGCGTCGAGACAGTCGGCGAGGGTGCGCAGGGCGTCGGCCGCCAGCAGACCGCCCGCCCTCGTCGCGACGTCGAGCGCCTCGCGCGCGTACCCGACGGCTTCGTCGTGGCGGCCGAGCCGCGAACAGCCGTACGCGAGCGCGCGTGCGACGGGTTCGCGGATGCCCGCGCCGATGCCCTCGAACGCGACGAGGCCGGCGTACGGACGCAGCGCGTCGACGAGCGGTTCGACCAGCGGGTGGTCCTGGTCGGCGGCCGCGTCGAGGAGTGCGGTCGCGCTCGCGAGCCACTCGGCATCGAAGGGCAGGGCTTCGAGGCCGAGGGACGCACAGCGGTCGAGCGCGGCCCGGGCCTCGGTGGCGCGTCCGGCGAGCGAGCAGGCCAGGGCGTGCTCGCCCGCGCCGGACAGGAAGACGGCGAGCTCGGGCTCCGCCTCGCCGACCTGCTCCATGCGGTCGAGCGCGGCCGCGTAGTCGCCCGCGACCCAGCTCCGGATGAGCCAGAGCACGAGCGTGAGCATCTCCGCGTTCGTGCTGCCCGCGGCCCGCCCGAGTGCACGGGCCTCGGCGATCGCGGCATCACACGCGCGCAGGTTGCCGTCGACCAGCGCGCGCTGGCCCGCCCAGAGCGGCACGTACCACGAGTAGAGCGGGTTGCCGACGGTCGCGGCGCGGCGGGCGAAGGCCGCCGCCTCGTCGTCCGTGTCCGCGAACCGTCCGAGCTCGAGCAGCGCGACGAACCGCAACCGGCGGCCGAGCAGCTCGAGCGGCGCGTCGTTGCGCCGTTCGCCGATCGCGACGACCTCTTCCGCTTCGGCGAGGCGTTGGTGCACGTGGTCGGGCGACGCGAGCGCGTCGCAGTGCGCGGCGAGGCACCGGCCGAGCACCGCCGGGTCCTCGACGCGGCGCGCCAGCGCGACGGCGGTCTCGGCCAGGACGAGGCGGCGGTCACCCGGGGCGCTCGACGAGAGCGCGACCGACAGCCGGGCGAGGACGGTCGCCCGCAGCCCGTCGAGGTCCGTCGGCTCGAGGAGGGCCGCGGCCTCCTCGAGCAGGTCGATCTGGCGCTGGTCGAAGAGCCGCACCTCGAACCCCGACAGGTCGGCGCTGAATGCCAGCGCGGCGCGCGCGAGCAGCTCCACCGACCCCGTGCGCCGGGCGATGCCGGCCGCTTCTGTGAATGCCCGACCCGCGCCGGCGGCGTCGCCGGCGAGAAGACGCGCCTGACCGAGGCCGAGCAGGGCCTCGGCACGCACGTCGTCGTCACCGGGGCTCAGCGCGGCGAGCGCACGCTCGTAGTGCGCCGCCGCCTCTTCCCATGCGAACGCCCCGAGCGCGCGGGCGCCGGCGCGGGTCGACCAGCGGGCGGCCTCGGTCGATCGCCCGCCGTCGGCCGCGAAGAGGTGGTGCGCGACGGTCGCCGGCTCCGCGCCCGCGTCGGCGAGCGCGACGGCCGCGCGCCGGTGCAGCGCACGGCGTTCGGCGTCGTCGACGAGCTCGAGCGTCGCTTCGCGGAACAGGTCGTGCACGAACGACCACGCGCCGACCCCGGCCGACCGCTCGACGACGCGCAACGCGGCTGCGTGGTCGAGCGCTGCCGAGATCGCGTCCGGTGCCAGGCTGAGCGCGCCGGAGAGATCCGTGACCGCGAAGGAGGTTCCGAGAACGGCGGCACCGACGAGCACCGGCCGGTCGCCGGGGGCGAGAGCCGCGAGCCGCCCGGCGAGCAGGTCGCGCGCACCGGTCGGGAGCTCGCGCCGCTCGGGACCGGCCGATCCGCTCGCGAGGAGGCGCCCGAGCTGGACGACCAGGAACGGGTTGCCGCCCGTGCGCCGCTGGACGTCGACCGCGACCTCACCTGCCCGCTCACGGCCGAGCGGCCCGCAGAGCAAGGCCGCGACCCCCTCGGCGTCGAGCCCGCGTAGTTCGACGCGGTCGGCCGACGCCGTCAGGCGGGTCAGCGGCGATCCGGGCTGGAGGTCGGTGTCGCGGTAGGCCGCGACCACGAGCACGGGGAGGGCCGGGACCTGGCCGGCGACGGCGGCGAGCAGTTGCACCGTGCCCTCGTCGGCCAAGTGCAGGTCGTCGAGCACGACGACGAACGGGTGCTCGTCGCCGGCCCTGGCCAGCGCCGTCGCGACGGCGGCGTAGGCGGACCCCCGCGCCGAGGTCGTGGCCGAGGTTCCCTCGCCGGGTGTCGCCCCGAGCGCCGCCAGTGCCGGTTCGCCGGCCCGGCCGAGCGCGGCGAGGACGGTGAGCCACGGCCCGTGCGCCACCGTGCCGCCGCCCGGCCAGCACGCCGCCCACCGCACGGGCATCCCGGACCGGCGGGCGCGGGCGGCGACGTCGCGGGCCATGGTCGTCTTCCCGATGCCGGCCTCGCCGGTCAGCACCACGACGGCGCCGGCGCCCGACTGGGCGCGTTCGAGCGCCTCGCCCAGCGCAGCGCGTGCCGCCGCGCGCCCGAGGGGCTCGTCGCGTACCACGCCCCCGGGACGGTAGTCCGCACCTCGCGACGCCAGCCCCGATCTGGCGCCTCTGCGGCAACGGTGCCGGTGCGGACCGGCAAGCGACGAGCAGCGAGGTGGACAACGTGACCACGACCCTCGACACCCACACGGACGACCTGGAGGCGCGGGTCGGTGCCTTCGCCGAACGGATCGTGACGGCGGCCATCGGCGCGTTCGAGCTCGCGACGATCGACCTCGGTGCCCGCCTGGGGCTGTATGCGGCGCTGGCCGAGGGGCCGTGCACGCCGCCCGAGCTGGCGACGCGTTCCCGCATCGACGGCCGTTACGCACGCGAGTGGCTCGAGCAGCAGGCGACCGCGGGCATCGTCGACGTCGTCGCCGATCCGGTCGACGACGATCCGGACCGGCGGGTGTTCGCGCTGCCCGTCGCGCACCAGGCGTGCCTGCTCGACCCCGACAGCCTCGCCTGCGTCGCGCCGCTGGCCCGCTTCGCGGTCGCCGGGCCCGCGATCGTGCCCGAGCTCGTCGACGTCTACCGGCGGGGCGGGGGCATCCCGTTCGCCGGTTACGGCGAGGGCATCCGGCAGGCGCAGGCCGCGGTCAACCGGCCGCAGTACAGCAACCTGCTCGCGTCCGACTGGCTTCCGACGATGCCCGACGTCGTCGCTCGCCTGCAGTCGGGCGGCGCGCGTGTCGCCGACATCGGGTGCGGATGCGGCTGGTCGTCGATCGCGATCGCGCGTGCCTTCGACGGCGTCACCGTCGACGGGTTCGACCTCGACGAGGCGTCCATCGCGGACGCACGCGAGAACGCGCGCGCACACGGCGTCGCCGACCGCGTGCACTTCGCGGTGCGCGACGCGGCCGACGCCGCCCGCGGCGCCTACGACCTCGTGTGCTGCTTCGAGGCGTTGCACGACATGGCGCACCCGGTCGCGGCGCTCGCCGCGATGCGCGCGATGGCGGCGCCCGGAGCAGCCGTCTTCGTCGTCGACGAGCGCGCGGCCGACGCGCTCACGCCGTCCGATCCCGATCCCGCGCAGCGACTCTTCTACGCCGCGAGCGTCCTGCACTGCCTTCCCGTCGGGCGCAGTCAGGACGGGTCGGCCGCGACGGGCACGGTGATGCGCACCGCGACGCTCGAACGCTATGCCGCCGAGGCCGGGTTCGCATCGGTCGAGGTGCTGCCGATCACCCACGACATGTTCCGCTTCTACCGCCTCTCCTCGTGAGGTGACGAAGTGGCCGGCGGCCATTGAACCTGCGGGTAGCCCGCCTTATCCTGCGCCGGTGGCCCGGAGGGTTGCGGTGGAGTTCTTCGGGGACCGGCACCGCACGCGCGTGCACCGCGTCACCCCCGAAGGCGACCGGACCGTCTGCGGGAGATCCGTGGAGGGGATGGCGACGGCGGACACGAGCATGCGTGTCCGCCTGGTCCCCCCGCGCCCGACGTGCAACGCTTGCCTGCTGAGCCCGCCCAGCGCGAACCGCTGACCGTCGCACCCCACTCCCGCCGCGACTCTGCCCGGACGGGCGGCGGTCAACCTTCCGGGCGATCCTGCCGATAACGGCACACCGATCCGGACCGCGATCGCACGACCGGGAGGTCGACCGGCGCCTTGGCAGATTGCACGGACCGCTCTGCGTCCCGGACGTGGCGCGTGCTCGCGCTCGCCGGTCTCGCCGTCGTCGTGACTGCCTGCCTGCCGGTGCGTCACGACCCGCCGCCGCCGGCACCACCTGTCCCGACCCTCGCCCCACCGCCACCCGACGTCGCGTTGCCGGCGAACGCACCGCTGCTGAACGTCGACACGAGCTACGTCACCGGGCTCGACCGGCCGTGGGACATCGCGTTCCTCCCGTCCGGAACGATGCTCTACACCGAGAACGACCGCGCGACGGTCAGCGCGTACGTCGACGCGGGCGAGCCCCGGCGCGTCCTCGGGACGATCGCCGGCGTCGACAACAGCGGCGAGGGTGGCGTGATGGGCCTCGCGGTCGACCCCGACTACCCGAACAGCCCCTACCTGTACGTCTGCGTGTCGAACCTGAGCCCGAGCGACAACCGCGTGCTGAAGCTCACCGTCGATCCCGCGCTCCCTGCCGGCAACGCGCTCGTCGCGGCGACCCCGATCATCACCGGCATGTCGCACCAGGGGTTCCACGACGGGTGCCGGCTCCGCTTCCAACCGGGGTCGAACCCGCCCGCGCTGTTCGTCACCATGGGCGACGCCGCGCTCGGGACCGGGCCCCAGAGCCTCGACTCGATGAACGGCAAGGTGCTGCGGGTCACGACCGACGGCAACGGCTACCCGGGCAACCCGTTCGGCGGCAACGCCGTGCGCGACCGGATCTTCACCTCCGGTCACCGCAACCCGCAGGGCATCGCGTTCCGCCCCGGATCGAACGCGCCCTACTCGGTCGAGCACGGACCCGACCGCAACGACGAGGTCAACCGCCTCGTGGCGGGAGGCAACGGCGGCTGGGATCCCGTGCCCGGCTACGACCAGACCCTGCCGATGACCGACCTGGCGAAGTTCCCGAACGCGATGCGCCCGGTCTGGCGCTCGGGCGACGGCGGCACGATCGCCCCGTCCGGCGCGACGTTCCTGTCCGGCCCGCAGTGGAAGGCGCTCGACGGCGCGCTCGCGGTCGCGGTGCTGAAGGGGAGCCAGCTGCGCCTCATGTACCTCGACGGCGCCGGCGACATCACCGGGACCACGGCCGTCCTGCAGAACGGCGTGCGACTCCGGAGCGCGGTCGAGGGACCGGACGGCGCCCTCTACGTCTCGACCGACCAGCGCAACGGCAGCACCGCGGCCAACGGCCAGGACCAGATCTGGCGCATCAGCCCTTCGTGAGCCCGGCCGCGCCGGCGTCGCGTACGCTGGGTTCGTGGCCGACCAAGCGCATTTCGCGGAGCTCGCGATGCCGTACATGGACGCGCTGTACTCGGCCGCGCTGCGCATGACGCGCAACCCCTCCGACGCCGAGGACCTCGTGCAGGAGACCTACCTGCGTGCCTACCGCGGCTTCGGCGGGTTCCAGGAGGGCACGAACCTCAAGGCGTGGCTCTACAAGATCCTGACCAACACCTTCATCAACACCTACCGGGCGAAACGCCGCCGCCCCGACGAGGTCGACCTCGACGACTCGGAGGACTTCTTCCTGTACCGCCGCCTCGGCGGGCTCGAGGCCGTGTCCGCCGAGCGCACGCCGGAGAGCGAGGTCCTCGACCGGATCCCCGAGGAGGTCGTCAAGGAGGCGCTCGAGGCGCTGCCCGAGCAGTTCCGTATGGCCGTGCTCCTCGCCGATGTCGAGGGATTCTCGTACAAGGAGATCGCCGACATCATGGACGTGCCGATCGGAACCGTGATGAGCCGGCTCCATCGTGGAAGAAAGCAGCTCCAACAGCGGTTGTGGCACTTCGCCACCGAACGTGGACTACTGCCGGAGCCGCCGGCGCCCACTCCCGAGACCGCTGACACCGCGGGGGGATGACGACGGATGGACTGCGACGACGCGTTTCACCGCATGTACCACTACCTCGACGGTGAGATCACCGTCTGGCGGCGGTGGCGGATCACGCGGCACCTCAACCGGTGCCCGCCGTGCGCGCAGGGCTTCGACTTCGAGGTCGAGCTGCGCCAGGTGATCTCGTCGCGCTGTCGCGACCAGGTCCCACCCGAGCTCAAGCGCCGGATCGCCGAGGCCATCGGCATCGACCCGCCGGCGGACTCCGGAGAGCTGCCCGAGCGGCGGAAGGGCGGACCCGCGCCCTTATAGTGGGCGGGTCGGGTCCCCCGATCGACCACTGCAGGCAAGCCGTCGTGGCGCAGGAGGGAGTTGTCGCGTGAAGACCGTCCGGCTCGTCTGGCTGACCGCCACCGCGTTCCTGCTCGCCGCGGCACCGGCCGGCGCGGCCACGCCGGTCGTCGCGAACTCCCGCTACCAGTGGTTCTGGTGGATCGCCCCGATCCTCGCCGGGAGCTTCATCCTGATGCTGCTGGCCCTCGGCGGCGGGTACATCAAGAAGATCCTCCTGCCCAAGTACCGCGGTCGGAAGGTCGAATGACCGCGGCCGGCCCGACGGCCGGATGACGGCGACGGCGCCCGCGCTCGAGACCGCCTCGGCGGTTCCCGAGCCGATCGACTGGGTGCTCGCGACGCGGATCGCGCGGCGCGTCGCCGGCCGCGAGCCGCTCGCCGCCTCCTACCTGGCGACGTCGCTGCGGCGTGACTTCGAATCGGTGACCGAGGAGGCCGAGGGTCTCGTCGCCGAGTTCACTGGCCTGCGCGCGCCGGGGCCGGCCGTCGCCACCGTCCTCGACCGGCCGGGGTGGGTCGACGCCAACGTCGGCTCGATGCGGCGGATGCTCGCGCCACTCACGGCCCGCGTCGGCGCTCGCATGGCCCGCAGCCCCATCGCGCCGATCGGCCGGTCCGTCACGGCCACCGAGCTCGGGTTCATGCTCGGTTGGTTCGCGCAGCGCGTCCTCGGGCAGTACGACCTGCTCGTGCCCGACGAGTCGAACGGCACGGACGACGCGGACGCCGTCTACTACGTGGGTGCGAACATCCTCGGTCTCGAGAAGCGCTTCGCGTTCCGGCCGCGCGACTTCCGCCTCTGGATCGCGATCCACGAGTGCACGCACCGCGCCCAGTTCACCGCGGTGCCCTGGCTGAAGCCGTACTTCCTCTCACTGGTCGAGCAGGCCCTCGGCATCGTCGATCCCGATCCGAAGCGGATCGTGCAGTCGCTCGTGCGTGCCGCCGACGAGCTGCGGCAGGGTCGGAACCCGCTCGACGACGGCGGGCTCGTCGCGTTGCTCGCGTCACCGGAGCAACGCGGCGTGATCGGCCAGGTGCAGGCGTTGATGTCGGTGCTCGAGGGCCACGGCAACCGGGTGATGAACGAGCTCGGCCGCGTCCACGTCGCGGGGCAGGAGCGCATGGCGCGCGTCCTCGACTCGCGCCGGCAGTCGCGCGGCATGCAGAGCCTGCTGCACAAGCTGCTCGGGCTCGACGCCAAGATGCGCCAGTACGAGGTGGGCGAGGCGTTCGTCGCCGCGGTCGAGCGCGAGGCCGGGCCGCGCGGGCTCGATCCCGCGTGGCGGGGGCCGGAGTGGCTGCCGACGGTGCCCGAGCTCACCGATCCGGCGGCGTGGCTCACGCGGGTCGACGGTGGCGGTGGCGGCTGAGCTGCACGCGCCGACCGGCCTCGGCGCGGCGCGGCTCGACGGCTGGCTCGACCGCCTGCGCGCGCTCGACGGCCTGGAGCCGCCGGTCGTCGTCGGGTGCTCCGGCGGTCCCGACTCGCTCGCGCTGCTCGCGTTGGCGGCGGCCGTCGGCCTCGAACCGGTCGCTGTGCATGTGGACCACGGCCTCCGGCCCGGAAGCGCCCGTGACGCCGACTTCGTCGGCGCGTGCGCGGCCCGGTTGGGCACGCGGTTTCGCGCCGAGCGCGTGACGGTCGCAGCGGGTCCGAACCTGGAGGCCCGCGCTCGCTCCGCCCGGTACGAAGCGCTCGAACGGGCGCGCGTCGCCGTCGGTGCCTCGGCGATCCTGGTCGGACACAACGCCGACGACCAGGCCGAGACGGTGGTGCTGAACCTGCTGCGCGGCAGCGCGAGCGGGGGGCTGGGTGCGATGGCGCCGCGCCGCGACCACGTGGTGCGGCCGCTGCTCGACCTGCGGCGCGCCGACACCGAAGCCGTGTGCGCGGCGCTGGGTCTCGAGCCACTGGCCGACCCGATGAACGACGACCTCGCGTACCGGCGGGTCTGGATCCGGCGTGAGGTGCTGCCGATGCTGGCCGCAGGCGCCGGTCGTGACCTCGTGCCCGTGCTGGCGCGCCAGGCCGAGATCCTCCGCTCGGAGTCCGACGAGCTCGACCGGCAGGCGGCCCGGGCGTGGCCCGGCGCCGGTCCGCCCGGGGCGCGCGCGCTGGCCGCCCTCCCCGTCGTCATCGCCCGCCGGGCCGTCCGGCTCTGGATCGGCCGCCCCGTGCCGTCCTACGCCGAGGTCGAGCGGGTGCTGGCGGTGGCGCACGGCACCGCCCGCGCCGCGCAGCTCGCCGGCGGCCGCACCGTCACGCGCCGCGCCGGCCTCCTCGGAGTCGAGCGCGCGAAGGGGACGAACTAACTTGCCGGCCGTGCCCGCCGAGACCGCCGTGCCCGCCGTGCCCGCCGAGAGCGAGTGAAGCGGGAGATGAGGGACCCGCATCTCGGCGCCGTCGTCGTCGGGGAGGACGAGCTCCAGCAGCGCATCGCCGAGATCGGCAAGGAGATCACCTCGGACTACGCCGGCCGTCCGCCGTTGCTCGTCGGCGTCCTGAAGGGCGCATTCGTGTTCATGAGCGACCTCTCGCGCGCCATCGACCTGCCGGTCGAGTTCGACTTCATGGCCGTCTCGTCCTACGGCTCGGCGACGCGGACGAGCGGGGTGGTCCGCATCATCAAGGACCTCGATCTCGACCTCACCGACCGCGACGTGCTCATCGTCGAGGACATCGTCGACTCCGGGTTGACGCTCGCCTACCTCCGCAAGAACCTCGCGGCGCGCGGTCCCCGGTCGCTCGAGGTGTGCGCCCTCCTCGTCAAGGAGGGTCTGCAGAAGGTCGACCTCGACCTGCGCTACGTCGGGTTCCGCATCCCGCCCCGTTTCGTCGTCGGCTACGGCCTCGACGTGGGCGAGCGCTACCGCAACCTGCCCCGGATCCACGAGTTCGTCGAGACCCGCTCCGACTGAGCAGACGGGCGGCGCCCGGCATGCTCGTGACGGGGGCCGGCGGGCCACCGGGTAGATTGGAGGCCCTTCCCGTCCGTCGCCACTCCGAGCGTCGAGAGCGAGTGAGCCGAGGTCGAGTGAACCCGCCGGGCCGAGTGAACAAAGTACGCCGGAGCGCAGTCGTCTGGATCGTCGTCGCGGCGATCGGGCTGTTCGTCGCGTTCCGCATCCTCGACAGCGGCACGAGCCGCACGACGCTCGACCTCAGCCAGTTCCAGACGCGCCTCGCCGACCACGAGGTGAAGAGCGCGACGCTGCTCGACAAGGACCACGAGATCCACGGGACGCTGACCAACGGCACCGACTACCAGGTCAAGTTCCCCGACGGCTACACGGACACGATCACGAAGCAGATCGTGAAGGCCAAGGTCAAGCAGTTCGACGTCGACAGCCAGAAGGAGAGCCCCTGGGTCGGCATCCTGCTCAACCTGCTGCCGTTCGTCCTGATCATCCTCGTGGTGCTGTTCTTCCTGAACCAGATGCAGGGTGGCGGCAGCCGGGTCATGAACTTCGGCAAGTCGCGTGCGAAGCCGGTGTCGAAGGACCAACCCAAGGTGACGTTCAAGGACGTCGCCGGCCTCGACGAGGCGATCGAGGAGCTCGGCGAGATCCGTGACTTCCTCGAGGCGCCCGCGAAGTTCCTGCAGATGGGCGCCAAGATCCCGAAGGGTGTGCTGCTGTTCGGGCCGCCCGGGACGGGCAAGACCCTGCTGGCCAAGGCCGTCGCGGGAGAGGCGGGTGTCCCGTTCTTCTCGATCTCGGGCTCCGACTTCGTCGAGATGTTCGTCGGCGTCGGCGCGTCGCGCGTGCGCGACCTGTTCGAGCAGGCGAAGGCGGCGGCGCCCGCGATCATCTTCGTCGACGAGATCGACGCGGTGGGCCGGCACCGGGGCGCCGGGCTCGGCGGTGGTCACGACGAGCGCGAGCAGACCCTCAACCAGTTGCTGGTCGAGATGGACGGCTTCGACCAGAAGGCGGGTGTCATCCTGCTCGCCTCGACGAACCGGCCCGACATCCTCGACCCCGCGTTGCTGCGCCCCGGACGGTTCGACCGCCAGATCGTCGTCGACCGGCCCGACCTCGAGGGGCGCAAGGCGATCCTCCGCGTGCACGCCAAGGACAAGCCACTCGCGCCGGGCGTCGACCTCGACGTCATCGCGCGCCGCACGCCGGGGTTCACGGGCGCCGACCTCGCCAACCTGATGAACGAGGCCGCGCTGCTCTCGGCCCGCCACGACCTGAAGCTCGTCGGGCTCCCCCAGCTCGAGGAGGCGACCGAACGGGTCATGGCCGGCCCGGAACGCAAGAGTCGGGTGATCTCCGAGCGCGAGAAGCGCGTCATCGCGTACCACGAGAGCGGGCACGCGCTCGTCGCGCACGCGCTCCCCAACGCGGATCCGGTACACAAGATCTCGATCATCCCGAGGGGCCGTGCGCTCGGCTACACGCTGACGCTCCCGATGGAGGACAAGTTCCTCGTGCGGCGCAGCGAGCTCCTCGACGAGCTCGCGATGCTGCTCGGCGGCCGGACGGCGGAAGAGCTGATCTTCTCCGACCCGACGACCGGCGCGCAGAACGACATCGACCGCGCGACGACGATCGCCCGGCAGATGGTCACCGAGTACGGCATGAGCGAGCAGCTCGGGCCGCTGCGCCTCGGCCAGCCGCAGGGTGAGGTGTTCCTGGGGCGTGACTTCAACACGACGCCCGACTACAGCGACGAGGTCGCCGCCCGCATCGACTCCGAGGTGCGCAACCTCGTCGAGGGGGCGCACCGCGTCGCGCGCGAGATCCTCGAGACCAACCGCGCCGTGCTCGACCAGATGGCGTCGGAGCTCGTCGACCACGAGACGCTCGAGGTCGAGCGGGTCCAGGCGATCTTCTCGTCCGTCGAGCCCTTCACCGGGTCGGGTGTCGGCCGCGCCGCGGCCGCCGCCGCATCGGACTCCACCACTCCGAGGCGCCCGACGACGTGAGCGAGCCGATCCATGTCGTAGCGGGCGCCGGAGGTGTCGACAAGGCGCGCATCGAGCGCGCCGTGCGGGAGATCCTCGAGGCGATCGGCGAGGACCCCGAGCGGGACGGCCTGGTGCGGACCCCCACCAGGATCGCCGAGATGTACGCGGAGATCTTCGCCGGGCTGCACGAGGACCCGTCGCGCCATCTCACGGTGACGTTCGAGGCCGACCACGACGAGATGGTCATGGTGCGCGACATCCCGATCCACTCGCTGTGCGAGCACCACCTGATCCCGTTCGCGGGCCGGGCCCACGTCGCCTACATCCCGGGCGACGACGGGCGCATCACCGGGCTCTCGAAGATCGCGCGCCTCGTCGACGGCTTTGCCCGGCGCCCGCAGGTGCAGGAGC
>Ga0070741_10005243_pt1 | contig 29011 bp, 28 predicted proteins | sample Coa_R1_4_FD_66440 | JGI IMG/M metagenome (GOLD analysis project Ga0070741, IMG submission 66440) | Surface soil microbial communities from Centralia Pennsylvania, which are recovering from an underground coalmine fire - Coalmine... | ecosystem: Environmental > Terrestrial > Soil > Unclassified ... | reverse complement strand
CCGTCGCCGCCGACAAGACGGACTCGGCCGTCTCACCCCCGTCGAGTACGAGATGATCAACACCCCACAGGCCACCCAGGCCGCCTAACCCAACCTGTCACCAGATGGCGCGGCAGTCCCGTCCAAGCAGTCGCCGCGCTCCGCCCGTCTTGACGCAAAGCCCTACAAGGACACACCGAGATCCGCATCGCGGTGGCGGGGGCCGCGCGGCACCTGCTCGCCAGCACGCAGGCCAGACCGGACCGTGATAGTCGCCTCCCGTTCGCCGAGGCCGATCGCGACGGCGCCGTGCACGAGCGTCTGCTCGACGCGCGTCTCCTCGAGTCCGCCGGCGGCGACGATCTGGCCGAGCCGAAAGGCGATGCGGTTGAGCGTGTCGTTTCGACACCCCTGCTTCGCCGCCATGAGACGTTCGACCTCGCCGTCGAGCGCGGCGGCTGCCCAGCGGTCGGGTACCGGTTCGCTCGGCGGTGGAGCGACTCGACGCTCAGGCTCCTTCGTCAGCCGCTCCAGAAGCCATCCGGGGAGCGGCGCCGGCACACGTGCCCCCTGCGCCAGTTCGTACCGTCCGCCGCTCGCGTGAACGCTCGGCGGAGCGAGCACGTAGCCGCCGTCGCCGCGGACGTCGATCCCTGGACCGAGGCGGCGGCCAGTGTCGTTCCTGACGAACGTGCCGGGATGCTCGAAGTAGAAGTGCCACCCGCCTCCTCCTGTCCTGATGGCACGCGTGCCGTCGACGAACCGGCCGTGCTGCTCGATCAGGGCCTGCAATGAGTCCCTGCCGCCGTGCGCTGGGTCGACGTCGACGACCACGAGTCCGCTTGCGCTGCCGGTGCGGATGGCAACGTTCGCCCGTGGCCAGCGCGCCCACCAGCGGCGGATCGTTGCTTCGTCAGCGGTCGCGGATCGCAGGCCACCGGCGATGCGCGGGTGCTTCCCCGGCGAACTGCAGTCGGCGTGCCCGCACGTGCAGACGACCGAGGGATGGCCGGCCGCAGTGTGGCACGGGAACGTCGTCCACCCGCGCCGCGCGTAGACGAGCGCAGCGGTGAGTGGCGTGCGCGAGTCCGTCAACTGTCTGCCCCCAGGTCGTCGCGCATGAGCGAGAGCTCGGGTACCGGCCGGTCCAGGTCAACGCCTCGCACCGTCGAGGTCTCGACGTAGTCGTGGCGGAGCAGCCGAGCGACCGCGTCGTCGACGCCGACGCGAAGTCGGCCCCACGTCGCGAAGTCGATGTCGGCAACCCGCTCATGCGGATCGACAGCGGCGACCGTGCCGAGCGTTCCGGCCGGGAGGCCTGTCGCCGCGTCGTCAGCGACGGCGATGACTCGGTCTCCTTCAGTGACCTCGAGGCAGGCGATCTCCGTAGACGGCCCGCGTAGCGTCCCGTCGGCGCGCAGCAGTGCACGCGCGAGCGCTTCGCGCCGAGCAGCTTCGACGTTGTCCGCGGCCGGCATCGGCGCCTCGTCGTAGGTGCCGAAGCGCTCGTACCAGCGCGCCACAGCGGCGCTGTCGCCGGACCGGTCAGACGCGGGCGACACCGCGGGCGGAGGCGCCTCCTCCCCGAGCGCAGCCCGCCGTCGCTCGAGGAACGACTCATCGACAACCGAGTCGTTCGCAGCGCGCGCGACGCCCGGCGATTCGAACTCTGCGCTGCAGAGTCCACACACGATCGGGCCGGCGGCGAGCACCGACTTGGCAATGCGCATCTTGCGGCCACATCCGCACTCGGCCAGGACGCGGCCGGATCGCTCACGCTGCTTCTCGCTGTCGGCATCGCGCCCCTCCCCCGCTTCCCGCCCCTCGTTTCGCGTTCGCGCGTCGATCTGCCGGGCGATCCGCATGACATCCGAGAGGCGCTCGATCGCGCCGGCGTAGGTCGCTCGCGCCTCGTCGGTCAGCGAGGTGCGCGCCAGCCCGTATGGAGGCATTGCCTCGACCTTCAGACCGACCTCGCTCGCAGCCGCCGCGAAGCGGCTGTTGTGGTAGCGGCCGCCTCGCGACGTGTCCTTGATCCCCCGCGCGGCGTTGAGTCCGTGCGCTGCTTCGTGGAGGAGAACTTCGAAGACCTCTTCCGGCTTCAGGTGCAGTGCTTCGCCTGCGAGGAGCACCTCGCCACGGAGCTGGCCGTCCGCGATCCACCGGCCGGCCCACCAGTGGCCGAGCTTGACGAGGCGGCCTCGCTCGACGCCCGAGCCAAGGATCATCACGGCGTCGGGGAGCTCGGCATGCTCGGCACGGATCGCACGCCACGCCTCCTCGCAGGCGCGCACCACCTCGCTGGCTGCTGCGTCGGACAGATCCGCGCCATCCGCGTGTGGCGCGGCGTCCGTTACTGCCCACGACGCGCCGTTATCGAGCGGGGGCTGCTGGAACAGCTCGCGCTCGACGAGATCGCGATTCGCCTCGATCCATGACCAGACCTGGCTGGCGGGAAGTCGGAGAGCCCATCGGTCGCGCTCGCGGTCGAGCACGTCCTGGCGGAAGGGCGTGTACGCGGTCGCCGGCGGGTCCTCGCCGGTCTCGCATCGGAGAATCGCGGCCGCAAGAGGGTTGCCGCCGAGCTCGCCGCCCCAGCCGAAGCCTTCGGGTTCGTGGCAGACGAGTTCAGTCGGTCTCGGAGCATCGAGCGCGCGCTCGATCTGGTCGAAGAGCTGGGACTTGCGACCGAGTACGTCCGCGCGCCGCCTTTCCTCGGCGGCTGCCGCTGCGAACAACGGGACGCTGCTGGAGAGGCTCCGGATCTCTGCGATCAGCTCGACGATCGCGGCAATGTCCGGGCGTGGCTGCTCGTGGACGACCCACACGCGGCCGGCGCCGCTCGCGGGGTCGCGTTCACCGACGTAGACGCGCACGTGTCCTCCTTGGTCGCTCGACGAGATCGGGTCGCGCCGCGGCATCGAGGAGCGACGCTTCCTCGAACCAGGGCCGCAGCTTCAGATGGACGGGCAGCTCGGAGCCGTAGAGCAGGACGGCTTCGGCGGGACGCACGCGGCGCAGCACGTCGACCGGCGCAGCACGCCGGTAAGTCCGATACTCCGACACGGTTCGGCGGCCGCCGCCGAGGTCCGACGAGACGTTGTGCTCCGTCCGGCGCTCGTCGCCGATCAGCCCGCTGACGTACTCGAGCGTCTCCTTGTCCGCGATCCCGGTGCCGAAGAGCCGGGCGCGGTGGTTGTTGAGGACGGTCTGCGCGCGTTCCCGATACACGGACCGGACCTGAGCAAGGTCCTGCCAGACGGTCACGAGCGTGATGCCGTGGCTGCGCGCGGTCGACGCGTAGCCCGGCAGGTCGCGCAGCGGTGCGATGTTCCCCGCCTCGTCGAGCAGGACGAGGCACGGGCGCGCCAGCCGCCCTCCCTCGCGCGCCGCCGTGTCGTACGCCCGCCGGGTCGCCTGCTGCACGAGCGTCGTGAGGACGGGCCGCAACCGGTGCTGCTCGTGAGCGGTCGCGACGACGTAGATCGTGTTGTCGCCTGCGAGCCACGCGTCGAGGTCGACGTCGTTCCTCGCTGCGTCCGCCGTGACGCCCGGGTCGGCCCAGCCGGCGAGAACGTTCTCCATCGTGGCGAACACGGATCCCCGCAGCCGCGGCTCCTTGTTCCACAGCGCCCGCGCCGCGGTGAGCGGCGCCAGCCGGTCGCCACCACCCGTGCCCGGGGCGATGCCCGCGCGCCACTCGCGATCGACAAGTTCCTCGATCTGCTGCTTCATCCACTCGGGCCACTGGTCGGGCGGGGCGTCGACGAGTGCGGATCCTTCCGGGGCCGATCGCAGGACGTCGCGTGCCATGCCGACGGTGGCACGCCACAGGGGCGTCCACTGGTCGGGGCGCTCAGGCGGAGCGGCTGCGTCCGCCGCCGCCCGCAGTGCGGACTCAACGTGCTCGATTTCCTGCGCGTCGACCCAGCGGACGACGTCGCCGATCGTGCGGCCGCTCGCCGCCGCGGCGTGAAGGTAGGGGGCGAGGCCCTTGCGCGCCTGCGAGTACCAGTAGTCACCGTCGCTGACGGTGTCGAGCCTCGGCTGCGCGGCCTCCGCCATCCACGCCGCGGTGCGCATCGCGCCGTCCCATGTCCTGCACGCGGCAAGCGGCGACCACGACGCGGCCGGATGGCCCGAGCAGCGCGTCGGGTCGTACACCCACACGCGCCCGCGGCGCTGCCGGTGTTGGAGTGTCGCTTCGAGCAGGTCGTTCTTGACCGACGTCGCGATGACAGGGCCCTTCCACTCGAGCAGCGCGGGAATGGCAAGACCGGCGGTCTTTCCGCAGCCCGTGGGCCCGACGACGGCGAGGCTCGACTGCGGTTCGGCAGCGAGGAGGCGGCCGGCCCCACGGCCGAGCGTCAGGCGACCCGGGACCGGTTCGCGTACTGCGAGGCGGCTGACGTCGGCCCGCCGCGCGAACCCGGCGTCGGTGCGGACGCCGAGAGCGGTCGCCTTCCCCTCGCGGTGAGCACGGACGAGCCGAGCCGCCACCACACCGGCGAGGGACAGAACCGCGAGCGCAACCAGCTGCGCGGTCCAGTACAGCCACGGTCCCGGGAGTACGTGCGCCCCAGGCGGTGGCCATGCCGACGCCGGATCGGAGAGGCGGGAGGGCAGGTGGAAGAACGCCACCAGCGAGTCCGACAGCGGCACCTCGCCCGGAACGTGACCGTTCGCTGCAGCGGCAAGCGCTGCACCGGTCCAGGTCGCTGCGATTACCACGGCAGCCGCTGCCAGCGCCCACGGCACGAGCGCGTCGACAACAGTCTCGCCGGCAGCAGCTCCGGGCGAATGTCGTGCCGACGGTTGCATCACGCGGCCTCCATCCGCGCGTCGGTGTCGCAGAAGCGGCGCTCGGCCTGGCCGATCACGTGCTGGACGACTGCGGTCCGCCCGCCGACCTTCCAGAGCGCGCGGCCTCGGCACAGCCGCGACACGAGATCGGCCTCGGTTCTCGTGAGGCCGAGCAGCTGACGGGCTTCCTCGATCTGGTCGGTCGACTGGCGGAACAGGATGCGGGTCTGCGTGTCCGCGAGGAGGCCCATGCTCACCTTCGCCGTCGCGGTTCCGTCGTCAGCTTGTGCGCGAAGGTCCGACAGCCGGTGGACGATGGCGAGGTTCGCGACGCCATACGAGCGGCCGAGCTTCCAGCAGGCTTGGAGGTAGCGGCTCGTCCGCTCGGAGCCGAGGAGGCTCCACGCCTCGTCGAGCACCTGCAACCGTGGCGGCCCGTCCGGTCGGGCGAGCACCGCCTGGAGCCATGCGGTCGTCGCGACCATGACGAGCGTGAGCGCCTCGGGCTCGTGGTGGACCGCGGAGAGATCGAGCACGATGCCGGGACCGGACCAGTCGAGGCGCACGTTGGTCGGTCCGTCGAACATGCCTCGCAGCGACCGGTCGAGGAGCTTGCCGAGCGCGTACCGGGCGGGATCGATGGCCCGCGCCAGCTCCGCGGGTGTCATGCGTGCTTCGGCTGCCGCCTCCGCGGTGGGCTCCGCTAGAAGGTGCGCGAGGTCACCGAGCGTTGGTGACTTCGTCGCACGCGAGAGCGCTGCGATCGCCCACCCGATTGCGGCGTCCTCGATGGGCGTCAGGTCGCGGTGCAGCACCGACCCGAGTAGCGCGGTGACCATCGCGGCTTGGCGGCGCGCTGTCTCCTCTACCGAGTCCGTGTCCGACGGTCCGGCGTCGAGCGGGTTGAGCCGCGCCGTTCCGCCGGGGTACAGGCGAACGATGTCGAGGTGCAGCTCGTCTGCGAGGTCGCCGTACTCGCCCTTCGGATCAGCGATGGCGACCCACCGGCCGAACACGCCCGCGGAGCGGTAAACGAAACACTTGGCGGTGGCGGACTTCCCGACGCCCGGTTCGCCGGCGAGGAGCATGTTGGGGTTCGTGACGAGTCCGGCGCGGTACGCCTCGAACGGGTCGTAGGCGAACGCGCCGCCACCTGTGAGCGCGTTAGCGCCGAGGTACACACCACTGGTTCCGATGCCGCCCTCGCCCACGAACGGGTACGCGCTCGCAAGGTGCGCGGTCGTCGCGCGGTGGCGCGGGATGCGAAGGCTGCTCACGGCGCCCACCGCCTCGCCGCGACGCCGCGCCCGATCGGGAGCGAGCAAACGAACGCGACGTCCTGGCGGCCGTCGAGCGGTCGTAGCTCGAGGCCCGCTTGCGCCGCGGCCTGCTCGTACTCTGCGCACGAGCGGGTGAGCGACTCCTCGTCAGTGGAGGTCACGGTCACGAAGCCGGCGAACTCGAGCTCGGCGTAGCCGGCGACGAGCTCCGCCTCGCGTTCGAGCACTGCCTCCTCGGCGCGGCGGTGGCGCGCGCCGATGCGGAAGCCGCTCCGCGCCCGCTGCTCCTCGTCGGCGGCCAGACGAGTCGCGTCGCGGTCGATGCGGCGCTGCGCGCGCGAGGGCGGGACGGGCTCGTAGTGGATGGCGATGGTCCGCACGCCGCCTGCGTGCAACAGGAGCGGCTCGAGCCAGTTAGGGCCCATCTCCAACCGGGGCCATTCCGCGACCCAGTACGTCCGGTGGAGCGAGGCGTCGGCTCGCAACATCGACCACGACGCGTCCGTCGCGATCGGCCCGCAGTTGTATGGCGACACCGCACCCGCGAGCGCGGCGAGGGACCGCCGCCGGCCCTCGATGCCAGTGATGCACGACGGGTCGCATCGCAGCCGGAGCACCTCCGCGACGCCGGACGCAGACAGCGGCGGGTCGACGCTCAGGCCAGCGGTCTCGAGCCGGCCAGTGAGCAGGCGCAGCTCTTCGAGCAGGACCTCGGCAGCCTGATCGGTAACTGGCTGCCGCACGGCTCGACGCCGCGGAACGCGGCGGAGGTCGATCGTGACGGTGAGGAGAAGGTCGTGCGCGGTAGCCGCCGGTCCTGCGTCTGCGAGCAGTTGCGCGTATGACGCGTGCGCGTCGCTTCCGGCGGCGCGTACTCCGGCCACGGCGAGGTACCGCTCATGGGCTGCGACCCCGGCAGGCGCGGCCCATTCGGTGACGCGCACACGCGACACGGCGGTGCGTTCCGAACAGAAGCCAGCGAGCGCGTCGCCCCACAGCTGCACGAGCCGTTCCTGGTCGATGCGCTCGAGGAGCGGGAACTCGCGTCCGTGCACGCGCAGCGATCCGGACAGCGTCCGCTCCCTGGCGTCGAGCACGAGGCCGACACCTCCGGCCGCGGAGAGCGGTGACCAGCCCGCGGGTCCGACGTCGATGATCGAGAGGCCGTCGAGGAACGGCGGAAGCGGCGCCGAACACGCGCGTCCCGTCGAACCGGACAGGAGTGGCAGTGCGGCCATCCATCGCGCCCGGCGGAACGCCTTGCTGATCGCGTAGCGCGCTGCCGCCGGCGCCAGCTCGTGCATCGGCTGCCGGTGGACAGTTGCGAACGCATACGCAGCACCGGCAACAACCGGCGCGAGCGCGAGTGGACCCGCGTTGCTCGTGTTGAGGACGAATCCGCCGAGCACGATGCCGAGCGCGACAGCGATGCACTGCGAGCCGCCGAGGCCGAGCACCCAGCCGCCACGATCAAGTGGCCCGAAGCGGTAGGTCCGTTCGCGGGTGCTCACGGCCGCTCCCGGCGGTCCTGGCGTGGTGATACGCGTGGTGGCGCGCTCCGCTGCTCAGCTTGGCGCGGCCGTTCCGCAGCCCGCTCCGCCGATGCCTTCGCCCTACTGGCAGCAGTCGACGCGAGGGCGATGCCAGCGGTCGCAGCGCCCGCCGCGACGCCAGCTGGTCCAGCAGCCGATGCGCCGGCCGCCGTTCCGGTCCCACCGCCCGCAGCGCCCGGCGCCGCCGCACTCGCGCCGCCCGCGGCTTGGCCGGGCGGGCGTGGCGAACTCGACCCGCCCGCCAACCTCGTGACCGTCGAGTAGCCGGCTGCACCAGTCTGCGCTGCTCGCAACGGACCGCGGGAGACACCATGCGCGACGACGGCGGCCTCGACCGCAGGGACGAGCTTCAACACAATGAACGGCGAGAACGCGGCGAGTCCGAGTAGCACCGCGCCGACGAGCAGCGTTCCGAGGCCGGCGCTCGCGCCGTCGGTCCCAGCGGTCTCGCCGGCGCCTGACAGCGCGGCGACGCCGATCGCGAGCGCGACGCAGATGACGAACTTCGAGAGGATCACTGCGACGAGCAGCTCGACCGTCTTGCGGAGAAAGCCGCGCGCTGAGGGCCACACCATTGCTGCGAACCCGAGCGGGCTGATCGCGACGAGCAGGTAGACGAGCGACGACCGAACGAGCAGCTCGACCCAGAGGATGAGGCCGGCGATCACTGCGACTAGGCCGAGAACGACGGCGGCGAACCCGGACGTCAGCCCGTTGACGGTCACACCGAAGCCGGACAGGAAGCGCAGTGCCTGCTCGTCGGTCGTCGCGAGGACAGCGCTCGACAGCGCGTCGGTGAGGTCGAGGAGCTTCACCACGACGGCCGTCGTGACGACCATGCCGGCGATCGCCACAGGAACCTTCCCGGCGACCTGGCGGACCATCATGCCGACGTCGCCGTGAAGGAGACCCTGCAACACCGCCAGTAGCGCGAACGCGAGCAACAGGACTCCGGCGATGTTGCGCACCGCGGCGAACGGAGAACCGGGGCCGGCGAACCAATCGGCGTCGACCTGTGGGCGGCTCGACGTTTGGAGGAACCGGACGGCACCGTCGACGAAGAAGGACACCGCGCCGAGGACCCACTTCGCGATGCCCTCGGCCACCTTGTCGAAGCCCCAACCGGCCGCACTGCTCAGCAGGTCACCCGCCGCGCTGATCGGGGCGGTGATGATCCCCTGTCCAGGGATGTCGGCGTGGGCCGCCGGCGCTCCCGCAATCGAGAGCGACAACACCACGCCGGTCGTGGCCGCCGTTCGCTGGATCATGCGCGCTGCGGTCACGCATGGCCTCCGAAGTCCACGAAGCCGTCGAGCGACTCAACGAACTGCGACGGCGTGGCCGGAGCGGTGCTGTCGTTGAGGACCGGCGCGGGCCCTGGCACCACCGTCTCGGACCAGATGCGCCAGTCGTCCCGCTCCCAAACGAGGTCGAACGTCGAGATCGCCCACCCGGCCTGAGGAGGCGCAACCCCGTCACGCGTGAGCACACCCACGTTCCACACCGCGACGCGCGCGCGGTCACCGTCGAATGCCTCCACGCGGTAGGCGACGACAGCTTGCCGGAACACGATCGACCCCTGTCCCGCAGCGAGTGCGTCGCGAGCCCGCTGCAGCTGGGAGTTCGCGTCCTCGACCTGCCGATCAGCGGACGCGGAAGCGGCCATCGAGCGCACGGCGTCGTCGACCGACAGCGGATCGAGATCCAGGAGTGCCTGGCCGGTGCAGACGTATGACGCCGCAGCAGCGACCGCACCGTCGCGAGTGTGCGCGAAACCCGACGGGATCCCGTTCGTGACGCGGGTCGGTCCGGCACCGGGCGCCGCTGGTCTGAGCGGCGACGGCTGCGACGATGCGCGTGCCGCCGCGTGCGATGGGACAAGTGAGGCAGCGGCGAGCCCAACGCAAAACGCGATCACGACGACAACTGCCGTAGCGCGTCCGGAGACGGTGTCCGGCAGCAGTGCACGGGGCCTCACGCCGATGCCGCCTTGAAGAGCAGGTTGATGATCGTCGGCGCGAGACCGGCAAGACACGCGCCCGCTGCACCTGCCAGCGCGAGCTGCTTCCCGCGGTAGCCACCGGACAGGTGGCCCGTGTGTTGCGAGACGCCGTATACAGCAGCGCCGACGAGGATGCTGGCCAGCGAGCCGAACAGCGCGAGCTGCGAAAGCCAGTTGAGGATCTGCTGGATGAGAGCGGCTCCGGGCATGCCGTCGGTCGTCGGGGTTGCACCCACGTCGCCGAGCACCCGGAAGAGAGCGAGGAGCACCGGGACCTCCTTCGCGCAGCGGACCTTCCGCTGCGCATTGGAGATACGTGCATCGAGCGACCCGATTCGCGAAGGGTTTCTCGGAAACCGCTCGCGAACGCCCCTCCTCGATGCACGTACCTACGACGTGCGACGACTTCTCGCCCTCACCGTCCTCGTGCTCGCCTCACCGATCGCGGTGGCTGCCACGGTCACTGGTCTTGGTGACCCGAGCAGCTCGCCCTCCGCCGCAGCGATCGCCGAAATCCCGGCGACGCTCCTCGCCGTCTACGAGAGCGCGGCGGTGACGTGCCCGGGCTTGCCATGGCAGGTGCTCGCCGGCATCGGCTGGGTGGAGTCGCACCACGCGCAGGGCCATGCTGACCCCGCGACCGGTGAGGTCACCCCTCCGATCGTCGGCCCGCCGCTCGACGGGACGTCCAACCGCGCGCTCATCCGCGACGCCACCCAACCTGATGGCTACGCGCACGCGCTCGGACCGATGCAGTTCCTCAGCACGACATGGTCTGCCTGGGCCACCGTCGCGCCCGACCGCCCACCCGCGGCACTGCCCGATGTCCAGAACGCGTGGGACGCCATCTACACCGCAGCGCGCTACCTCTGCGGCGGGCGGGACCACCTCGAGGACGTGCGGGCCGCCGTCCTCTCGTACAACCACAGCGAGCAGTACCTCGCTGACGTGCTCGCCAAGGCGCAGGAGTACGGGCTTGGCCAGAGCGCGCCCAATGGTGCCGGCGCACTGATCACCGGATCCGGTGATGCCGTCGTAGCGGCAGCGATGACACAACTCGGCGTCCCGTACGTCTGGGGAGGTGCGTCACCAGGCGTCGGCTTCGACTGCTCCGGCCTCGTTCAGTGGGCCTACGCGCAGATCGGCGTCTCGCTGCCGCGCACGACGTTCGAGCAAGTCACCGTCGGTCAGCCGGTGCCGCTCACAGACCTCCGACCCGGCGACCTCGTGTTCTCGCGGAGCGTCCGTGACGGCGAGGTGATCGACCTCGGCCACGTCGCGATCTACGCCGGCGGTGGCAGGGTCGTCGTTGCCCCGCACACGGGTGACGTCGTGTCCGAGCGCTCCATGGATGCCTTGCTGGTAGAGACAGCGCGCAGGATCTTGGCGTAGTGCGCATTGCCTACAGCCATCTCAAAGCTGGCCATCCCACCGGTACAGGCGGCTCCAAGGCGCCGCTATCTCGCCGGGACGACTGATGTCGAAGCCCTTCTCCAGAGCGAACTCCACTGCGAACTGCTGGACGGCGACCAACAACTCAAGCGCACCAAGGGCTCCCTCATTCCGACTCTTGAGGAGGTACACCTGGTCGAGCTCGCGTCGCAATGTGTCGAAGAGCAACTGATCGTACGAAGTCTCGCCACCGACGCCGAGCAGGAGCACGCCTTGCGATAGCGCATGGTCGCTGGAGATCGACACAAATCGGCCGTGGCTGAAGTCCTTCGCGTCATGACAGACGATCGGCGCGAGCGATCCTTCGACGAACTTGCTCTCGATGTCATCCATCGCAGGCGCAGCCCAGTACGAAGCGATGACGGCCAGGCCGCCCTCCTCGTTTCCACACACTTCGGACAAGGCTCGGCCATAAGCGCCGGCCTCGCTGGAGACGTCCCCGGACCCAAACAGCACATCGCGAGCTGCGTCGACGCCCTCCACAGCTGTGACGATGAGCGCCACGGGAGCGACGGTGCCGGTAAACGAGATGAAACCACGTTCGAGACGTCGACCGTGCCCCGACTCGGAAGTGCCGTACTGGATGACGCGGATGTCGGGATCGTTTCGAACCGTGTCCGCGACGCGGCCTGCGGTCACCAGCGCCACCTCGGCTCCGTTCGCCCGGACGGTCTCGATCGCACGCCAGACATCGGGGCTCCTGCCCGAGTACGACACTCCCAGAATGCGGTCGACTCGTGGCAGTCCTTGAAGGATGTCGAGCGGCCGCGCGGCCACGGCGAAACCGCCCCGGTCATCGGTAGACCAGGCGTTGTTCAACACATTTGCGATAGCTCGCGCCGCGGGGTACGACCCGCCAGTCCCGCAGACAACTGTCCGACACGGTGCGTCGACAATCTGCCTGCACGCCTCAACAGCAGCCTCTGTCTCGACGACGGCCCCAACCCGCGAACGAAGCTGACTGACGTTTGACTTCGACAGCGGCCGGATCGCCTTGGCGGAACGCTTTCTCCCCTCCGCCGTTGACCCACGGTCGCCGCAGATGGGACAGGGTCCTTCGAACCCTTTCGCCCTCGTCAAGTGCGCCAGATCACCGCTACCGCCCTCGACGCCCGGCAACACGACCTCCTGACCGCCAAGATGGCCGCGGGCCCCAATGCTCCCGAGCGCAGGAATCACGGACTCCATAGCCTCCGAGCACATCTGTTGGACATCGCGGAGTTCAAGCTGTGGGACGCCATCGACAGCCTCCGCAGGCGTCAATCCGCTCAGGAGCGAACCGAACAAGCAGTCACCGGCTCCAACGGTGTCGACGACTTGACAGTCCGGGGCCCTCACCTCAAACCGCCGCACGGACCCGCGCCTGCCGTCATAGACGCGCATGCCTTCGTCACCATTCGACACCATGAGTATCGAACCAAAACGACGCGCGATGCCTGCCTCATCCGGTTCGTGCAACTTCGCTTCCAGCGCGTTCGCTACGGACGCTTGGACGAACACGACCGTGAACGACGAGACGAGATCAGCGAGGAACTCGGGCCGGTAATAGTTGAGATAGCCGGGATAGCCAATGTCAATCGCAGTGATCCAGTTGCGTCGACGCAGCGCCAGCGCCCAGTCGGATCGTGTCTTCGACAGCCGATCCGCTACGAAGATGCCGGGATCGCGGTCAAGCGTCTCCTGCAGTACCGATTTGAGTCGGCGATCATCCGCAAGTTTGGCGAACGTCGGTCGTCGTTGACAGGCCCGGCAGCGGCCCGTCGTTTGATACGAACCCCCGTAGAGCGGCGGATTCGCGCGCTGGAAGTGGTGCATCGTGCACGTGACATGTGCACCGCTACTTCCCAACCACAGGAGTTCGATGCCGAGACTCTCGTTATCGGCGACTGCAACATCGCGGCGCGCATCCTCGCCTGCCACGCCAATACCACCCGTCCGTGCGCCACCAGCTGACGCGTTCGCAAGGATGTTCCATACGCTTCCCCCGCCGCGGGAACCGCGATAGCGAAGGCTGCCGGCCTCGCGATCGTAAAACGCATCATGAACGAGATCTCCGAGACCGAGTATGGCCCTCACTGGACCACGTCCTCGGGGGCCGACTTCGCAAGATGGCGAAGGATTCGTTCATCCGACTTGCGGAAGATGCCATGCACATCCAGATACGGATTCGAGGAGCCAGGCCTTCCGGCAACGCGACGCGCGTACGGCGCGGGCGCCACGAGGCCGCGCACGAACGTAAGGAACACGTCGGGGTCCGGAACTGACCGGTCGATGTCGTACATCTGAACGAAGCGGTTCAAGCCGGGATAGCGGATTACGACCGCCCCGACTACGTCGTACCCATCAAGCGCCAGCCCATCTCGCGCTCTCTGTAACGATCTCGCCGTAGTCATGTTGTCGTCGGCGAGCAGGATCTTCGCAGATCGACCAGCCGCTTGATCACTGAGCCAAAGGTTGAGGCTCGGTTCCATTAGGCCGAGTGCTGTGGGCTCACCATCGAGATCGCGTCGCGTGTACGACGAGATTGCGATTAGACCCGGAATCACCTCGACGTTGATCTGCTTCCCCACCGCGGCGGCGACGAATGGAAGCTCAATCGCACCGTAGACAAGGCCGACGACGCCAAAGGTGTGAGCGCCGGACGCACGGTGCTGTTCGACGTGCTTCTCCAGCCCAATCCGCATACCTGCTATTGCTTCGATCACGCTGTCGCATTCCCGGGACCTAAAGAGCTTCAGTTCGCTGCTCGCCCAGTCGATTCCCTCAGCCCGCAGTTCGTCGCGCACGCGACCAAAGAGGTCATACGCTCGCTCGAGAACGTCAAACACCTCGTCGTGCAGCTCCACCCATCCCAAGCGATTGCCCACGTGCATGGACACGTGGACGTCGACAAACTGTTCAACGACGTCCGACACGCGGTCAATTAGTTGGAGTTCAGGTCCATAGTCGACCTCACTGTCGACTGCGTAGGCAAAGTGCAGGACCTTCAGCAAGGCGTCGCGCACGTTGTCGGTCGCAGCTAGGAGCAACTTGATCCGAACGAGCGATGGCTCGGCTTCGCTCTGGAATGCGACGCCCCCTAGCACGGCGCCAACAAAACGCTGGTAGTCCTCGAGTATCCGTTGCACTGGATAGCCAGTGGACTTCCACTCCTTCGTCCAGTCGGCGTAGTACTCCGGCCCTCGCAAGAGAATCGCTGTGTCCGAGTACATCGAGTAGCGCGCACCCGGGGGCGTCTCACTGAAGTCAAAACGCTGGAGCTCGAACAAGCGACCGAGTGGTTCGCGAGCCGCCGGACTCATCGCTTCGGAATGTGACATCCGGACCGCGCCGGAAGCGTAGTCATACACGGCGCGCGCCAGGTCCGGCGCTCCGAGGATTTCCTGCTCATGCGAGTACAGAGCTCCGATGGAGCGCGCGAAGTCATCTTCGGTCCGCCGAATCTCCCGATGCGCCGCATGACGGACGTCGCGTTCGAAGGTTGCAAGGTTGTTCAGTACCGCTTCGCGTGTTCTACGACGCGTGGCCAATTGCGGAGCAAAGTACAAGTGGTCGAGTAGGAACTTCGTTGCTTGCGGACCCTGGAGGGTCTGACCTCCAGTGTCGACAATCGGATGGCAACGGCCGACCGCGCTACTCACGCGTTCAACACTGAACCCCGCAACGTGATCGAGGAGGTCGAAGTCGTTCCCGTGCTCGTGCCCCTGGTCTGCAAACCGAACGCAACGGGAGCGGTCGATGCCCAGTTCGGCGCAGATTTCATCGATTGCCCTACCCTTCGTGGTCGGTGTGATGTCGATTGTGAATACGTTGCCTCGATACTCACCGCTGGCAATGCACAAAGGGCCGAGGAGATCAGGCTCAAGGTCCTGAAGTTCCTCGATCAGCTCGCGCCCGTGATCGCGGTCGCCGACATCGTCGAACTCGAGTCGAATGCGCGCCGGCCGTACAGCTATAGAGGGGTCGAGACCTTCCAGCCGAAGTGCCTGTGCGGCGAGCTCTCGTACCTCTGACACATTTCGGATGAGATGTCGATCTACGACCGTCAGCGTCAGGGACGCACCAGGGACTATGCGGATCTCCGCTGAACCATTGTCAATGAGGCATGTCAGACGGCTCGTGTATCGCTGTGACAGCCGATCCTCTTCGACGATATGGAGGATCTGGCGGACCGCTGTGGCGGCGCTCCCTCCGCGTCCAGTGATGAGCAGGATGTTCACACCTCGCCGCAGCAACGCCCGGATCCGGTCAGCGACCTCGATGTCGAGTAGGACGCGCCCGCGCGCGGTCACTGTCCCGTCGATGTCGAACGCAGCCGCCTCATATGCGGCGTGAAGCGCAGACTCCAAGCCCTGCTGTGCCTGGCGCGCGAGAGTTGGATCAGCGCCTTTAGCCGCGACCTCCACGTCGGCCCACGTGCGAGTGTGGTCGACCCAACTCGTCATGCCGTAGTTGTACTCGACCCACCGGATGCTTGAGGCGGTACGTCCGGGTCGTCAGTCGCCGCAGTCACGCTGAAAGCTGACCGTCAATGCGACCGCACCACCACGCAGCCTCACCGATGAGGGCATCGAGCCACGCGACCGCTTCGGGTGCAGCGTGGCGATCGATCCAGCCGGCGCGCAGGTCGAGGAGCTGCTGCGCGATGTCGCGAAGGGCATGGCCGGCGCCGAGTAGGAGCGACTCGGCGAGTAGTAGTTCGACGTCGTTCGTCATGGCTTCTCCAGTGTCCAGAGCGGACTTCCGGAGAGGCCGACGCCGCCTCCCGAGGCACACGCATCGTACCTGAGGCCTGCGACAGTCGACCGCTATCCCACGCGCCGCCGCGTGAGCGTGTTGTAGAGGTCGACAGTCTCGGGGTGGAGCGAGTCGTACGGCTCTTGTGCATCAGCGACGCGGCAGAGATCCTTCATCGCCGACTCGACGCCGGTGAAGTTGCCGGTGAGCGCGTAGGCGCGCATCCGGTCGCGATAGAGCGCTTCGTCTGCCGGCGCGGCGAGAAGTCCCTGGCCGACCGCCCAAAGCGCAGCCGAGGCTTCGCCGCGTTCGATGTGCCAGTCCGCGACGAGATGAGCGGCGTCGGCGGCGAGGATCTCGGCGCGGCTCGCAAAGCCCTCACTGTGCGCCCACGCGTAGCCAGCTCGAACACCCTCGAACGGCTCTCCCCGCACGAGCCGCAGCGCGCCGCCAAGCGCGTCGATGGTTTCGGCGTTGCGCTTGTCCAGCGCCGCTCGCAGCGCGGACTCGATGATGGCGAGGTCGCTCGTCACCCATTCGCTCAACCGGTACTGCTCTCGCGCGACCAGGCGCGGCAGGTAGTGCGTACCGTCCGGCGCGGTGCCCAGCATCGTCCGCGCGCGGCTCACCGCCTGGTTGAAAGCATGACCCGACGGCGGTCCCTCGGGCCACAGCACGGTCTTGAGCCGCTGCTCGTCCGCGCCGTCGGGGTGCAGCGCGAGGTACACGGTCAGCTCCTCGGAGAGGCGTCGGTCCAGCGCTGCCCCTTCGACCTCGACGCGACCGAGCACCCGGACGAGCAGCTGATGCTGCACCGAGGCGTTGGCCGCCTCATCGTTGTGCGCTACGCCTTCCATCGCGCGTGGCGGCAGGAGGGGTGGTGCCTCCACATCGCCCTCCGGCAGGGCGACGGCGACGAGGTCGCCGACAGCGTCCCGGACCTCGACGGAGGTGTCGACGCGCTCGGCCAGGAGATCAGGCGGCGACAGTGTCACCGTCGCACCGTCCATGACGATGCGGCGGGAGGCCCTAACCACGTCGGCTGCAGTTAGCAGCGCGAGGGCTCCACCGTCTCTTGCGAAGTCGGCGAGGGAACCGACGATCTCACCAGGAGCGTCTCTCCCTGCGATGACGACGGTCGTGGTCCAGCTTCCTCCTGAAGCGCGCGCTTCGAGCAACGTGGTCATGCGATGCGCGGCGAGCTCGGCACGCGTCGCCAGGACGTCGGCTTGCACGCGCGCGAACACAGCCTCGGGCTCGACCACCTCGGCGCGCTCGAGACCTTCGAACCCCGGTGCCCGCAAGCCGACGAGCAGCACGCGCACGTCGTCGCTCCACGTGCTCGTCGTAAGCGAAGCAACGGCTTCCCACAGCAGCGCGTCCACACCGCCCTGGTCTCCGGACACAGCGGTGACGGGAGATGCTTCGAGGTCGACGAGAAGCGTCCGCTCGTCGATGCGCCCGATCGGGACGAGCGCAGGCACGGGCGCCATCCGGCCGCTTGCGGCTGCGACGAGCTGTGCCTGCGTCACCGATGCAGGGAGCGTCCACGCCCGCCCGCCCGCGTCGACCGTGAACAGCTCTGGATCGCCGACGAGCGGGCGCGAGAACAGGACCTCAATGTCCTCGCCGGCGAGCACGGCTTCGATGACCGAACCGTCCATGGACTCGACGATGGTGCCGAGGACCGCGACTGCGATGTCGAGGCGCGATGCACCGTCGATGTCGGCCACAGACCGCAGCCGCCGCTCGACGTCCTCGGCCACGGGGCAGGTGGCAACCGCACGCCCGGGCGTGCGCCGCCGGATCTGCGCGCGCCGCAACCTGTTGAGCGTGGTCACGACGCCCGCGGCCAGCAGTCCCGCGCCAGCGAGCCCGACCGGCACCGGCACGTCGGAGTCACCGTCATGGGATGAGGACGCCTGCGCGCCCGCGCGGGCGGGCGTCGTAGCTGCTGGGGCTGTCGCAGGAGGCGCCGCAACCGCGGCAGGAGTCGTGGACGGTGGCGGAGGAGCAGGCGCTGTCTGCGCTTCCGACGGCGCGGGCGAGGGCAATGGTGGAGGGGACGGCGTTGGTGCAGGCGCCACCTCGACCGGTTCGAGGCCGACAGCGTCTAGCGGGAACGTCAGGATCCACCCTGGCCGGATGAGGTCCGGGTCGGTGAGGCAACGACCGTCGGGTTGTGGGACGCCTCGGTTGAGCTCCCACAGCTCCCGCCAGCGGAGGCCGTCGCCTAGGTGGAGTTCGGCGAGCTTCCACAGCGAGTCGCGGGGCACGACCGTGTAGCGAGGTGCGGCCGCCTGGGACGTCGCAACCTTCGCTGACGTAACGGGCGGTTCGTCCTGGACGCTGGCGAGGGGTTCGTATGCGATCGCGACTGGCTGGCGGGTCGCCACCGTCACCGGAGCGACACGGCTGGACGACCCGACGATCAGCACCGCGAGGACGAGCTGCCGCACGATGATCTGGACAGGCCCCGCGAACGGGATCGCTGGCGCTACCCGCCCGCGCACCCACGCCGTCACCTCGACGACGGCCGCGAGAAGGACCTGCGTCCAGGCGAGCCAGCCGATCACTGCGATGGTCTTGATTACGACCTCGTCCGGAATCGACGCGCCTGTGAGCGCGGTCCGGATGGAATCCCACGACGGGATCGCAGTCGGAAGTGGCCACCCGGCTGCAGCAGAAAGCACGAGCGGGACACCGATGAGTAGCGCGGCAAGCGCGCACACTGCGCCGAGAGCTGTGCCGATACGAGCGACGCGGTCTCTCATGGCTCCTCTCCTGACGTCACGCCGCGCACTGCGCGGGCCTCGCCCTCGCCTTCCACGGTCTTCGGACCGATGCCGAACGCACCGAGAATCGTCATGTCCTCGGTGATGCGGACGTGGACACGCACGACGTCGCCATCGACCTCAACCGTGCCGTCGTGACCCGTGCCCGCGAGGTAGTCGAGCGCGCGCTGGCGCGCCGCATCCGGATCGAGGACAACGCCGGTTCCGGCCCGCAGCGCGTTGATGTCGACCTCCTGGGCTCCGGCGCGCGCAGCAGCCTCTGCCTCGTTGAAGGCCTCGCGGTGCGCGGTGATGATGCGGCCCCCGTCGGCGACGAGCCCGGCGACGGCGATCAGCGCGACAGTGAACACAGCGACGAACGCGGTCACGGAGCCGCGCTCCCGATCGTCGTCGCGGTTCATTGCGTCCCTCGGTACACATCGACGGGTTCGCTGAACGTCGCGGTCAGCGTGCGGCGGCCCGGAACATCGAGGAGCGCGACATCGGCGAGGTCAACGCCGCAGGTGATCCTCGCGGCGACCGACCCTCCCGGAGCGAAGTCGTCGACGTTCACGTCCACGGTGAGATCCCGGCACGACACGCCACCGGCCTGCAGTGTCGAACGGGCTGCAGCTTCGCCGTCGGCCCTCGCCTGGTCGCTCGTCCTCGCGATCGACGCGGCGCGCGCTGCGTCCCTGGCGGCGCGGTCGACATCGCCACGTGCCTGCTCGAGCCGCCCGACGAACACCACGAACAGCAGGAGAACGATGAGCGCGGGCGTGACGAGGACGAGCTCCAACGACGCCGAGCCGCGGTCGTCGCGTGTCATGGCGCCTGGAACTCCTCGACCGGACTGGTCGCGGATGCCGATACGTTCAGGTGGAGACCGGGAACGAGCATGCTCGCCTCACCGGAAACGCGCACGGTCACCGTGTCTGGTGACCGCTCCGCGGTGACCGACGTGGACCGGACGCTCTGTCCACCGACGGATTCGACGAACTGCTCGGCGCGCGCCTTCCCGTCCTCGGCAGTGGCTCCCTGGGCGCGCGCGGCTCGCGCTCCCTCCTGCGCTGCAGCCTGCACGACGTGCTCGGCGTGGTACCAGAGGCCGAACTGGATCACGAGCATGATCAGGAGGAGCAGGACGGGCACGAGGATGACGGTCTCGGTGACCGCCTCGCCCCGATCGCCACGCACGCGGCGGGTCACCGCCCGAGACCACCGTCCTGCTGTTGCTGTGCGGGGGTGGGGTCGGTGGGGATGTCGTTCGCCTTCTGCGTCACCTTCAGGGTGATGATCGTTGCGGCAGTGAGCGCGAGCGCAGCGAACAGGGCGGTGATGATGACCTTCTCGGTCACCTCGCCCCGCTCGTCGCGAAGCCGCGCCCTGAACCGGTCGTTCCGTCTCGCGACAGCCGCCGTGGCGGCGACTACCGCAGCTATGGCGATGAGGACGATGGTCACGGATACCTCCTCTTCAGATGCCGTTGAGGACTTGTGAGATCGCGGGGAAGCCGAGGAACACGACGAACCCGAACATCAGGAGGACGACCGGAAGCGACATCAGCTCGCTCGACGACTGCGCGGCGGTCTCCACTTCCAAGAGGCCGCGCAGCCGCAAGGACCTCGCCTTGGCCGCGAGGGACGCACGAACCCGGGCGCCTTCGGAACCGGCGAGTGCCGCGCTCGCGGCGAGCTCGCCCAGTTCGGGGACCGAGATGTCCTCGCCGAGGCGGTTCAGCCCGGTCCACGGCGACTCGCCGCGCAGCTCGGACTCGAGGAGCGCGCGCCGCAGTTCTGCGAACGGCCAGCCGTCGCCGGCGTTTGCTCCGTCGCGCAGCGCCGTGTCGACGCCTCGTCCGCCGGCGAGGCTGATCGACACGACGTCGAGGAACGCGCTGAAGGCGTGCCGGAACGCGCGCCTGCGGACCTTCGCCTGCGACCGCAGCTTGAGCGACGGGTAAGCGAATCCGACCGGCGCCGCGACGAGGGAGAACCACAGCGGGAGCGCGAAGCCGACGTCCGCGCCGGCAAGCGCCATCAGCGAGGCGGTGACGGGCGCCCACAGGAGGGCCGTGAGGGCAACACCCGCGCGCTCGGCGAGGTGCTGCTCTGCGCTCGTCCCGGTGATGCGGAGATCGGCGCGCAGCGGTTCGAGGACGCGGCGCGCCGCGGCGCTGTTCCGCCAGGGGACGCCGAGCACGCGCGCGAGCAGAGGAATCGCCTCCGACGACGGCAGCGGGCGCCGGTGGAGAGCGTCGAGGCGCTGGGCGAGCGGGACCGGGGAGGGAGCAAGGCCGGTCGCGAGGAGGAGAAGTCCGACGCCTGCGCAGACCCCGACGAGGAGCGCGCCGGTCATCGGTCCGCTCCTGCTGTGGTGAGGAAACGCTCTGGCGCGACGAACCGGCTCATGCGGTCGAGCCACCAGAGCGCGACGCCCCACGTGATCGCCACCGCGGCGAGGACCAGTTGCCCGACGCCTGTGCGGTAGGCGTCGAGGTACGAGCGGTTGAGCAGCATGAGACCGGCACCCATCGCGGCAGTCACGGCGGCGATGACCTTCACCGCTGTCCGAAGCCGGGCGCGCGCCGCTTCGACACGCATCCGCATGGCCGCCTCCTCGCGGGCCGCGACCGCAAGCGTCCCGAGGAGCTCGTTGAGATCGCCGACGGACCCGTGCGACGCGAGGGTCAGCGCGGTGACGACCAGGTCCGCGCTCGGGTGCGAGAGGTCCTCGGCGAACGACAGCAGCGCAATGTCGAGCGGCTCGCGTTCAGTGCGTATGGCGAGCGAGGTGACCTCGGAGCGGATCGCCGCCGGCGCGACGGCGGCCGACGTGATCACCGCCTCTTCGAGGCCGTGCGCGCCCGACATCGTGTCGCGCAGCATCTCCGTCCACGACGCGATGGCCTCGGTGCGTGCGGCCTCGCGCTCGCGCGCGGCGCGGCCGCCGAACAGGTCTCGCCAGAACCACCCGAGCGCCGCTCCGGCCAGGGCCGCGACCGGCCACCGGGTGACAACGAGCGCGACAACGCCAGCGGCTGTGGCAGCTCCGACGCGGAGCCGCAGGTCGGCTGGGACAACTGTTTCGCGCGTTTGCGCCTGTCGCTCTCTGAGCCTGGCCCCGTCGGCGATGAGGAGTACGCCCCCGGCGGCGAGGACGCCGACGAATGCTGCGAGGAGCGTCACCGCACACCTCCGGCAACGAGGCCGTCCGGGGAGTAGCCGTGCTCACACAATTCCGAGAGCAGGTCGACGGGGATGGGCATCGCCTGCACCGCCGTGGTGTCGGGCCCGGGGCGGAAGAGCTCGTTGGTGACGACCTGCGCGCCGTTGGCGCCGACGACTTGGCGCACGCTGGCGACGTAGCGCCGGTTGCCGTGCCGAGCGATGAACACCACGAGGTCGATCGCCGCGGCGGCGAGCAGTGCCGTTGCCTCGATGGGCAGCCGCTCGGGTGACTGCATCGCGTAGAGCGCCAGCTTGTTGAACGCGGTTCCTGACGAGTCCGCGTGGACTGTGCACATCGAGCCCTCGTTGCCTTGGCTCATCGCGTTGAGCATCGGGATGACCTCTGCGCCGCGGACCTCGCCGACGATCACGCGGTCGGGGCTCATCCGAAGCGACATGCGCACGAGGTCGGCCGCGGTGACGGAACCGACGCCCTCGACGTTCGCCTCCCGCGCCTCGAGCGCGATGCAGTCGGGATGGACGTCGCGGAAGCGGTCGAGGCCGAGCTCGAGCTCCGTCTCGATCGTGACGATGCGCTCCTCGGGAGGGATCTCCGCGGCGAGCGCGCGGAGGAGCGTCGTCTTCCCGACGCCGGTTGCCCCGGCGATGATCAGCTGCTTGCGTGCCCTGACTGCGGCTGCGAGGAAGTGGCGCAGGTTCCGGTCGAGCGTTCCCAGTCGTTCGAGGTCGGCGAGCGTCACCCTCATGAGGCGGTGCCGGCGAATGGAGAGGCACGGCCGGTCGCACACCCACGCGACTGCGAAGAGCCGGCTGCCGTCGGGCAGCTGCAGGTTGAGCGATGGGCGGCCGGGGTTGAACTCGCGCTCGGAGAGCCCGTAGCGGCGACCGATCTCGCGCAGCAGTTCGATGAACTCTGCGTCGCTCGCGGCCACCGGCGGGCCGGCCACCTTCGTCCCGTCCTCGTATTCGACGAAGACCTGGTCGTGCCCGTTGGCATGGATGTTGGAGATCCGCTCGTCGTCGATGAGCGGTTGCAGGCGACCGAGGTTGAAGATGCGGTCGAACACCGCTCGCGCTACGGCTTCTTCGTCGTCCTCTCCGAGCACGGTCTCGTTCCGGGCGAGGCAGTCACGGGCGTGCTGCTCGAGTTGGCGGTTGATGAGCTCTCGCGCGAGCACCGCCTGGTCGTCGCGATCGAGGCGCCGCCCGCGCTCTAGCACCGATGCGCTCGACCGTGCCGTCAGCTCTGACGCAACGGCCGTCCGGATGCGGCGGACGAGGTCCTCGTCGACCCTCGTGCCGTTCACGCCGTGACCGCCACGGGCGCAGCGAAGTTGCGCACGCTCTCGAGGACCGACCGGGCCGACCTGACGACAAGTGCGCGCCGGGCCCCACGATCGGCATGAAGCGCGGCGACGCCGCGCGGGTCGACGGCGAGCGCGCCGGCGACGGGCAGGCCGAGGGCTCCCTCGACATCCGACGGCCGGTACGGTCGGTCGCCGACGAGGAGGACCGCCAAGGGCACCGGAAGCGCGTCCGGCTGATCGGTCGAGTGGACCCGGACGTGTTCGACGCCGGCGACGGTGGGCTCCGCCACCAGGAGAGCGAGGTCGACGCCCGGCGCGCGCAACGCGAGTTCGCCTAGATCGCTGACCCGCCCGAGATCCAGGAACCCAATCCGGCCATCCAGCGCCGACGCCAGCCGCGAGCCGATCGTCGCGAGGCCAGCCGCGGCGAGCTTGGCCGAGGAGGGCGCGACGAGGACGCTGGTACCGCACGGTACGCGCTGAAGATGCCGGTCGAGGTCTAGCCGCCGGCCCTCGTGACGGGCCGCAGCGGCGAGGGTCAGGAGACCGGGTTCGAGCGTCAGGTCAGCGCGGGCCGCGAGGTCACCACCACTCGGGTCGGCTTCTACGGCGATCGCTCCGTCACCGGCCGCAGCCGCGAGCGCGAGTGCGGCCGTGGTGACACCCGGCGCGTGCTTCAGTGAAGCGAGCGCGATCGCGGTCACCTCACGGGCTCCGTCAGCAGCAGCCGGCTTTCGGCGCCGGCCCGGGCGAGCGCTGGAGCACTGTCGCTCGGCACGGCGAGCGAGACGGCTGTCCCGTCGGGCCCGGATCGGGAGGAGATCGCGGCCACGGTGGCGGTCACCGCTCCTGATGACCCTGGGGAGCCGGAGTCACCGCCCGCGATGAGGACCTCGACGACGTCGCCCTCCCGCAGGCCGATCGGGTATTGACCTGGCTTGAGCACTGTCCCAACCAGGGTCGACCCCGGGGGCAGCGACGGGCCGTCGGTCACGCTGCCCGGTGCGAGCAGCGCTCCCGGCACGAGACCGCCGGTGGCGCGCCGGCCGACGATCGCGGATCGCTGGGACGCCGGCACCAGCTCGACGCCCGGGTCGGCGGAGACGTTTACGACCTTCAGGTCGGTGTCGGTGACGATCTGCCCAGGGCTCACCGCGCGAGCTGCGGCAAGCGCGGGCGTGCGGTGACCGAGATTGCCGTACACCATGACGGCTAACACCGCGGCAGTCGCGAGCACGACGACGCCGGCGGCGATACGGCCCCGGTTTCGCGTGACGGCCTGTGCACTCGTCGATGTCCGACGCGCAGTCGGTCGCTTGCCGTTCGTTCGGGGCGGCGAGGTCGCCGTCGCGGTCATCGAGACCTCCTTCACTGGTTCAGCGCCTGGATCTCCTTCACGGGGAGGCGCACGGTCTGCGACTGCGGTGCAGTGCCGAGCGCGCCGCCACCGGGCGCGCCCGCGGCGTTCCACGTGATCGCCCACACGACCGTCGCGGTCACTGCGTAGGTCTCGTCCGGCTGGTGGGCCGAGCTCGACCGGTAGGTGTAGGAGCAGCTCGTTAACTGTTGGTCGGAGGGACGACCGGCGTCGTACGGCGTTCCGGGCCCGTCGCACGAAACGCGGTCACCATTGCCCATGTCCCAATCGACGCGTTGCGGCGTGGCCGTCGCCGTCACGACAACGCCGCCGGCTGCCGCCTGCGCGGTCACCGGCTGCCACGTCGCAGGGTCGACCCAGAGCCACGTCGGCACGTTCACGACGGCTCCCTGCTGTTCCGAAGGATTGAAGTGGACGCCGGGCTGCGGGATGGCGACCGCGTCGGCAGCCTGCTGCGCGAGTGCTGCGACGTCGACGGGGTTGGCGACCCACACGAGCGTCGCAGTGGACAGGCCGTTCGCGTCGTAACAGATCTTCCGATACCAGGCTCCAGGACCGGGACCGTGCGACTGCTGCCAGCCGTGTTGCGACATGTCCTCAGCAGCCGCCTGGCCCTCGGCGTCCAGCATCTGCCATTCGCAGTTCGACGAGCCCCCACCGCCGCCGGTCGCATCACCGCTTCCGCCGGAGTGCGCGCCAACGCCGAAGTGTTGGCCGTCGGTCCACGCGTCCCCGGTGCCGTCGGCGTGCGCGGCGGTTGCCGTTGCGAGGAGAGCGGCCAATGTGAGAAAGGTGAAAGCGGTCAGGCGCCGGAGGGTGTGCAACCGTCCCCCTCCCTCGTGATGTTCGAGACCTTCCATGTCGACCCGTCGAGGACGAGCTGGACGGTGACCTGGTGACGGACGCCCGAGTCCTGGTCCTTGCGCGCCCCGGACGCGGCGTCATAGATCCCCGTGTGGTCGGCGTAGCAGTCGGTCACCGTCGCCGATGACCCGGTGACGCTCTGGACCGTCGGAGCGAGGTCCAGGGTCCCGCGGATCACTTCGCCCGCCGACTGTCGAGCGAGAAACGCGCGTTGCAGTTGCTCGAGCTCGCCATTCGTAGCCACGTCCGCGAGCACGGGGTTGCGCGGGTCCATCGGATCGGCCGACCTCAAGTAGCCGTCCCAGAAGGCGCGGTACGCAGCCAGGACCGCTTGCTCCGGGGACGACGTTGTGGTCGTCGCCGCCGTCGTTGGTGTCGACGATCTGCTCACCGGATCGGCGTTGGTGCCGCCACCCTTGCTGCACCCCGGCACCAAGAGACCGATGAGTCCGAATGCCGCCGTTGCTACGAGCGGGCGGATGTTTCTCCGAGTCGACACGTCGCTCCTCTCTCCGTCACCGGCTCCCGTGAGGTATACGTGCATCGAGAGACCCAAAACGCGAAGGGTTTCTGGGTGGAGGGGGAAGCGGAACCCGGTAGGAGGCACGCGAGTGCCCGTTCGGCGGCGAGTCGCCGATCGGCCGCCCGAGGCGGCCAGTAGGGCTGGCGGCTACCTCAAACGTGGTTGCACCTCTCTGCGAGTGGCGTGGATCGTACTGTTCGCGCCGTTTCTCTGCTAGGTGAAATTCGGCCCTTTGAAGGCGGGCGGGTCACCGTTTCCGGTGACCGCTATGCCGCCGGTCACCGCAAGAAATGACCCGGCAACCCTTTGACGGTGACCGATTTGGTGAGGGTTCCGGTGACCGGCCACCCGCACAGTCGCAGGCACGAACCCCGATCGAAGGGAGACCCCGTGCCTGACGCTTTGACCCAGCTCGACCAGGATTGGCCGAGCTACACCCGGTCCATCGGAGCGACGTCGTCGCTGCGCCGCTGGCGAAGCAGCGGAGCTACGGAGGCGGCTTCGCTGGACGACCTCCTCGTGGCCATGCGGGCCGAAGCCGATCCTGAGACACGCGACCGGCTCGTGTATCGCTTCGCCGTCCTTAGCCACGCAGACCGGGACGCCGCGCGCATCGTGCTCCAGGTCGTGCGCCCGGGTCTCGTCTCCATCGTCCAGCGGTACTGGCCGCGCTGGGGATGGGATGAGACAGCGAGCATGGCCGTCGCCGCCGCCTTCGAGCGGATCGTGACCTACCCCGCCGGCCGGCGCGAGCGACCCGCAGCCAACATCGTCCGCGACGTTCAGAACCGGCTCCACCGCGTCAAGGCGCGCGAGCACGTGCTCGCGGAGAAGCTCGGGCAGCGCACGTGTGCGGACGAACTGCTCTCGCTGCCGGTCGACGGTGACATGACTCCCTCCGAAGAGTTGCTGGATCTCGTTGGTGCGGCGGTGGAGACCGGCCGGCTGTCGTCACAGGAGGCGGACCTCGTGGTGCGGTGCCGCATCCTCGGGGACTCGCCCGAGGAGCTTGCTGCTGAGCGGGGCCGCTGTGCCGCAACCGTCCGGCTTCACCGCCGTCGCGCCGAAGAGCGGCTAACGCTGATCACTCGATCGGCGCACGGCATCAGCCCGGCGGTTGCGTGATGGGGCTCCCGAACCCCGAGACGCATCCGTTCATCTCCGCTGACGAGGCGTTCGCGATCCTGGGGATCGACCGCAAGACGGGATACAGAGCCATCCGGGAGGGCTCGTTCCCCGTCGCGGTCGTGCGGGTCGGCCGGCTGATCCGCGTGCCCAGCAGCCAGATCGTCCGCCTCGTGCACGACGCGGCGGACGATGCCGACGCGTATCCTGAAGATGCGCTTCCGTCGCCAGTGCGCGCAACGGGATGACGCCTCGGCCCTCGCGGTCCTGCTCGCAGTCCCACTCACACGGGAGGACGAAGGGACCGATGCATGCCCCGCCGACGCACGGCGAGACGGCCACATGAGCGGATTCGTCAAGAACCGCGGCGGCACTCGCCAGCCGAACGGCACGTACCGAGGCGGTTCGTGGACTGCGTACTGGTACGAGGTCGTCAACGGACAGCGAAAGCAACGCTCGAAGGGCGGCTTCGAGACGAAGCGCGCTGCGACGGAGTACTTGACCGAGGTCCTCGCTTCCATCCAGTCGCACGCGTACGTGACGCCTTCACGAACGACGCTTGCCTCGTACCTGCTCGAGACGTGGTTGCCTGCCCAAGAGCAGCGGCTCCGACGGTCGACATTCGCCGACTACCGCCGACGGATCGACCAACACATCGTCCCGGCGCTTGGCCATGTCCAGCTCCAGGAGCTCGACGGCCGACATCTGGACCGCCTCTACGCCACCCTCCTCGCAACGGGCGGACACGAGGGGCGACCGCTGTCACCGAAGACAGTTCGAAACGTCCACGTCGTGCTCCGGAAGGCGCTCGCCGACGCGACACGCAAGCGCTACGTCACGCGGAACGTTGCGCTCGACGCCGACCCACCGAAAGTTCCGGGGCCCGGGGAGCGAGAGATGGCGGTATGGACTCCAGAGGAGCTGAGGACGTTCCTCGATGGGATCTCTCAGCACCGCTTGGCAGCTGCGTACGTCCTTGCAGCCTCTACAGGGATGAGGCGCGGCGAAGTTCTGGGGGTGCGGTGGTCGGACCTGGACCTCGACGCGGGAACGGTGTCGATCCGCCACACGATCGTGAGCGTGGAGTACGAGGTGCAGGTCAGCGAGCCGAAGACCGCGCGCGGCCGCAGGACGATCTCCCTCGATGCAGCCACCGTTGCGGTGCTGCTGTGGCACCGGCAGGCGCAGGAGCGCGAACGGCTCGAACGCCAGAGCGGCGAGCAGATCGACGATCAGGACCTTGTCTTCTGTCGCGCCGACGGGCGGCCGATCCATCCCGACTACTTCTCGCAGACGTTCGACCGCACGGTTGCTCGGCTCAAGCTTCGGCGCGTCCGTCTTCACGACCTGCGCCACACGTACGCCACTCTCGCCTTGCGAGCCGGCGTGGATGCCAAGACGGTCAGCGCCCGCCTCGGGCACGCGACCGTGGCCTTCACGCTCGACGTCTATACGAAGGCTGTCCCGCAGCTGGATCGTGAGGCCGCGGACAAGATCGCCGGATTGATCTTCGGCGACGAGTGACCTACTCCGACGCGGGCCGTCCGATCAGCGCCGAGAACAGCCGCGCTGCATTGCGGTCGGCACCCGGGCCCGGCTGCCAGTCCTCGATGACCGCCCACACCCACTCCCCGCTCTTCCCAGTCCGCACGCGCGAGCCGATCGACCGCGCCGCCGCGCGCGCCGCCCGCCTCCACCGCTCAGCACTGTCGATCTCGTCGACGTGCCCTCTCGCCACCCCACTCGCAGCGAGAAGCGGCGCGAGCTCTGCCGCAAGCCGGTCGACGCGCACCTTCTCGAGGTCGATCACGGGCACGACATATCGCTCCGGCGATCGAAGTGATGACAAAGTGATGACACGGACCACCTCCGACAAGCAGCGAAGGGGCCTCCCGAAGCGGGAAACCCCTTCTGACCTGCATGTTCGTTGGTGGCGGGGGCGGGATTTGAACCCGCGACCTTCGGGTTATGAGCCCGACGAGCTACCAGACTGCTCCACCCCGCGGCGTGGCGGACACCCTACCAGTGGCCCTGGAGGCAGCC
>Ga0070741_10005242_pt1 | contig 29021 bp, 29 predicted proteins | sample Coa_R1_4_FD_66440 | JGI IMG/M metagenome (GOLD analysis project Ga0070741, IMG submission 66440) | Surface soil microbial communities from Centralia Pennsylvania, which are recovering from an underground coalmine fire - Coalmine... | ecosystem: Environmental > Terrestrial > Soil > Unclassified ... | reverse complement strand
CGCGAGCTGCGCGGCTGCCACGCGCGCGACATCCTCGACGGGGTCGCGGACCTGCTCGGCGCGCCGGCCGGCGCGCGCACGAGCCTGACGCCCGAGCTCGTCGACGAGGCCTGCGCCGCCTACTTCCTGTAGGGTTGCCGGGCGGGAGCCTTGTCAACTTCCGCCCGGCGGGAGTAGACACCGCGCCGCGCCTGGCGGTACGATCGCCCCGCCGCCCGGCGGGGCGCGGTGACCAGTGGCTATGCAGTCGATACTACGGCGCGCGGGATGGGCGCTCGCCGGAGCGCTGGCGATCGGCGTGATCGCCGTGGCCGCGCGCGGCGCGCACAGCGGCCCGCTCGACCCGCCGGGCACGCCCGGGCCGACGATGCTCTCCCTCGACCACCTGCCGCCGGACTGGATGCTCAAGCTGTCGGCGGCCAACGGCTGCAGCTCGCAGCGCTTCGAGTGCGTGATGCTGCGCGTGATCTGCAACCCGAACTGCCACTTCAACTTCGAAGGCGTGCTGGACCACGAGACCGGCCTCGTCTGGCAGCGCGACCTGACCGGGACGCAGACCGGCCGCACGTGGTCCCAGGCCGTCACTGATTGCCTGAACTTCCAGGGCGGGGGGAAGTACGGCTGGCGGCTGCCGACGATGGCCGAGGCGGCAAGCCTGATCGACCCGAACGTCGTCGGGCCGGCGGTGTCATTCCCGCCCGGCGCGCCGTTCATCAACGTGCCATTGGTCCCGTGGTACTGGACCGCGACGCAGGATTTCAGCAACGGCAACGGCCGCGACGTGTTCGCCGTGTACTACCTCTCCGGCAACGGCACGCCGGGGTTCGTGATCGCCGACAGCGTCGGTGGCTCGCCATACGGCGCCATGTGCGTGCGAGGCGCCGAATGACGCGCGAGGTACGGCGATGAGGTTGCTGCTCGGACGCGCGGGATGGGGCGTCGCCGGCGTGCTGGCGATCGTGCTCGCGTTGATGGCGTCGCGCGCGGCGCACGGCGGTCCGATCGACCCGCCGGCGCCGGTCGGCAGCACGTTGCAACCGCTCGATGAGCTGCCGCCGGACTGGGTGCAATTCCTCGACTCGGCCAACGGCGACGGCAACGGCTGCGGGTCGTCGCGGTTCGACTGCGTGATGCCGCACCAGTCGTGCGTGAACTCGATCTGCTTCACGGCCTATGAGGGCGTCCTCGACCACGAGACGGGCCTGGTCTGGCAGCGCAATCTGAGTAATTACGCGCTGCAGAGCTGGGAGAGCGCCGAGCAGGGATGCGGCAACTTCACCGGCGGCGAGCGCAAGGGCTGGCGGTTACCGACGGCCGCGGAGCTGATGTCGCTGCTCGACCCGACGGTCGTGTCGCCTTCCCCGTCGCTCCCCGCCGGCCACCCGTTCCAAAACGTGCCCTCCCAGAGCGCATTCTGGACATCGACGCGCGATCTCACCGGCGCGACGTTCTGGGTCGTGCGGCTGTCAGGCTTCAACCCCGGCGTCCCCGGCGATGCCGAGCCTGCGAACATCGCGACCGCGAACGGCGCCTGGTGCGTGCGGGCGGCGGACTGAACGGGCCGCGGCGGCGCGCCGCATCGCAGCGCGACGGGTTGTCGCGCCCGGGAGGCAGGGCGTAGGATCGGCGCCGCTGAACGTGTGAGGTGACCCCATGCGGCGCGTGATCGACCGGCTCGGCTGGGGCGCTGCGGCGGCGCTCGCGATCGCGCTCGTCGCCGTGATCGCGGGCGCCGTGCGGGCGGGCCCGCTCGACCCGCCAGGCGCGCCGGGAAGCACGCCGGGCGTCCGGCTTCCGGGGACGCCCATCACGCAGCCGGGGTCGTTCCCGATCGTGATCAACCAGCCGGGCTCGTACTACCTCGCGGAGAACATCACGGGGGTGTCCGGGCAGGACGGGATCGATATCGCCGCGAACGACGTCACGCTGGACCTCAACGGCTTCACGGTAAAGGGCGTCGTGGGATCGCTGCACGGGATCAACGTGTCGCTCGAGAACGACGTTGTGATCCGGAATGGGACGGTCACGGGCTGGGGACAGAACGGCATCAACACCGTCAGTGGCACACATGGGAGAATCGAAGGCATCATCGCCTCGTCCAACGCGGGGGACGGGATCACGTTCGGCTTCACGTACAGCGTGCTGCGCGACTGCCAGGCGTACGGCAACGGCAACCGGGGCGCGACGATCTTCGGGTCGTCGAGCCTCATCGAGCACTGCTCGTTCAGCAACAACGTTGGTCAGGGGGCGCAGGTGACGGGCGGGGTGAACCGCATCGCTGACAACCTGTTCGCGTCGAACGGCGCGAACGGCTGCTGCACGGGGCTCTGGGTGACGGGCGCATCCAACGTCATCGAGCACAACACGGCGCTTGCGAACGGCTTCTACGGCTTTTGGTTCGACGGTCCGACGAACATCGCCGTCGCGAACCTGGCGTCGTTCAACCTCAACGGCCCGTTGGGCGCGCAGTACAACATCACCGGCAGCTGCGGCGACTGCGATATCGCGGCGATGAACACGGCGGGGAACGCGCCGACCTACTGGGCGAACATCGACCGCTGACCTCGCGCCAGCGCGACGCGGGGACCGACGCTAGGGGCTCGCGTCCTCGCGGCGCGGCCAGAGCTTCCAGGCGAGCGCGCCGTAGACCACCGCATCGAGCGCCCAGTTGACGGCGCTGATCCCCGCGAGCTTCTTCGCCGGCGCGCCGCGCTCGACATCCAGGTACGGGAACCACATCCGGTCGAGGACGACGTGCGAGGCGACGAGGAGCGCGCCGAGCAGCGCGTCGCGGACGAGGTCGCGGTGGCCATCGGCGTTGCCGGCGCTGATCAGCCCGCCGAAGCCGGCGAGGGCGCCGGCGGTGAGCGCGAACTCGAGCGTGTGCGTGCCCTGGCGGTGGAGGCGCCAGGGGTCGCGATGCAGCACGGCGCCGGCGATGACGTCGGCATCGGGCAGGCTCGAGGCGACGGTCGCGGCGGCGAGGCCGAGCGGCGAGCGGACGCCGAGCCTGCGGGCGAGCGCGACGCCGAGCAGCGTGTGGCCGATCGGCGTCGACACGCTACTGGCCGGGGGTCGGCGTGAACTTGGCGCCGCCCGCATCCGGGTTCGGCACCAGGACGCTCGACGCCTGCCCGAGCTGCGAGCCATCCCAGGCGTAGGTGGTCTTGCGCAGTTGCGTCGGGCAGCACAGCGGGTCGTCGGTGCCGTAGGCGGCCTGCGTCTCGACGAGCTGTCCGTTCTCGACGGCGACGGTGATGCCGCTGCCACCGACCGGCTGCGCGTTGACGGCCAGGAGCTGGCGCGTGCCCGATGACGTGGGCGCGAGCACGAGGAATCCCAGGTTCCCGAGCGTGCCGCCGGAACTGACGGGGACGATCGCCTCGGCGTTGGCATCGCCGGTGAGGTCGGCGTAAAGCACGTCGTCCTGGCTCAGCTCGCCGCCGGTGGACGAGAGGAATGCCTTCACGATCGGGTCGGTCGCGAGGTCAACGGTGCGGATGTCGATGGGTGCCGGGGTGCTCGTGGCCTCGGGCGCCGGCGTGGGACTGTCGGAGACGGGCGTATGGTCATCGCCGACGCTGCCAATGCACGCGGCGAAGACGGGGAGGGCGAGGAAGACCACGAGGGCCGCGAGGAGGGGGCGCCGGAACATCGGCGGCAGTGTAGGAGCGTCGGCGAGGGGGCGGCAAGCGGCGGTCGTGGATCCGCCCCCGGAACTCGTCGAGGGCCGTGGAGTCGGTGCGCGGGATGTGGATCCATCGCGTGCCCGTCAACGGGACGCGCGCGCTCCGGCAAGCCCGTGGCGGGCGGCGTAGGCCGCCGCTTCGGCGCGGCGGCTCATGCCGAGCTTGTTGAGGATGTTGTGCACGTGGCGCGACGCGGTCGACGGCGCGACGACGAGGTCCGCGGCGATCTCGGCGTTCGTCTTCCCCTGGGAGAGCAGCGCGAGGACCTGCAGCTCCCGCGCCGACAGCGCCGGACGGTCGCCGATCTTCGCGTCGGTGCCGTTGCGCCGCGTCGCGGGCGCCTCCTGCGAGCGCATGAAGCCGACGATTTCGCGCGTGATGTCCTCGCTCGTGCAGGGAAGGAGCCAGTTCCCGGGCGAGACGACGAGCCGCGCCGTTGGGATGCCGGCGGCGACTTCGCCCACGACCGGCACGGTGAACGTCGCCGCATCCTCGCGCGCGAGCACGAGCGTCGGCGCGCGGACGACGGCGAGGTCGCACGATACGTCGTGGGTGCGCAGCGCCTCGCGGAAGCGCGGGAACTCGTCCTGCCGGATCGACGCGCGCATCACATCGGCCCACGCCGTGCCGTACGCGGCGCGCTCCGCGTCCCAGCCGCCGACGACGGCGTGCGCGAGCGTGCGCAGGTACATCTCCCAGTCACGCGTGGCCAGCGACGAGACGGCGCGCAGCGTCCCATCGCCGCGAACGGCCGCGGTGCTGATGGTCGGGATCCAGAGGATGAGCCGCGTCACGCGTTCCGGATGGGCCGCCGCGTAGTGGATCGTCACGCGCGCCGCGTCGGCGCTGCCGTAGAGGGCGAACCGCTCGAGCCCGAGCGCCTGGGCGACCGCGTCGATGTCGCGCGTGAACCCGTCGAGGCTCAGGTCATCAACGCCGTGGTCCGAGCGACCGCATCCCCGCGGGTCGTAGACGATGAGGCGCGCGGCGGCGCTCACGTCCTCCGGATGTGACGCCGTGAGCGGGCTCGTGAAACCGACGGTGAAGTTCGACCAGGGGATGCCGGTCGCATAAATCAGTGGTTCGCCCTGGCCGAGCTCAGTGAAGGCGATGCGCACGCCGTCGGCGGCGCGCGCATAGCGGATGGGATACGGCATGACAGGGCAAGTATAGGCCCGGCCGCCCGGCCCCGCCGCAGGCGCCAGCGCGCCGTCCTCTGCGCGCGAGACAGGATCCCGGCGCGAGGACGGCGCGCGGCCGTACCTCAGTCGCTGTGCCCGTGGATGGCGGCCGTGCCGGGGAGGCACGAGACGTCCGGGTTCCAGTCAGCGAACGTGCCCGCCGGGTTCTTCGTGAATACCCACGCATGCAGCACGTACACCCCCAGGCCGGCGTTCAGGTGCAGCGGGAGATCCTCCGGCGTCAGCCCGCGCAGCACGGGCAGCTCGCGGTGGCCGTCCGCATCGAGCGGGTGCGCGGCGTCCCACGGCGCCTGCGGGACGATGTACTCCACCGCTCCGAGGTGCAGGCGCCCGTTGGGGTCCTGCTGATACACCATCGCCTCCGGCTGTGTGGGGTCGAGCGTCAGGTCCATGAGGCCGGTGTTGATGTAGTGGATACCCATGCCGCCGGTCCCGGGCAGCTCGAAGCACTGGTCGAGTCCGGGCTGCGGCTGCCACCCCGCATCGAACGCGGTATCCGGGTTGTGGAACTTGCCGACCGACGCCTTGAGCGCGGCGGTGCCCGACGCGCCCTTCGAGGCGGCCACGTTGGCAGCGAAGAACGACGCGGCGCCCGCGACAACGGCGGTTAGCGCCGTCGCGATCGCGAGCTTCCATTGAATCTGCATGTTGGTCCTCCTGCGGGGGAATTGTGCGGTGAACGCAGTTCGAGTCTGACCCTCGCAGGGCGCGGGCAACATCGTCCGGTCGGTGGAAACGTGCGCGCGAGCGCTCCACCGTACGGTGTACGGACGGACGCTGGCCGGCGACGCGAGAGGACCAGGAATGGTGGGCGGTACAGGACTTGAACCTGTGACCTCTTCCGTGTGAAGGAAGCGCTCTTCCAGCTGAGCTAACCGCCCGCGCGTGGTAGCGCATTCTAGCAAACAGGCGCACGCACGACGGCCGCGCGGCGCGCCGCCGGGAGGCGCCGTCCGGTGCGCGATGCTGCTTGTAGGCGCCGCGATGCGGTTGGTACAATCCCGCAGCCTTCCGTGACCCGCCGGCATCCCGCGGGACCCGCGTTTCACAGGGCGGCCGCGAAGGCCAGGCGACCGCTGCCGAGGTGGCGGAACGGCAGACGCGCTGCGTTCAGGGCGCAGTGTCCGCAAGGGCGTGTGGGTTCAAATCCCACCCTCGGCACCAGGACAACCGCATAGTCGCGCGAAGCGCACGCGCTTGTAGCTCAGTGGATAGAGCGCTGCCCTGCGGAGGCAGAGGTCGTGGGTTCGAGTCCCGCCAAGCGCGCCACCCCAACTTCTGGCAGCGTAGCTCAGGGGTTAGAGCAACCGGCTCATAATCGGTAGGTCGTTGGTTCGAATCCAACCGCTGCTACCAGCGCACTCCGGGCGGCCGCAGAGGCCGCCCTTCGCGTGCGCGCCGAAAGGCGTATGGCTCCCGCCGGCACCGCGCGCCTACATCGAAGGAGAGACCGCGCGAGGCGCACCAAGGGAGGACGGCGAGATGGATCTGACGCTCGAGCGCAACGAGATCGACGTGCTGCACCGCGTCCTGACGCAGTACCTGTCTGACCTGCGGATGGAGGTGCGGGACACCGAGGACTACGACTTCCGCCAGCGCCTGAAGCGCGAGGAAGAGACGGTGAAAGCGATCCTCGACCGCCTGGGTAGCGTCCCCGCGCAGGGGGCGCCATCGCCGTAGCGCTCACACCTCGAGGCGGAAGCCCTGCCCGCGCAGCGTGGTGATGTAGCCGCGCTCGCCGCCGGCCTGCACCAGGCGCTCGCGCACGCGGCGCACGAGCGCATCGAGCGCCTCTTCCGACACGCCCTCGGCGTGCGCGTCCGGCCACACGTGCGCGATCAGCTCCTCGCGGCCGACGACCTTGCCGCTGCGCTCATAGAGGTACGAGAGCAGCCGGAACTGCTCGTTGGAGAGCCCCGGGCGCGCCTCGACGCCGTGGACGTAGACGCGGCGCGATTCGAGGTCGACGCGCAGGCGCGGCGGCTCCGCGGGCACGACGTGCTCGGGCGAAGGAACGGCCGACTCGACCGCGTGCGCCGGGACGCCCGCCGTCGCGAGCGCCGGCGCCGCGGGCACGCCTCCGGCGGGCGCGCCGGACGTCCGGCGCCGCCAGACGAACGCGGCGGCGGCGAGCGCGCCGAGCGCCAGGACTGCGGACGGGACGCCGACCGCGATGGGAAGCAGGGAACGTCCGCCGCCGTCGGCCGACGTTGCCGTCTGAGGCTCCGGCGCGCCGCGCGGCCCCGCTTCGACCGCGAGCGGGTGCGACACGAGGGCGCCGACGCTGGCGGTCGCCGTGTACGAGCCGCGGCCGGCGAGCGGGAGCTGCGCGCCGGCGATGCCGTCGACCGTCGCGGCGTTCGCGGTCACGACGGTCGTGCCCGAGCCGGTCAGCGTGAACCGCACGGTAGTGCCGTCGGGCACCGGGTTCCCGTTTCGGTCGAGCACGGGGCCGGCGACGAGCCCGACCTTCCCGGCGTCGGCGGGCACGTTGCCCGTGCTCTGGCCGAACACCGACACGCGCAAATCCTGATCCGGATCCGGCTGGACGGCATCGGCGACGCTGTAGAAGATGCCTGACACGTCGACCGGCGAGTGGCCGCGTGGCGTGACATCGCCGAAGAGCGCGCGGAAGCCGCTGTCGATCGCCGGCTCGGTCTTGCCGTAGACGGCGAAGTACGCGGCGAGCTTGCTGATCTCCGTCGAGTCGAGGTGATAGGGCACCGTGTAGGCGATCGCGACGAGCGACTTGTTGCGCACGTCGACCGGCGCGGAATCGAGGAAGCGCTTGACGGCGCCGGACGCCGGGTACTGGTTCGGGTTGTAGTCGGCGATGGCGAAGATGATCCATGCGGCGTCGGCCACCTGCTTCGCGACGGCGGCGTTCTCCGGAGCATCAGGCTGGGACAGCCAGGCGTCGAGCGCGCCGAAGCTGATGGTGCTGACGTCGCCGGGCTTCAGCCGGCCCTCTCCGTCCGGGCCGTAGAGCCGGAGCAGTTCGTCCTGCAGGGACGACGCCGTCTTGATCCGATAGGGATAGCAGTCCGCCCAGCACTCGGCGATGAGCACGTGCTCCGGCGAGAGCGGCCCGCGCGGCAGGCGCGCGCGCAGCTCGGCGACGCTCGCCGGCTGGATCAGGGTGAGCGCGTCGTCGGAGAGCGCACGCATGGCGTCGGTCGCCTGCCCCGCGGCCGCGGCGGCGCGGTCCGGGTCCGCGAGCACATCGGCCAGGCGCAGCGACGGGTACAGCCGCACCTTTTCGGCGACGACGTGGCGGACGGCGTCATCGACGCGGCGGCGGAAGTCAGGGTCTTCGCTGTACTGCTCGCGCATGTACAGGATGCTGTCCTGGATCATCGGGAGCTGGTTGTCCTTCCAGCCGGGGTGCGCGGGGTCGGCGTAGAACTCGATGAGCGGCAGCAGGTCGCTCCCGGCCATCAGCGCGTCGCGGACGACGGTGCGGTTGGGGAAGTCGGGCTGGCCCTCCTGCTGGGCGTACCACTTCTTCACGGCCGGGACGCCAAGCGAGTCGCTCATCACGAGGTGGTCGTTGCGCCAGGCGGCGAACTCGGGCAGCGCCATCAGCGTGGCGAACGCGGGCGCATCGAGCGAGATCGGGCGCGTGAACGGCTCCGCGCCTCCAGCGACGAAGTTGCGGTAGCGGATGTGCGAGACCATCATCGCGTCCGTCGTGCCGAGCGGGTCGGCGCCATCGCTGCGGTCCACCTCGGCGAACGGCGCGAGCTCGAGCGCGCGGAGCTGGTCGAGCGACTTGTTGACGGTCGGCACCTCGTTGTCCGTCGAGCGGTCGCTGCCGCCGTGGCCGGGGAAGTGCTTCGCGACGGTCAGCATGCGTCCGGCGCTGCCTTCGTGGACGCCGCGGATGTAGGCGCGCGCCAGCTCGCCGACCCAGGTCGCGTCGCCGCCGAACGCGCGCGTGCCGATGTCGCCGCTGCCGCCGGAGCGCGGGCTGGCGAGCACGTCGGCGACGGGGCCGAGCAGCATATTGATGCCCGCGGCGCCCAGCTCGCTGCCCTGCGCGTGGCCGACGTCGTAAGCGTGCTGTTTGCTCCACGTCGCGCCGACGGTCATGTTGTCAGGCAGCGGCGAATAGCCGTTCGTGATGTTGCTGAACGGGAAGAGGTCGCCCTCGTTGTCGGTGGCGATGAGGAGCGGGAGGAAGTACTCGCCGCTGCCGTCGGCCCGCCGGCTCGCCTCGTACGCGCGCTGCTGCAGGCCGTTGGTGAGCGCGGCGAGCTGGCGGGGCGTATCGCCGCGGTTGACCACGTTGCCGTTGCTCGCCGTCACGATAACGGCGCCAACCCTGAAGTCGCGAATGAGCCCGGCGATGTCGGACTGCGCCGAGACGTCATCGCCGACGAAGTTCACCATCACCAGCTGGCCCACGCGCTCGTCGATGGTCATCGAAGCGACGACGCGCGCGGCCGTGGCATCGAGGTCGGGCGTGGGCGTGGGCTCCTGCGCGGCGGCGCCGCCGCCGGGCCGCGGCGAAAGCGCGATCGCGAGCGCCAGCGCCAGGACGAAGATCGCCCGCGCCCGCAGCCTCCTCCGCGTGCCGCGCTTCCTGCGCCCGAGTCGCATCAGGCGGATTATGCCACTGCCTCGAAGCGAGGAGATAGTCGCGGATGCGAGGCGTCGGGGCGCGCCCTACAACTCGAGGCGCGTGCCGACCGAGTTCGGGATGTAGGCGTCGGCGAAGCGCTGCGCCAGGACGTGCTGCGCGCGCCAGCCGGTGCAGTGCGCGGGGACGACGAAAGCCGGCGCCAGCGCGGCCAGCGCCTCGACCGTCGCGGGGATGATCGGCTCGAAGAGGGGGCCACTGAGATGGAACCCGCCGACGACCGCGTACAGCTCCTGCACGCCCGTGAGCTTGCGGGCGTAGCGGAGCGTATTGACGATGCCGGCATGCCCGCAGCCCGTGAGCACGACGAGGCCCTTGTCGCGCACGTGGACGATCAGCGCCTGGTCGTCGAGCGTGAGCGGGTCGGGCTGCCACGCGCCGTCTCGCAGCGCCTGCTGCACGGGGAATCCCTTCTCGAACTCGGTCGTGCGGTCGACCTCGCCTGTGACGAGCAGCGAGCCATCGAAGAGGAACGACGGGTGCCGGTCCTCGATGATTTCGAAGCCGGCGCCCGTCAGCGCGCCGCGGCTCGTCGAGGGGATCTCGATCGCATCGCGGCCGGGGATGGCGATGCGGCGCTGCGTCCAGAAGTCCGGGTGGATGATCACCGGGAGGTTGGCGCGCCCGAGCGCGCGGGCGATGCCGGAGAGGCCGGTGGTGTGATCCATGTGCCCGTGGCTCATCACGATCACCTCGACGTCCTTCGGCGACAGGTCGAGCCGGCGCATGTTCCCGATGACGCCGTCTGGCGTGAGGCCGGCGTCGAACAGGATGCGATGCTCGGTGCCGCCCTTCGCCACGGTGACGAGCGCCGAGAAGCCGTGCTCGGCCTGCAGGGCGTCGAACGTTTCGCCGCCGACGAGCGTCGGCGCCGGGAGGCGCGGCATGTCGCCGCGCCCGGGGTCGGCGAGCCCGCCGCGACGCTTCGCGGGGCCCTCGCTCTGCATGAGCGCGTCGCTCACGTTGTCCATCAGCAGCGTGATCGCGACGGAGTCCACGGGATCGAGCGCGAAGGTGGTTACCAGCGGACGCTCCTTCGGGCCGCGCGCGCCGTCAATCGAGCTGCGCGAGGAAGTTGCGGTACATGCGCAGACCGGCCTCGCCGGACTTCTCCGGGTGGAACTGCGTCGCGACGATGTTGCCGCGCGCGATGACGGAGGCGAAGCGCACGCCGTACTCGGTCTCGCCGATGATCACCGATTCATCGTCGGGCACCGGGACGTAACTGTGCACGAAGTAGAAGTAGCTCTCGTCCGGGATGCCTTCGAAAATCGGGTGGGGGCGCGTCTGGCGCACCTGGTTCCAGCCCATGTGCGGCACCTTCTGGCCCGCGGGCAGGCGCTTGAGGCGGCCGGGGATGATGTCCAGGCACTCGTGCTCGCCGCCCTCCTCGCTGACCGAGAGCAGCGCCTGCTGCCCCATGCAGACGCCGAAGAAGGGCCGCGCGGAGGCGATGAACTCGCGCACCGGCCCGACCATGCCCGACTCGCGCAGGTTGCGCATGGTGTACTCCGCTGCGCCGACGCCGGGCAGGATCATCGCGTCCGCGGCAGCGACGGCGGCCGGATCCGCCGTGACGCAGGGCTCATGGCCCACGTGGGCGACGGCGCGGGCGACGCTGCGCAGGTTCCCCGCACCGTAATCGACGATGACGACGCTTGGCGGCATGGCATCGCAGTGTAGCGGACGCGCCGCCGCGGGGAGCATCGACCCAGCACGGCCGCCGTCCTAGACTCAGGCGTGGCCACGCAGACGGAGACCCGCGAGTACGAGCAGGCGAAAGCCCGCGTCGAGGAGCTGCGGTCGCTCATCGCCTACCACGAGCACCGCTACTTCGTGCTGGACTCGCCGGAGATCTCGGACGCCGAGTTCGATGCGCTCGTGCAGGAGCTGCGGGCGCTCGAGGCGAAACATCCGGAGCTGATCACGCCGGACTCGCCGACGCAGCGCGTGGGCGGGGCGCCGGTCGAGACGCTGGGCATCGTCGAGCACCGGGTGCCCTTGCTGTCGCTGGCGAACGCGTTCAGCGAGGACGACCTGCGCGCCTGGCACCGGCGCGTCGCGGCGCAGATCGAGCGCGACGACTTCGCGCTGGTCTGCGAGCCGAAGATCGACGGGCTCGCCGTCGCGCTGGTGTACGAGGACGGGCGGCTGACGACGGCGGCGACCCGCGGCGACGGCATGCGCGGCGAGAACATCACACAGAACGTGCGGACGATCCGCTCGGTGCCGGCGCGCCTGAAGGGCAGCGTCCCGCCGCGCTTCGAGGTGAGAGGCGAGATCTACATGACGAAGAGCGGCTTCGAGAAGCTGAACTACGAGCGCGGCGAGGCGGGGTTGCCGCTGTTCGCCAGCCCGCGCAACTCCGCCGCCGGATCGGTGCGCCAGCTCGACCCGAAGGTGACGGCGTCGCGGCCGCTCGACATCTTCCTGTACCAGCTCGGCTGGATGGAAGGCGCCGAGCCGCCTGCGACGCACCACGAGGCGCTCGAATGGATCGCGTCGCTGGGGTTCCGCGTGAACCCGAACATCCGGCGCTTCGAGACGATCGACGAGGTTGCCCGCTTCTGCGCGGAGTGGACAGAGAAGCGCGATTCGCTGGACTACGAGATCGACGGCATCGTGGTGAAGGTCGATTCGCTCGCCTACCAGCGGCAGCTCGGCGCCGTGGGGCGCGAACCGCGCTGGGCGATCGCCTTCAAGTTCCCGCCGACGCAGGCGACGACGAAGCTGTTGCGGATCGACGTGAACGTCGGACGCACGGGCACCCTGAACCCCTTCGCGGTGCTGGAGCCGGTGAAGATCGCCGGCGCGACGGTGCAGCTCGCGACGCTGCACAACGAGGACGACATCCGCCGCAAGGACATCCGCGAGGGCGACACGGTGATCGTGCAGCGCGCGGGCGATGTCATCCCGCAGGTGGTCGGCCCGGTGCTGAGCAAGCGCACCGGCGGTGAGAAGGTGTTCCGCATGCCGCGCAAATGCCCTGCGTGCAAGACGCCCGTCGCGCGGGCCGAGGGCGAGGCGATGTACTACTGCCCGAACCGGCAGTGCCCGGCCCAGCGCTTCCGCCTGCTCGAGCACTTCGTCGGGCGCGGCGCGATGGACATCGACGGCATCGGCGAGTCGCTGGCGGCGCAGCTCATGCGGGCGGGACTCGTGCAGGACGGCGCAGACCTGTACTACCTGAAGGACCACCGCGACGAGCTGCTCGGGCTGGAGCGCCTGGGCGAGAAGAGCGTCGACAACCTGCTCGCGTCGATCGAGGCGAGCAAGCGGCGGCCGCTCGCGCAGGTGATCTTCGCGCTCGGCATCCGCCACGTCGGCGGCGAGGTGGCGTCAATCCTGGCGAACCACTTCGGGAGCATCGACGCGTTGATGGACGCCGAGACGCATGACATCGACGCGATCCCGGGGATCGGCACGAAGATCGCCGAGAGCGTGCGCGAGTTCTTCACGCTCGAGGAGAACCGCCGCATCATCGACAAGCTGCGCGCGGCGGGGGTGAACCTGCGCGAGGAGTCGGGGGGCGCGCGCGAGGGACCGCTGAGCGGGCTGACGTTCGTGATCACGGGGCGGCTCGAGCGCTTCTCGCGCGACGCGGCGGAGGCGCTGGTGAAGCGCCACGGCGGCGCCGCCGCATCGAGCGTCACGAAGAAGACCGATTACCTCGTGGTCGGAGCCGAGCCGGGGTCGAAGCTCGCGAAGGCGCAGCAGCTCGGCACAACGATCCTGGACGAGGCCGGCTTCATCGCGCTGCTGCGCGAGCGCCACATCGAGCTGCCGGCGTAGCGGTCAGGCGACCTGCTCGTCCTCGCCGGCCGCGAACGCTTCCTCGTCGTGGTCGATGTGGTCGTCGGAGATCGCGTGGGCGCCGCGCGCCTGCAGGTGCGGCTTCGCGGCCATCATCGCCTCGAACGCGGCGACGACGTTCGGGTCGAACTGCGTGCCGCTGTTGGCGCGGATCTCCTGCATGGCGTCCTCGTGCGACATCGCCTTGCGGTAGGGGCGGTCGGAGGTCATCGCGTCGTACGAGTCCACCACGGCGAAGATGCGCGCGTCGATCGGGATCTTGTCGCCTTCGAGGCCGAACGGGTAGCCGCCACCGTCGAAGCGCTCGTGATGATAGAGGAGGATGGGCAGCGCGCCTTCGAGGAAGCCGACCTTGCCGACCATGACGCCGGCGAGGAGCGGGTGCTTGCGCATCGCCTCCCACTCCATGGCGTTCAGCTCCTTGGGCTTCTTGAGCACGGCGTCCGGGACGCCGATCTTGCCGACGTCGTGCAGCAGCGCGCCGCGCTCCATGTCGACGAGCGCGCTCGCGGGCACGTTCATCGCGCGCGCGAGGTGCGACGTGAGGCGCGCGACGCGTTCGCAGTGGCCCTCGGTGGCGTCGTCCTTCGTGTCGAGCGCGGCCATCAGCACCTTGAGCGTCGAATCGTAGGACAGCTCGAGCTCGTCGGCGTACGAGCGCATCTTCGCGAAGAGCAGCGCCTGCTCGACGGCCATCACCGCCTGGTCCGCCAGCTCCTCGACGACGCGCTGCTCCGCCTGGGTGAAGCCGCCGAGCGACGAGCCGCGGAGCGTCGAGACGACGCCGATCACGCGGCCGCGGGCAGAGAGCGGGACGCAGAGGACGGCGACGTGCCCGCTCATGGTCATGTCGGGCGTGACGAGCTGCTCGTACGAGGACGCGGGCTGCTCGCTCGCGATGGTCGTGTTCGTGGCGACGCAGCGGCGCATGAACCACTCTTCGGCCGCGCGCTGGTGCTGCTCGATTGAGCCCGTGGCATGGTTGTAGGTCGTGCGCAGGATCATATCGCCGGTATCGTGGTCGAACAGCGCGACGAGGCCGTACTGTCCGCGCGCGAGGGCGGTACCGTCGCGCGCGATCTGCGCGAGCACTTCCGGGAGGTCGAGCGACGAACGGATCTCCTGGCCGGTGGTGTAGAGGTACTGCAGGCGCCGGTGCTCACCGACGAAGCTGCGCACGCTCAGCCAGAACGCGCCCTGCAGGATGATGTAGAGGACCACCGCGAAGGCGGCCGTCATGCTGACGGCGACGCTCTGCAGCGTGCCGATCGGGCCATCGATGCGGGAAGCGGAGCGGTCCACCTCGATCACGTAGTCGCCGGCGGTGTCGTAAACGGCGAAGAGGTGCGTCCCATCGCTCGCGCGGAGGCGCGCGTAGGAACCGCTGGGCGCGGCCGAGCCCTCGATGGCGGCGCCGCTGGCGAAGACCGGGGCGCCCGCGCTCCAGATGCGCACGGCGGCGATATCGCCGGCGACGAGCGGCGGTACGGCGGCGGCGGCGCGCGCGCGCACGGCGCTCGCGGTGACGTCCGGGCCACCCGGGAAGACCGCCTGGCGCACCTGGGCGCCCGAGCCGTGACGGGTGGTCGCAGCCGCGGTCGACTCGAGCGAACCGGCGATCAGCGCGCGGATGACGAGGCAGAACACCGCGGCGAAGGTGGCCACGACGATGAAGCTGACAATCGCGAACCGCAGGTGCGACTTCGACTTCGAGCCGTACAATGGCCCCTCGCTAGATTCCCGCGTCCTACCTGTTATCGGTATCGGCGGCGGCGGCCTGCAGCCGGACGGCGGCGCCCCCGCGGGAAGGGGCTGTTATAGTGATCCCCGTGCAGGACAAGCTCGCCCGCCTCCACGCCATTCTCCGGGAGATGGAATCGGTCGTCGTCGCCTTCTCGGCGGGGGTCGACAGCACGTTCGTGGCGGCGGTGGCCGCCGACGTCCTCCGGGAGCGGGCCCTGGCCGTGACGGGCGTCTCCCCTTCCGTCCCGGCCTCGGAGGTCGAGGAGGCGAAGCGCCTCGCCGGCCAGATCGGGATCCGCCACGTGCTGCTGGGGACGTCCGAGATGGACCGCCCGGGGTACGTCGAGAACACGCCCCTGCGCTGCTACCACTGCAAGACGGAGCTGTACTCGCTGCTGGAGGAGATGGCCGCGCGCGAGGGCTACGCCTGGGTCGCGGACGGGTGCAACCTCGACGACCTGGGCGACCACCGGCCGGGCCGGGTGGCTGCCGCCGAGCACCGGGTGCGGAGCCCGCTGCTCGAAGCGGAGCTGACCAAGGCGGAGATCCGCGAGCTGTCGCGCGAGCGCGGCCTGCCGACGTGGGACAAGCCCGCGATGGCCTGCCTCTCGTCGCGCATCCCCTATGGCACGCCGGTGACCGTCGAGGCGCTGGACCAGGTCGGCGCGGCGGAAGCGTTCCTGCGCGGGCTCGGCCTGCGCCAGCTCCGCGTGCGGCACCACAACGACGTAGCACGCATCGAAGTCGAGCCGGAGCACATCGCGACCGTCGTCGAGCACCGCGAGCGCATCGTGCGGCGCCTGAAGAACCTTGGCTACAAGTACGTGACGCTGGACCTGCTGGGTTTCCGCAGCGGCTCGATGAACGAGGGGATCGCGTCGGCCGCGCCGCCGCGAGGGCGAAGAGCAGACCGCAGACAACAGAACTGAGCGATTGCCGCGTTGTCGGCGCCGCGCCTACCAGTGTCCCCAGTAGATCGGGTTGGTCAGCGCGTGCACGACCTCGCCGCGCTCCGGGCGGCCGCGGAAGCCGCGCACCTCGATGCGCAGGTAGTCGTCGCCGTCGAGCGCGTGCGTGAACTCCGCGTCGTACTCCTCCACGCCGGGGTCGATCTCCCGCACCAGCCCGCGCTTCGAAAAGAAGCGGATGTGCTTCTCCGCCGGGCCGCGGTACTTCACGCGAAACGCCATCCGCCGCGCGCCCTCGACCAGATCGCCGGGCAGCGCCGAAAAGCTGCCGTCGCCGGCCGCGTCCGCGCGCAACTCCACGAACGGCCCGACGGGCGCCTCGGAGATGAACACGCGCCCGGCGGCGACGGCGTCGAGCACCGCGCGCTCCGTCAGCGGCCCTTCGACGTAGACCCACGTGCAGGGTTCGCCCGGGCCGTTCGGCTGCGTCATCGTCGCGGGCGGGACGCAGTGCGAGTCGCTCCCGCCCACGGCGACGATGCGCCGGCCCGCATCGAGCTGCGCGACCCAGCGCGCGAGCGCCGGCTCGTTGAACCAGCGCCAGGGCGCGTTCCACACCTCGACGGCCTGGTAGCCGGCGACCCCGTCGTGCGTCCAGGGAATCGGCGAGTCGGGGTGGTTGATGGAGAACATCGACCCGCGCGCGTTCGCATGGTCGATGAGCCGCTGCACGCGCTCATCGTCGCTGCCGCGGAAGTCGATCCAGCCGTCGAGGCCCCAGACGTTCGCGTGGCCGCCGTACATCGTGATCTCTTCGCCGGCGATGAGCAGCGGCGCTCGACCGTCGTTGAGGCGCGCGAGGTCGTGCCAGTGGCTGATCGTGTTGTGGTCGGTGAGCGCGAAGTAGTCGAGCCCGGCCCGCTGCGTGTACGCCACGATCTCGTCGACGGTGTTCGCGCCGTCCGAGTGCTCGCTGTGCGCGTGGAGGTCGCCGCGGTACCAGCGCCCGCCGCCCGCCTCGCCGCCGGCGATCACCGGCGCGCGCGGCATGCCGGGCACCGGCACCTCGCCCTCGGCCTCCTCGGGCGCATCCGGATCGAGGTCCAGGTCGATGTTGACGCGGTATCGCACCACGGGATCGTCGATTTTCGAGCAGCCGAAGAGGATCGTCCATTCGCCGGGTTGGATCGGGCCGCGCAGGTAGCCCGGCGTTGCGCCGCGCGGCTCGATCCAGAAGCTGCTCCGCGCGCCACCGCTCCAGCCGCGGAAGCCGGCGCCGAGGAACTCCGCGCCGCGCACATCGAACACGCCGATATCGATGTTGTTGCCGGCATGGGTCTCCTGGGCGCCGCGCACCTGGTTCTCGTAGAAGTAACTCACCTCCAGGCGGCGCGCGCCCCGCGGCACCTCGAACGGCAGGTAGACGTACTGCGCCCGCATGTCGTCGGGCGTGACGGCGCCTTCGAGCCGGATCTTGTGCCGCACGCGTGCCCTCCGCGAGGGCCAGTATAGGCGCGAGGCGCGCGGGGACAATCGCGCGGTAAGGGGTGCCGGTACAATCCGGCCATGGAGCTGAGCCGCGCGGAAGTGGACGCCTTCCTCGCCGAGCGGCACACGCTCATCATCGCGACGCTGCGGCACGACGGCTGGCCGCAGATGACGACGGTCTGGTATCGCTGGGACGGCGCGGCGTTCTGGATTAGCACGAACCGCGACCGCGCGAAGTACCGCAACCTGCGCCGCGACGCGCGCGTCACCGTCCTGGTCGATGCGCCGCCGCGCGAGACGTCGGTCGCGGCCTACGGTCGGGCGGAGGAGGTCGCGCGGGACGCGGCCGCCTATGACGGGGCGCTGGCGATCGTCAGCCGCTACGTCGAGAATCCCCGGGCGTACCTCGACGCGCGACGGGACGACCCGCGCGTGCTGATCCGGATCGCGCCGGAGCGCATGGTGACCTGGAAGCTGGAGTGACGATGTCTGAACTGCCGCTGGACGACCCCATCGTCGCCGAACTGCTGGGCGGCGCCAACCTCGCGCGGCTGGCGTACATCGGGCTCGGCGGACGGCCGCACGTCGTGCCTATCTGGTTCACGCACCGCAACGGGGAAATCGTGATGATCACCGGCCCGAAGGCCGACAAGGTTCGCGCGATCACCGCGAATCCGGCGGTCTCACTGACGATCGACTCGAGCACGCCTCCCTACCACGTGCTCCTGATCGACGGGGACGCGACCATCGAGCCGACCGTAGGGATGGCCGAGGAATACCCGGAGATCGTGCGGCGCTATCTCGGCCCGGCGGCGGACGCCTACCTCGCGGGGATGCGCGACCGCGTGCGCGAAGAGCGGCGCATCCGCGTGCGCGTGCGGTCGTGGCGGGTGCTCGACTTCGTCAAGCGCTTCCCGAAAAGCCTGCGATGAAGAACAGCGAAGAGCTGCTGCGCGCGGCACTGACGAAAGTGCCGGCCGCGCTGGCCGAGCACGTCCTGCGCGTGGTCGAAGAGGCGGTGCCGCTCGCCGACGCGCACGGCGTCGACCGCGAGGCGGCGAAGATCGCCGCCCTCGGCCACGACCTGCTGCGCGCGCACGGGCGCGAGTGGTTGCTGTCGATCGCGCGAGATCAGGGGCACGCGCTCGACGCCAGCGAGCGGCTGGCGCCGGTGCTGCTGCACGGACCGCTCGCGGTGCCGATCCTGCGCGAGCAGTACGGCGTGCTCGACGCCGACGTCCTCGGCGCCATCGCGGCGCACACGACGGCGGCGCCCGGCATGAGCGCGCTGCAAAAAGTGCTCTTCCTCGCCGACAAGATCGAGCCGCACAAGGCGGACGGCCACGCGCCCGTGCTGCAGGTGCGCGACCTCGCGGCCCACGATCTCGACGCCGCGCTGGCCGCGTACCTGGACTACCAGGTGCGCTTCGCCGTCGAGCACAACTGGCCGGTACACCCGAACACGGTGGCCGCGCGCAACGAACTGCTCGCCGCGCGCGCGGAACGCGCCGGCGAGAACTAGTTACCCGGGGACGCCGGACCGCAGCGGGTCGAGGCGGAGCGCCTGCGTCTTCTCGGCCGGCTCCGCGCCGAGGTCGTCGGCGAGCACCGGCCGCGGTGCACGCCGCGCTGCACGCGATCGTGGCTCATCGTCCCAGATCGCACCGAACAGCGCGTCGCGCCCGCACGGGGCGCAGGCGCCGGCTGGCCAGGAACGCGAACGCCAGCCGGCCGTGCCGCGCGGGAAGTTCCGCTGCTGTCCGGACGACCGGCGCGCCGGGCATCGAGGACGTGGGTGCGCCAGGCGTTTCCCTTGCTGGGCGCGGACACCTGAGCGGCGGCGCCGCGGAGGAGCGGGGAGGGCCGCTCCTCCGCCGCAGCCTACGGGAATGTCACCATGATGGTCTTCGAGACCTCGGGCGTCAGCGGCGTGTGGTCGGTGTTGTGCAACTGCACCTTGATCTCATGCGGCCCGGATGCGATCTGCGGCATCGCATCGTTCGGCAAAGAGACCTCGTCGCTGACGCTCAGGCCGGCGTACTTCCCATCGACGTACACGTGCCAGTGCCCCACCCCCGGATTCTGCGCGGCCGGCTGGCCGATTTTCGTGCCGTCCAGCCTGAGGCCGCCGATCTTCACGCGCACCACCAGCCGCTGGTCCGTCAACGTCGCTCCGTCGGAAGGCGAGACGATCTCGATCGATGGTGAGCCCGGCGCGGCGGTATACGCCATCGCCTGCGGGAAGTTCACCATCACGCTGTCCGTCTTCTCCGGCATCAGCGGCGTGTGGTCCGTGTGGTGGAGTTGCACCTTGATCTCGTGCTCGCCCGCAGGAATCTGCGGCATCGCGTCGTTCGGCAGCGAGATCACGTCGCTCACGCTGAGCCCGGCGTATTTGCCGTCGACATACACGTGCCAGTGCCCCACCCTTGGATTCTGCGCGGCCGGCTGGCCGATCTTCGTGCCGTCGAACTTCAGCCCGCTGGCGCGTACCCGGACCTCGAGCCGGTCCCCGGCCGCCGTCGCGTCCGCAGCCGGAGAGACGATCTCGATGCTGGCATTCTCGTCACCCGCCGCCGGCGTGGACGACGATGGCGTCCCGGCCTGCGTCGGAGCGCGGCCGGCGTTCGCCGTCGACGTCTTGTCCGCGGAGCTCGTGCCGCTCCCGCAGGCCGCCATCGCCAATGCCGCGAGCGCCATGAGCGCCGCGGCCACCGCGTACCGATGAATCTTCATGCTCCCTCCTCACAGCTACTTCTGCCTGGCCGCGCAGGCCGCGCCGATACGTCTGCCGACCTCCCTTCGTCGTCAACGGCTCTCGCCGCGCTAGTACGCGCTAGTAGTTGCTGAACGTCCCGGATGCGATCCCGGCCCCTGACGTCGCGGGCTGCGTCGGCGCCGGCGCGGCGCCCGACGTGCCGCCGCTCACGGTGATCGTGGCGGTCATGAACGGGTGGAGGTCGCAGTGGTAGGAGAACGTCCCCGGTTGCGAGAGCGTGACGGTCTTCGACTCGCCCGGGTTCAGCGCGCCGGTGTCGAAGGAGCCGTCATCGGCTGTCGCCGTGTGCGTTTCGCTGCCGGTGTTGGTGAAGGTGATGGTCGCGCCGGCGGGCACGGTCACCTGTTTGGGGTCGAAGTTCCAGGCGGTCGCCGGGTTGCCCGGGCCTTCGACGATGTTGATCTGCGTCTCGGACGAGCCGGTGCCGCGGACTCCACCCGTCGCGGGGGACGATGCCGGCGGCGAGGCGGCGGGCGATGACTTCGAGCCGCCCGACGAGCCGTAGCCGCCTCCTCCGCAGGCGGCGAGGGCGAGCGCGGCGGCCGCAAGGACGGCGACGGCGACGAACGGCGGTCGAACGCGAATGCGTGGCATGAACTGCACCTCCGATACAAGGGGTGCGTCGCGCAACGCCTCGTGGATTCATCGCCGGCCCCCGGTCGAGGTAGCCGGGCAGGATTACCGAGGTTCGCTGTTGGCGCGGCCGGTGTCGGCCAGCCAGCGCGCGGCTTCCTTCGCGTGGTACGTGATGATGATGTCCGCGCCCGCGCGCTTGATCGCGGTGAGCGTCTCGAGCACGGTGCGGCGCTCGTCGAGCCAGCCGGCGGCGACGGCAGCCTTCACCATCGCGTACTCGCCGCTCACGTTGTAGGCGGCGAGCGGCGCATCGAACTCCGCGCGCGCGGCGGCGATGACGTCGAGATACGGCAACGCCGGCTTCACCATGACGATGTCGGCGCCCTCGTCGAGGTCGTCGCTGATCTCAGCGAGCGCCTCGCGCGCGTTCGGCGGGTCCATCTGGTACCCGCGGCGGTCGCCGAACTGCGGCGTGCTGGCGGCGGCCTCGCGGAAAGGGCCGTAGAACGCAGACGCATACTTTGCGCTGTACGCCATGATCGGGGTCGCGACGAAGCGCGCGTCATCGAGCGCCTCGCGGATCGCGCCGACGCGGCCGTCCATCATGTCGCTCGGCGCGACGACATCGGCGCCCGCACGCGCCTGCGAGACGGCGGTGCGGGCGAGGAGTCCGAGCGAGCGGTCGTTGTCCACTTCGCCGTCGACGATCACGCCGCAGTGGCCGTGGCTCGTGTACTCGCACAGGCACACGTCGGTGATCACCACCAGGTCCGGCGCGGCCGCCTTGAACGCGCGCACCGCGTCCTGCACGACGCCGCCGTCGTCCCACGCCTCGCTCCCCTGCTCGTCCTTCATCGCCGGCAGGCCGAACAGCAGCACGGCCGGGATGCCGAGCGCGCGCAGGTCGTCGGCCTCGCGCGGCACCTGGTCGATGGAGATGCGGTACTGCCCGGGCATCGACGCGATCTCTTCGCGCACGCCCTGCCCGTGCGTGACGAACAGCGGGTACACGAAGTCCGACGGCGACAGGCGCGTCTCGGCGACGAGCCGCCGCAGGCCGGGCGTGCGCCGGAGGCGCCGGTGCCGGGCGAAGTCGCCGCGCGTCGTCAGGTCGATCATGCGGTCATTGTAGAGCAGCGGCGCGATGCGCGGCGTCCGGTGCTAGCCTGAGGCGATGCGCGTGCGCCTCCGACCGTGGCTGGACCAGCTCCTGCGGACGTTCCCGTTCACGCTCGGCCTGACGGGGGCGGTCGCGCTCATCGGCATCCTGAGCGCGACCGCGTGGCACGACGACCACGCCGCGATCAAGCGGCGGCTCGGCACCGACCTTTCGGCGCTGGCGCACCTGCGGGTCGACAAGTTCCTGCTCTCGCCGCTGTACCAGTCGAAGGTCGGAGTCGGGCCCGACATCATCATCATGCTGCTGCTGTTCGTCGGCGCGCTCGAATACCTCGTCGGCTCGTGGCGGGCGGTGTTGACGTTCTTCGCGTCCGACGCGTTCGCCTCGGTCGCCACGATCGGCGCGCTCGCGGCGCTCGGGGCTATGGGGTGGACGCACGCGCACGAGCTGGCGCGGAGGCCCGAGACGGGCAGCTCAGCCGGCATGTTCGCCTGCGCCGCGGCGGCAGGCGTGCTGCTGCCTTCGCCCTGGCGCGAGGTCGGTCTCGCGGCGCTGTACGCGTTCCTGCTGCCTTCGGGCCTGCGATTCGGCCTCGCGACCTGGATCGAGCACCTGGCCGCGAGTACGTTCGCGGCGGCGCTGAGCTGGAGGGCCTGGCGCCCGGTCGCCCGGCCTGCGTGGTTCCTCCCGCCGCTGCGCGCACGTCCGCCGGCGGGGACGGCGCTGCCCCCGCCGCGGTGAGATCTGTGGATATGTCAATTGGCGGAGGCCGCGCTGCTTGTGACGATTGACACTAATCGGCGGCCCATCTAGAATCCTTGCATCGGCCATCCGCGCCTGAAAGATTGCACAGGTTTGCGCACATTCACTGCCGCCGATCCCGCGGTTCCCGACCGCAACCCCTTCGACAACGCCCGCTGGCTCACCCTCGGCCAGGCGTGTCGCATCCTCAACGTCGATGAGTCGACGCTGCGGCGCTGGGCCGACGCCGGGCAGGTGCGCACGTTCCGCACGCCCGGGGGCCACCGCCGCTTCGCCGAAGGCGACGTGCGCGAGATCATGCACGGCCGCGCGCACCAGCGTGAGATCAGCGCCGTCGGCGACCTGGCGACGCGCCGCATCCGCCGTCAGCTCACGCGCGGGCACGAGGAGTGGTACGCGAGGGTCGACCAGGCGCAGCGCGACAAGCTACGCCCGCTCGGGCGGCGGCTGATGGCGCTCGTCGCCGAGTACGTCGCGAAGCGCGGGCGCAAGCAATCACTGCTCGAAGAAGCGCGCGCGACCGGCGCGCAGTATGGGGAGGAGCTCGCCGCGGCGGGGATGTCGCTCTCGCAGGCGATGCGCGCCTTCACCTTCTTCCGGCGCAGCCTGAGCCAGTCGGCGAAGCAGGCGCTGGCGAAGGCGGGCACGCCCGCTGCCGAGTCGATCGAGGTCTGCGAGCAGATCATGGCGCTCGCCGACGAAGTGCTGCTCGGCATCGCGAGCGCTTACGAAGCGGAGGACGCGGGATGAGCACGCGACGCGACCCGATCGAGCAGTACCGGCGCGCGCGCGCGCGGCGCGGGCGCCTCGCGCCGGCGCCCACCGGCGACATCAAGTCGATGCCGGCATGGCTCGTCGCGGGGGGCGAGGGCGACGGGCTCTTGCCGGAGACGCGCACGCTCGAGCGCCACGCCGACGTCCGCGCGGACCTCGAGACCGCGCTGCGCGTGCTGCAGCGCCACAACCGCGCGATCGAGCGGCGGTTCGGGCTGCACTGGTCGGACGTGGCGCCCGTCGTCATCGATGAGGCGCGGCGCCGGGCGCTACCGAGCGCGGCCGCCGCGCGGCTCCTCACCGGCGCGCTCGAGCGCGATGCGCGGGAGCGGCACAACTGATGGAACGCACGCGCCGCAACGACCGCATTGGCCCCTGGCGCCTGCTCGACATCCTCGAGTCGTCGATGGCCTGGCGCGGGTCGCTGCTCGGCGGCGCGCTGATGTTGCCGCGCCATGGGCCGCCGGACGTCTCCGGCCCGCCGCCGGACCCGGACCACGAGCTTCCCGACTCGAACCTCGGCGATCACGAGCAGCAGGCGGCGGTGCAGCGCGAGCGCGCACGGCGGTTCGTGCGCACGGCGCGCCCTTCGGGGAAGAACTGATGGCGCTCTATCCGATCTTCGTCGAGACGCGCGGCCGGCGCGTCATCGTCATCGGCGGCGGGCACGTCGGCGCCGAGAAGGTGCGGGGGCTGCTGAACGGCGAAGCGGACATCACCGTCGTCGCGCCGGAGCTGCTGCCGGAGCTGCAGGAGCTGCGCGACGCCGGCCGCATCAGGCACATCGCCCGCGCGTACCGGGAGTCCGACCTGGACGACGGCTACGAGTTCGTGATGGTGGCGACGGACGACGGCGCGATCAACGCGGAGGTCGCATCGCACGCGCGCAAGCGGCGGCTCTGGGTCAACGCCGCAGACGACCCCGCGAACTGCGACTTCATCCTCCCCGCCGTCGTGCGGAAGGGGAAGATCACGCTCGCGGCATCGACCTCCGGCAGCAGCCCGGCGCTCGCCCGCCGCCTGCGCGAAGAGCTCGACGCCTACCTCACCGAGGACATGCCGGCACTCGCCGACCTGCTCGCGGAAGTACGGCAGGAGATCCGCAAGCGCGGTATCAAGGTCGAGAACGACACGTGGCAGTACGCCATCGACGGGCAGCTGCGCGTGCTGCTGGCGCAGCGGCGCTACGGGCAGGCGCGAGCACGGTTGCTCGAGCGGCTCGGCGTCTCGCTGACGCCGGCCGGCGCGCCGGGGCCGGGAGAGTAGCGTGCAGGTTTCGCTCGTCGGCATCTCGCACAAGACGGCACCGATCGCGGTGCGCGAGCACTTCGCGTTTGCGCCGGACGAGCTGCCCGGCCTGCTCGCGCGGCTCGGCGAGCGCTACGCGGGCGCGGCGGTGCTCTCGACGTGCAACCGCACGGAGGTGTACGTCGTGGCGCCGCGCGGCATCGGCGACCCGCGGTCGGTGATCGCGCTGCTGAGCGAAGCGCGCGGCGAGCCACCGGTCGAGGGCGCGCCGTTCTTCGCACTGTCGGGCAAGGAAGCGATGCGCCACCTGTTCCGCGTCGCGGCCGGAATCGAGTCGATGGTGATCGGCGAGTCGGAGATCCTGGGGCAGGTGCGCGCGGCGTTCGCCGCGGCGACCGTCGCCGGCACGCACAGCGTCGCGCTGTCGCGACTGTTTCACACGGCGATCCGCGTGGGGCGCAAGGCGCGCGCGCAGACCCACATCAGCCGCTACAACGTCTCGGTCAGCTCCACGGCGGTCGCGCTCGCGCGCACGACGTTCGGCGACCTGCGCGGCCGCACCGTGCTCGTGATCAGCGCCGGCGAGGCGGGCAAGATCGCCGCCCGCACGCTCGCCGAGAGCGGCGTCGGCCGCATGCTCGTGACGAACCGCAGCGCCGAGCGCGCGGCGGAGCTGGCGGCGGACCTGGGCGGGCGCGCGGTGCCCTTCGGCCGGCTGGAGCGCACGCTCGCGGAGGCGGATATCGTCATCACCGCCACGGCGGCGCCGGAGTACGTCATCGACCGCGCGCTGGCCGAGCGCGCGACGGCAGCGCGCGGCGGGCGCCCGCTGCTCGTCATCGACATCGCCGTGCCGCGCGACGTGGACCCGGCGGTGCGCGACCTTCCGGGCGTGCAGCTCCACGACATCGACGGCCTGCAGGAGATCGCCAACGCCAACCACAACCTGCGCAAGCGGGAGCTGCAGCAGGTGGAGGCGATCATCGATGAGGAGGTCGCGCGCTACGCCGAGTGGCTCCGCTCGCTCGAGGTCGTGCCGACGGTCGCGGCGTTGCGCGCGCGCGCCGAAGCGGTGCGCCAGACGGAGCTCGAGCGCACGCTCGCCCGTCTCGACCTGAGCGCGGCGGAGCGCAAGCGCATCGAAGCGATGACCGCGGCGATGGTGAAGAGGCTGCTCCACGACCCGATCCGGCGGCTGAAGACGAGCGGCGAGGGCGAGCGCTACGTCGAGGCGGTGCGCGCGCTCTTCGCGCTCGACGGCGACGAGCCGCAGCCCGGCGACGGGTAGCCGCGCATGCCGCGCACGTTCGTCATCGGCACGCGCGGCAGCGCGCTCGCGCTGCGGCAGGTGGAGATCGTCGCCGCGGCGCTCCGCTCGCGCCACGCGGACCTGCGGTTCGAGGTCAGGGAGATCCGCACCGAGGGCGATCGGTCGAGCGCGCCGCTGAGCGCGATCGGCGGCCTGGGCGTGTTCACGAAGGCGATCGAGGACGCGCTGCTCGCCCGCGAGGTCGATCTCGCCGTGCACAGCCTGAAGGATCTCCCGGCGGACCTCACGCCGGGCCTCGCGCTCGCCGCGATCCCCGCCCGCGCGGACCCGCGGGACGCGCTCGTCACCCGCAACGGCAGCGGCCTCGACGCGCTCCCGCCGGGCGCGCGGATCGGCACCGGCGCGGGACGCCGCGCGGTGCAGTTGCGCGCGCTCCGCCCGGACGCCGTCCCGGAAGAGATCCGCGGGAACGTCGACACGCGCATCCGCAAAGTGCGCGAAGGGCAGTACGACGGTGCGGTGCTCGCGGCGGCGGGGCTCGACCGCCTGGGGCTGCTGCACGAAGCGGCGCAGGTCTTCAGCGTCGCCGAGATGCTGCCGGCGGTGGGGCAGGCCGCGCTCGCCGTCCAGACGCGCGCCGACGACGACGAGGCGCGCGCCCTCGCCGCCGCCATCGACGACGCGCAAGCGCGCGTCGCCGTCACCGCCGAGCGCGCGTTCCTGCGGACGCTCGGCGCCGGCTGCCGGCTGCCCGTCGCCGGCTACGCGACGGTGGAGCAAGAAGCGCTCCGCCTGCGCGCGCTCGTCGCCACCGACGACGGCCGCCTGGTGCGCGCCGATGAGCGCGCGACTTCGGACGAGGCAGAGGCGCTGGGCGAGCGGGTCGGGCGTGCGCTGCTCGCCGAATCGGCGGCGCGCGCATGAGCACGGGCTTCGTCTCGCTCGTCGGGGCCGGGCCCGGCGACCCGGATCTGATCACGGCTGGCGGCGCCGACCGCCTGCGCCGCGCGGACGTCGTGGTGTACGACCGGCTGGCGCACCGACGGCTGCTCGCCTACGCACCCGCCGGCGCCGAGCTGGTCGATGCCGGCAAGGCGCCGGACCGTCACACGTTGACGCAGGACGAGATCAACGACGTGCTCGTGCGCAAGGCGCGCGAGGGCAAGCGCGTCGTGCGGCTGAAGGGCGGCGACCCGTTCGTCTTCGGGCGCGGCGGCGAGGAGGCGGAGGCGCTGGCCGCCGCCGGCGTCCCGTTCGAGGTGCTGCCCGGCGTGACGTCGGCTGTCGCCGCGCCGGCCTACGCGGGCATCCCGGTGACGCATCGCGGCGTCGCCTCGTCGTTCGCGGTGATCACAGGTCACGAGGACCCGGCGAAGGACGAGAGCGCCATCGACTGGGAGCGCCTCGCGGGCGGCGTGGATACGCTCGTGTTCCTGATGGGCACGCGCCGCCTCGGCGAGATCGCGCAGCGCCTCATCGACGCCGGCCGTGACGGCGCGACGCCGGCCGCCGTCGTCGAGTGGGGCACCCTCGCGCGCCAGCGGACCGTGACGGCGCCGCTGCGCGACATCGCGCAGGCGGTCGAGGCGGCAGGGATCGGGCCGCCGGCGGTGACCGTCGTCGGCGACGTCGTGCGCCTGCGCGACCACCTGCGCTGGTTCGACAACCGCCCGCTCTTCGGCAAGAAGGTGCTCGTCACCCGCACGCGGCAGCAGGCGAGCGAACTGTCTCGTGCGCTCGCGGCGATGGGCGCCGAGCCGGTCGAGCTGCCGACGCTCGCGATCGTCGAACGCTGCGACGCGACGTACCTCAGCGCGTGCATCGACGCGCTGCGCACGGCCGGCTACGCATGGGTGATCTTCACGAGCGCCAACGGCGTCGACATCTTCCTTCGCCATCTGCACGACGCCGGGCTCGATGCGCGCGCGTTCGGACGCACGCGCATCGCCGCGATCGGCGAGGGCACGGCGGCGGCGCTGGCGCGCCACGGGCTGCGCGCGGACGTGGTGCCCGGGCGGTTCGTCGCCGAGGCGCTGGCGGACGCGCTCGAAGCGCGCGTCGTGCGCGGGCAACGCGTCCTGCTGCCGCGGGCCGAGGACGCTCGCGACCTGCTGGTCGATCGGCTGGAGGCGCGTGGCGCGGCGGTCGATAACCTCACGTTGTACCGGGCGGACGTGCCGGCCGAGCCCGACGCCGAGGCGCTCGCGCTCCTCCGCGCGGGCGCCATCGATGCGGTCGCATTCGCCAGTTCGTCGGCCGTGCGCAACCTCGCGGCGATGCTCGGCGATATCGAGCCGCTGCGGCGGACGGCGGTCGTCGCAATCGGGCCGGTGACGGCAGCCACCGTGCGCGAGCTCGGCATCGAGCCGCACGCCGTCGCCTCGCGGCACGATATTGCTGGCCTCGCGGAAGCCGTCGGGCGCGCGATCGGCGTCGAGACCGGCGAGCCGCGCAGGCCCTGAGAGCGCGCCGGCGCGAAGCCGGCGCGCGCCGCAGGGCGTGCCGCCAACGTGATATGATTGCCGCCGGACGGACGGAGCGTCCGCTGACCTGATGGAGCAGACAACCCCGCCGCGCGAGCGCAAGCTCGGCCTCATCTTCCCCGGCCAGGGGTCTCAGCACGCCGGCATGGGCCGGCGCATCGCCGAGGCCTCGCCCTCCGCGCGCGCGATCTTCCGCGAAGCCGACGAGATCCTGAACCTGCGCGTCTCCCGCATCGTGCTCGAGGGCAGCGAGAACGACCTGGCGCGCACGGTGAACACGCAGCCGGCGATCCTCGCCGTGAGCTGGGCCTATTTGGCCTACCTGCGCGAGCGCGCGGCCGAGAAGGGGCGGCAGTTCCGGCCGTCGGTCGTTTCCGGCCACAGCTTCGGACAGTTCTCGGCGGCGGCCGCGGCGAACTCGATCAGCTTCGCCGACGCGCTGCGGCTGGTGCGCGAGCGCGGGCGCATCATGACGAAGTGGTCGAAGCGGCGCCCGGGCGGGATGGCGTCGGTCATCGGGCCGA
>Ga0070741_10005241_pt1 | contig 29022 bp, 14 predicted proteins | sample Coa_R1_4_FD_66440 | JGI IMG/M metagenome (GOLD analysis project Ga0070741, IMG submission 66440) | Surface soil microbial communities from Centralia Pennsylvania, which are recovering from an underground coalmine fire - Coalmine... | ecosystem: Environmental > Terrestrial > Soil > Unclassified ... | reverse complement strand
CTTTGACTCCTCGCGCCTTCGGCGCTCACAGGGAGAGGAAGGTGCTGGCGGTGGGCTGCGCCCACCGCCAGCACCTTCCTCTCGAACGGCTCGCTTGCGAGCCGTTCTGTCTGAAAAGACTACTTTTGAGAAGCCCTGTAGTTAGCCAAAAGTATAATGTACAGTTTTTGGTAAATGCGATATCATATGTGCCAGGTAATGTTCCATCTGTGCCACTTTGCTGATTTGAAGAGAAAAGGAGCGATATGGCTGAGAAAAAAGCAGCACGAACGCGGCTGATCGAGGAACGAAAACGGCGCCAGTGGTCCCAACAAGAGCTTGCTGACCACATTGGAACCACCCGGCATAACATCAGTCGCTGGGAAGCAGGATTTACCACCCCCGGCCCCTATTTTCGGACGAAGCTGTGCGAGCTATTCGGGATGTCGGCTCACGAACTGGGGCTGCTTGATAGCAATGCTTCATCAGGCGAGGAGGCGAAAGCCGGTGAGAGCATAGGCGGACCCTCAGCAGAGGCGCTGGCGCTCTGGACGGTTCCCTACTTGCGTAACCCGCATTTTACCGGACGTGAGGAACTGCTTGAGCAACTCGATCAACAGTTCGCGGTGCCTGAGGATGATGAACCTACGCCGCTGCGCCAGGCCGCATTGACGCAACCGCAGGCGATCAAGGGACTGGGCGGCATGGGCAAGACGCAGATCGCGGTCGAATACGCCTATCGCGCTCGCGAACAGGGTCGTTACGTCCACATTCTCTGGCTGGGTGCCGCCAGCGAAGAGGCGATCATCACCAGTTTTGTGGCATTAGCCGGGTTGCTCCCTGTTGTTGCGGCCTCTAAGGAGACCAATCAGCGCAAACTGGTGGCGGCGGTCATCCGCTGGCTGGAGCAGTGCAAAGAGCGCTGGTTGCTCATCTTCGACAACGCCGACGATCTTGCCCTTGTTCAAGAGTACCTGCCCCAACAGGGCAACGGGAGCATCCTTCTGACCACTCGTGCCAACGCGGTCGGCTCGCTCGCGGCGTCCATTGAAGTAGAAAAGATGGGGTTTGTTGAGGGAACACATCTTCTGCTCCGCAGGGCACAACGCTTCGTACATGCTTCCGACGAAGAGATCAATGAAGCGGGAAATCTTGCCATCGCACTCGATCATTTTCCGCTTGCCCTTGATCAGGCGGCAGCATATATTGAAGAGACTGGATGTAATTTCTCCACATACCTCCAGCTCTATCAAGATCACCGCAAAGCCTTGCTCGCCCGGCGCGGTCGGCAAAATGCCCATTATCCAGATTCGGTGGCAACAACCTGGTCGCTTTCATTTCAAAAGGTCGAGCAGGCCAATCCCGCGGCAGCCGAACTCTTACGCCTGTGTGCCTTTCTTGCTCCTGATGGCATCCCTGAAGAGATACTCACGCATGGGGCGGCGTATTGGCCTCCCTTGCTGCAACGGGCGGTTGCTGACCCCTTCTTGTTCAACCAGATGATCGAGGATGTCCTCACATTTTCTCTGGTGAAGCGCCTTACCAACGATCACCTGCTAAGTATTCATCGCCTGGTACAGGCAGTCATTATGGATACAATGGAGACGGAGGAACAACGTCTATGGGTAAAAAGGGTGATACAGGCGGTCAATGAAGCCTTTCCGCACAAGGTGACAGCAACGACGTGGTCACATTGCCAACGCTATCTTTCCCAGGCCCAGCAGTGTACGCTGTGGATTGAGGAGTATGCATGCATTTTTGAAGAGGCTGCATCGCTACTATTTCGTACTGCAAGCTATCTGCATGATCGTTCACTTTATCCACAGGCTGAATTGCTTTTTCAGCAGGCGCGGACCATCTGGGAGCAGGTCTGGGGACCGGAGCATCCTGATGTGGCGGCATCACTCTTTTGGTTAGCTATCGTGTACGTGCGCCAGGCGAAGTATGAGCAGGCTGAGCTATTGCATCAGCGAGCGTTATCTATCCGAGAACAAGTTTTGGGACCCGAGCACCTTGATGTAGCAGCTTCACTTTATCGGTTGGCTATCGTTTATGCAGAACAGGGGAAGGATGAGCAGGCCGAGCCATTACTCCAGCGGGCTTTGCAGATTTGGGAGCAAAAGCAAGGTTCGGAGCATCTTGATATAGCTGGTGTGCTGGATTCGCTGGCAATTATATGCACGCGACATGGAAAAGATAGACAGGCGGGGGAATTATTTCAGCGGGCTTTGTCTATTCGTGAACGGGTGCTCGGTTCTCAGCATCCTGATGTGGCTGCTTCGCTGAACAACCTGTCCAGTTTTTTTCTCGAACAGGGCAAGGATGAACAAGCGGAGTCTCTGGGCCGCCGGGCTTTACATATCTGGGAGCAAGCTCTAGGACCTGAGCATTCCTATGTGGCTTACCCTCTTGCAAATCTGGCCGAACTCTCTGCTAAACAAGGGAATTACGCACAAGCCGAAGCATTCTATCAGCGAGTTTTGCACATTTGGGAGCAGTCTTTGGGGCCTGAGCATCCCGAGGTAGCCGTGCCGCTCAATGGGCTGGCGAGCCTATATTGTGAGCAAGGAAAATATGAGCAGGCCGAGCCCCTGTATCGGCGAGCGTTGCACGCCCGGGAGCAAAGCCTGGGGTCAGACCACCCCCTGGTAGCTTCTTCTCTTAACGGTTTGGCGAACCTCTATACAAAGCAGGGAAGATTTGCAGAAGCCGAGCTGCTATTCCAGCGGGCTTTGTCTATTCGTGAACAAACGCCAGATGAGCATCACCTTGAAACGGCAGAAACGCTGCATGATTTTGCCGAGATGCAGGAAACTCAAGGGAGACAGCAGGAGGCGCTGTCGTTGTATCAACGCGCGCTGACCATCCGAGAACAGCTCCTGGGAGGGACGCATCCAACGACGATAGCGACGCGCACAAAATATCTCGCGCTGTTGCAGACGACAGGGCGGACGGAAGAGGCCGTCGCTATCAAAGGGACCGCACTGGAAGAAACTTCCTCATAGCTGCCGAAGAAAAAACTGCCATTGCTGCCAGATTATGAACGGATGAACAAGGTAAGATGTGATCTACACCTATTTGTTGAAAGGAAGCGCCAGGTTATATGGCTGAGAAAGTACCCCTTCCTCGGTCTCTCTTGCTCAGGCAGGCAAAAGATATGCCTCCATGCGCTCAAGCTCGTCGCCACAGCAAGCACATCGCCGCGGGGAGTAGCAGCGGCATTGGTTCATCTGCATCTATCGGTGTCATTCTCATGTTCTTGTAAAGCTTGTTTTTCTTCTCGTAGGGGAGCTTTCTCCAGCCCTGCCAGGGTACGCAATAGCAGCTCAATGACCTGGCGTTCTCCGTTTGGATCGCTACCGTGTAGGCGGTTGTAGTGCATATGCACGAAACTGCGGTAGATGTTCTCGGGAAGCTGAGATAGCGCGTGCTGAGCAGCTAATTCAGACAGGCATTGGCCTACCAGCCTCAGACATGCGTTTCTGGCTGCTAGAATTGCTGCTAACTGTTCTCCTCCTGACTGCTTCTGTAAATAATCAGGGTCTCCCAGCAGTGAGCGCAATACGGCGCTTCTCTGTCGATAAGCGGACCCGGAGGCTTTTTGTGGAGAAACCGCCTCACGGCACCATTGCAGGCGTTGCTCCGACGAGAGCGTCAGCCCCGCCAGAAGCTCATTGGTACTGAATACGGTCAGGGTCGTCGTATCCAGTTGCAAGATGTTCTTTCGCCGCAAATAGAGCATCTCCGCCACCGCTGCGCTATCCGCGCAGAAAAAAGCCTCGGCGGCATGAATACCCTGCGGCCCACCGTAACGTTCGATCTCACGGTCGTAGACATCGAAGACAAATTTCAGGCATGAGCCTTCCGTCATCAGGTGAGAGCACCAGCGGCAAAGATCGGGCAAAAGGTGATTTACCAGCACCTGGGGATCACCCTGAAAACGTAAGCGGATATGGGGCTCAGGGTCGGCATAGCGGATAAAAAACCAGTTGTGGATGAATTGGTGCTCTAGCATTTGCAGCACAAAGGCTCGCAGCGGACCTGTGAGCAGCTCGTCTTGCAGCGTTGCCGCACAGTAGAGTTTGACAAAAAGCCACTCGCTTCCAGGTGGCTGCAAACGCATGGCGGCTGCCAGCGCATTGTGGCTTTGAGCAGGTATCCGTTGCTGTTTTGTCGCTGTAGCTGTCTGCGCCTGTTGTATCTGCGTGGGTCGTCGCACCAGCGAGATGACAAATTCTGTGAGATAGTGTCCGCCGGGTCCCGGCATCCAGGCATGTTCTGGTCCAGGAAGGGCTTCTTCCAGCACGATGGCTTCGCCATTTTTCAGTGGATGCAGGCTGGCACGCAGCTCTTCCGCCTGTGCAGGACAGGTGAGATCGAGCAGCAAACGATTATCTCCCAGACTGAGATAGACGTAACGTGGCACATCCCAACGCTTGCGCCAGGCTGCCAGTGCTGCCGGAAAATCTTCAGCATGCTGCGGCGTAAGTTCCGCGAGGTGAAATTGCGAGCAGATGCGCCAGCGGGCCAGAGAAAGAACAATGCGTCCAACCTGGATGCGTGGCAGAAAGGGAAAGTCAGCACAATCTCCCCATTGAAAATTTGATGAGAGGGCGACCTGATCCTGGCCCATCTCTGAGAGAAACCTGATGGGAGCGGGAGCCTGCGCAGTGCTGAGCATATGCCCTGTGCAGACGCGCACCTCCCGATTCTGTGTTGCCCAACGCAGGTAGAAACGCCCATTGCGCACCCCAACAACCAGCTCATCCAGAGGGATGACATGTGCTTGTGCCACACCGGGCATCACCCCGTACAGGATTTCGTGGCAGCGCACCGCGGGACGGATGACAACGTTCATCATGCGATCATCGCGTGGTTGGTATACAATTTCGGCATGGATGAGATCTGGCGCCAACAACGCCTCTTTTTCAGCAGTCAGCGCCAGCGCCTGCTGCGCCTCCTCGCCCAGTATATGGGCGAAGCGGCCTAGATAGCGTCCGGCTTGCAATGCGCCCACGTTCGGTCCGATGACAATTAAGTAGTCTCCCCGGTCCACGGCCTGCGGTGAGGAAGCTGCTACAAACGCGTTGATATCGAGAGAGGCTGGCAGGCTGCTCTCTGCCGTTGTGGTCTCCAGTCGCTTGAGCTGTTCTGCATTGAGCTGGATGACCTGTTTGCGCTCGCGTAGCGCATCCAGAGCCAGGCGCAACAATTCCTGCTGTCGCTCAGGATAAACGGGCAGATCCTTGCTCGCTGTCATGCTGGAAAGTTGAGCTACCCCCAGACCAAACTGGGGATCGAGCATCTCCAGCAGCGGAACTTCACGCGCGTCGCCGTAGCGCTCTAGAAATGCCTGGCGATACGCCTGTATGTTGGTAAAGCCTCTGGGAAGGGGCGATAAACGCAGCATCAGTTCTGCGGCTCGGGCCACATCCTTTCCCAGTGACGCCGCGACGTGGCGGGTAGCCAGGTGTAAAGTTGTGTCCACCTGGAGCAGAACGCTGGATTTCTTCTCTGCTATCGTTGTCGTCGCTTTGGAAGCGCTGGCAGGCCCACAATGGACGGCTAGTGCTTCGACCTGGGCCGTTAGCTGTCTGGCCTGTTCAATCAGCAGGCGATATGCTTTGGTGTCCTCGGTCCAGGAAGAGGCATCCCAGTCCTCGATGGCCTCAAGATATGCTAGCAGTTGGGCCGCTATAGGAGCAGCGGCGGGAATCTCGGCCAGGCGTTCCGCGAGGTAGCGGGTCGGGTTTTCGATGGTGAGAGGGGGTCGCAGGTGACTGACCAGCAAACTGTGCTTCCAGAGCGTCACAATAAGCCCTTCGACCTTCGCTGGCGTCGCGCCAGGCGTAGAGGCGAGCAGCGTCTCCACCAGCGCAGCATAGGAAACAGGCTGGCGCGCCAGGGCCAGCGCATACATCGCTGCCCCCGTCGCTCGTAAAGAGACGGCTTCCGTGTTTTTAACCGGCCCGCCCGAAAAAGGCTCAAGCAGAAAGATCCTGCCTCTGCGCACATAAGCTGCAGTGTTGGCAACAAAGTGCAGATGTGTGCGTACCGCCGGGATAGTTTCAAGCAACCGGATCAAAGGAAAGAGCCAGGCCATGTCTGGACGAGTATACATAGAGCAGAGGCTCTCTGCCAGCTCCAGGTCTGTCTCTGCTCCGAAATGTGCGAGGCCCACTCCGGCGAAGAGGCCGTAGGGTGTGGGGCGTGTTGCCATTCGTATCAGGTAACGCAGCAGTTTGCGCTCTCTACGCTGGCGATCTCGGAGGGAAGAGGAAGGTTGTTCCAGTTCATCAAGCAAGGCCAGGCTACCCACTGCCAGGGCTCGTTGCACGCGATGGTCGCCCGCGTGTAAACCGTATGCGTCTGCCTCTCCCGGGTGAGCGAGCGCCAGGTATGCCTCGATGGGGAACAGGGGGGAGCGCACCTGGAGTATCTCCAGAGGTTCGTAGAGCGTCTCTCGCCGTGCGGAAGCCAGGCGTGGATATTGATGGGTCGGATAAGCGGTTTGCGGCATAGAGACGGACGCTCCTTTCTTAGGATAGTAAGAACAGGCGGTCCCAAATCGGTTCACGGGGTTGGGCCGCAGCCAGCAAGACGAGCGCCACCCCCGCTGCGCCATCAAGCAGCCAGGGATGATCGACAAAGATCCCCGGGCTCTCCTGGTGGCAGTAGCCGAGCAAGGTCTCCGGTTGGTAAAGCTCCAGTAGTTGTTCTGTTAAAGCGCGGGCCGCTTCATAGAAAAAACCTTCGCCGCTTTCGTTGGCAAAACGCAGCGTAATCTGCAACAGCCCGGCGATACCGTGGCAGAAGGTCGGAGAATCAATCCGACGAACTGAGAGCGGTTGACGATATACTGACTGCATCCCGTCCAGGGCAATGGCGCGATATATTGGGCGGTCCAGAGCCATACCGGCCAGCCAGAGTGCGCGGGCTACCCCCGGAATGCCGTAGCACCAGGCGGTGCGGCTGTTGCCATCGAAGTCAGGGGTTGCCAGGAAATGACCCATTGGATAGGCTACCGGCCAGTTGACCCCCCACGCATCCTCTCTATAATGAGCAATCAACCAATCGGCACTACGAGCAATAGCCTCGTCGATCCCCTCAACTTTTATGGCGAAGCGTCGGGCCTGGGAGAGCAGCGCCAGGGGACCAGGGATACCGTGGGCGAGACCACAATTGAGGTAGCCATCGGGATAATGCTCGTGCCAATGTTCCCGAGGAACCAGGTGAGCTGGAACATGCCAGTGGGGCAGGCCATCCTGTTCCTCCGTCAAGTAAATCAGGCTTGCCAGTACGGTTTGCAGAGCCTGGGCCGCGGCAGGCTCTTCGCGGCGACACAGGAGATAGGTTCCCATGCCTGTCAGTCCGGTAATGACGTCATAGAGCGAGTCATTGCAGCCATGCGGGCGTTCGTCGAGCACACGCTGCGCCTGATGGGTGACAGCGGGCAAGAGGTGTTGCTCAAGTGCGGCCAGCAACTTCTGGTAGCGCGTGCCGTTATGACTCAAGCACCAGGTGGCGAAAGCCATGCCGCTGAGACCGGTAAAGAGGGAGAGACCACAGCCCAGCGCGTAGTTCGCCTCCAGTGACCGCGCTGCCAGTTGGATGTGCTGGTGGCCGATGGCATCCCAGCCTTCTTCAGGGAAGCAGATATCCAACATCGCAAAAAGAATAGCCAGCCCCGCGTTGCCCGAAGAGATCCCTGGAGGATTGGTCTGGATCAGGTAGGGGAACTGCGATTGCTGAACGGCCAGTTCAGTGACCGTTTTAAGGAATGCTGCATCCTTGAGGCGTCCCCCTATATCGCTGGCGGCGGCGGAGGCAGCCGCCGCCAGGTCTTTTCGGATGACCACCTGCCAGGATTGTTGTTGTATTTCTGATATGAATGATGGCATCGTTCTACCTTGCTACGGAACCTTTCCTAACATGGAACTCTTACGCAGGTAGTGCAAGTACCGCCGCTACAGATATGGAAGCAGGTGATCTGAGTCAATGTCGTTGGCTCGACCCCTTGCTGCGAGCGGTCTTCCTCTCGCTCTTCGCTTAATTGAATATCCCGATCAAATTCGTCGTTTGCCAATCGCTTCTATCCTTTCAAATGAAAAACTAACATCAGCAGTGAGCAGGTGCGGCGGTGGCCTGTTTCGCCTCAAGTGTTAGATTTTCCTTCTTAAATGCGTAATGTAAATAATGAAGACAATGCATGGTGCGAATAATGAAGACCTGCTGACCCGTCAATGCGGGCCAGCAGCAGCCAATTAATGAAGGCTACAATCACATGGCTCTTTTAAGAAGTGTAATTTACTTCGTTTCATAAAGGGAATATCATATGTTCCAAGTAATGTATCATTTATACCATTTTGCTGTGTTGTCGAGAGAAGGAGCGATATACCCTTGAAAAGAGTTGCCAGGACCCGCTTAGTTGAAGCACGCAAACGGCGCCAGTGGTCTCAGCGAGAGCTTGCTGACCACATTGGGACTACCCAGCATAACGTCAGTCGCTGGGAAGCGGGGTTTACGACCCCTGGCCCCTATTTCCGGGCGAAACTATGCGCACTGTTCGAGATGTCGGCCCAGGAACTGGAACTGTTTGATATAAATCCACCACCCTCCGACGAGAAGGTGGCAGAACTGGCTGAGAGCGCCAGCACTTCCGTGACAGATGCCGCGGCGCTCTGGACGGTTCCCTACCTGCGCAATCCGCATTTTACGGGACGTGAGGAACTGCTTGAGCAGCTCGATCAACAGTTCGCGGTGCCTGGAGACGATGAACCCATGCCGCTGCGCCAGGCCGCGTTGACGCAACCGCAGGCAATCAAGGGGTTGGGCGGCATGGGCAAGACGCAGATCGCGGTCGAATACGCCTATCGCGCTCGTGAGCGGGGTAGGTATACCCACATCCTCTGGATCAATGCGGCTAGCGAAGAGGCGATCATCACCAGTTTTGGGGCATTGGCCGGGCTGCTTCCTGTGGAGGCTGCCAGCGCCGAGACCGATCAGCGCAAACTGGTGGTGGCGGTCATCCGCTGGCTGGAACAGTGCAAAGAGCGCTGGTTGCTCATCTTCGATAATGCCGACGAGATGGCTCTGCTGGAGAGCTATCTACCCCACCAGGGCAACGGGCACCTGCTCTTCACCACGCGCGCCCATGCAGTGGGGGCCTTTGCCTCCGCTCTGGGTGTGGAGAAGATGGGGCTGGTGGAGGGCACACTGCTGCTACTGCACCGTGCGCGGCGCGAGCACGCCTCTGATGAGGAGCGCAACGAGGCTGCCAATATTGTGATTGCGCTGGATGGCTTCCCGCTGGCGCTAGACCAGGCGGGAGCATATATCGAAGAGACTGGATGTAGTTTTGGGGATTACTTGCAAACGTATCAGCAGCACCATCAGGTGCTATTGGCGCGGCGAGGGAGGCAAGCGACCAACTATCCCGACCCTGTCGCCACAACCTGGTCGCTCTCCTTTACGCAGATCGAGCAGAGCAACCCTGCCGCCGTCGAGCTATTGCACCTGTGCGCCTTCCTGGCCCCTGATGCCATTCCCGAAGAACTGCTGACAGAAGGGGCGGCGCAGTGGCCCGCCGCGCTGCGGCGGGCGGTCGCTGATGGCCTGGCCTTCAATCTCCTGTTGGAGGCGTTGCTCAGCTTCTCGTTGATCAAGCGACAGGTGGAGGAGCGAGTGCTGAGCCTGCACCGGCTGGTGCAGGTGGTGCAACGCGATACGATGGGATGGGAGGAGCAGCGACAATGGGCCGAGCGAGTGGTGCGAGCGGTGCATGGCATCTTTCCTGTCGACCCCAAAGGAGATGAGGCCTCCTGGCCGGTGTGTTTGCGCTATCTGGAACAGGTTCAGGTGTGTGAGACGCTCATTCAGCAGTACCAACTCGTATTTCCCGAAGCGGCGGAGTTGTTGGACCGGACAGGCATCTATCTCAGTGAACATGCCTCCTACACACTGGCAGAGCCGCTGTACCAGCGAGTACTCCAGCTTCGAGAGCAGTTCTTAGGACCGGAGCATCCTGAGGTGGCTCGCGCTCTTCTAAAACTGGCTAACGTCCATAGGGAATGGAGGAACAGTGAGCAGGCAGAGTTGCTGTTCGAGCGAGCAATTCGTATCCAGGAACAGGCGCTGGGACCAGAGCATCCCGACCTGGCATCTTCTCTCAACGGATTAGCCAACCTCTATCGGCGTGAGGGAAGGAATGAACAGGCAGAATTGTTGTTCGAGCGAGCAATCCGTATCCAGGAGCAGGCGCTGGGACCAGAGCATCCCGACCTGGCATCTTCTCTCAACGGATTAGCCGTTCTCTACAGGCTACAGAGTAGGTACGAACAAGCAGAGCCGTTGTTCAAGCGAGCAATCCATATCCAGGAGCAGGCGCTGGGACCAGAGCATTCTGATCTAGCCCTTTCACTTAACAATCTGGCAAATCTCTACTACAAACAGGGCAGGTATGAACAGGCAGAGTTTCTGTATCAGCGAGCTCAGTCCATCTGGGTGCAGCGATTAGGGCCAGAGCATCCTGAGGTAGCTCGTATCTTCAACAACCTGGCAAGCATCTACAGTATTCAGGGCAAATATGCGGAGGCCGAACCTCTTTATCAGCGAACCTTGCTGATCTGGGAACAGCGATTGGGGCCGGAGCATCCCTCTATGGTCTTTCCACTTGAGGGATTAGCGAACCTGTACTGTAATCAAGGGAACTATGAGGAGGCAGAGCCACTATATCAGCGAGCGTTGCGCATTTTTGAGCTGCGATTGGAAACTGAGCATGCCCAGATGGCCACTTTGCTCACGGGATTGGCGAGCCTGTACCGTGAACAGGGCAAGTATGAGGAGGCAGCAGAGCTGTATCAACGAGCTTTACAGATCCGAAAAGCGCGTCAGGGCGAGCACCATAGTGAAACAGCGGAAACGTTGCACAACTTCGCTCTGTTACGGGAGGCTCAGGGGAAACAACAGGAAGCGATTGCCCTCTATCAGCGCGCGCTGGCCATCCGGGGACAGCTCCTGGGAGAGACACATCCGGCGACAATGGCGACGCGAACCAGGTATCTGGCGCTCTTGCAGACTATGGAGCGGATGGAAGAGGCTAATGAGCTTCTCTGATAGAGAGCAAGAGAGTTCCTGCCAGGCGTTTTCGACAAGAACTCTCTTTTCTAGTCTGTGCATGTGCCTCTGAACGAGATCGAACCTGACCAGGGTGCGAAAGGGCTTCTTTCCTCAATGATTGTTTGCACTGGCTCCTATTGGGGCAAATGGTACTATGTCCTGTGCAATGCCCAGGTTCTGGGCAATACGTTCCCCAAGTTGGGGATCTACCTGGTACCAGAGTTGGAGCGCGCGCTGCTGGATGGCTGGTTCGACTCCCTTGCTCATATGGCCGACGATATTGTCGATGAGGTGGGAGCGATCAGCCTCGGAGAGAACCTGCTGGTAGAGGTTGCGCGGTTGCACGAAATCATTATCCTCGGCGTGGGCGACGTAGGCGCTACGCATGATCTCTCCACTCGCGAACCAGCCTGGATCGGTGTAGTGCGCTGCATCGGCTCTGGGACCTCCGTAGCTATTGGGCGCGTATACAGGCTGGTTGCTGTTGTGCAGGTAACGCATTGCGCCATCCTTATTGTAGCTGTGGACGACGCTCCTGGGCTGATTTACGGGCAATTGCAAGTAATTGGTGCCAATGCGGTGACGGTGCGTATCGGGATAGCTGAAGAGGCGGCCTAGCAGCATCTTATCGGGGCTGGGGCCAATGCCAGGGACCATATTGGCCGGTTCGAATGCGGCCTGTTCAATCTGAGCGAAGAAATTTTCCGGGTTGCGTTCCAGCACCAGTCGTCCGATAGTGATTGGCGGATAATCGCTATGAGGCCAGACTTTCGTCAGATCGAACGGATTGAAGCGATAGTCAGCAGCCTGCTCAAAAGGCATAATTTGCATCTCCAGTCGCCAAGCCGGGTAATCTTTTTGCTTGATCGCCTCCAGCAGGTCGCGCCGGTGATAGTCAGGCTCCTCTGCTGTCATCGCTTGCGCTTCGGCAGCAGTGAAATTCTCGATGCCCTGTTCCGTTTTGAAGTGATATTTGACCCAGAAGCGCTCACCTGCGGCGTTGATCCACATAAACGTGTGGCTGCCATAGCCATTCATATGGCGATATGTGCGCGGCGTGCCGCGATCCGACATCAGGAACGTCACCTGGTGGATCGCTTCGGGAGAGAGGGACCAGAAATCCCATTGCGCATTGTGGCTCCGCAGATCGGTGTCGGGCATGCGTTTTTGCGAGTGAATGAAATCCTGGAACTTCGATGGATCGCGCACGAAAAAAATCGGCGTGTTATTGCCCACCAGATCATAGTTCCCATCCTCGGTGTAGAACTTGATCGCGAATCCTCGTGGGTCACGCACCGTATCGGCAGAGCCTGCTTCTCCCGCGACCGTGGAGAAGCGTACCAGTACCGGGGTGCGCTTGCCCACCCGGTTGAGGAATGCCGCCTTTGTCCAGGGAGACGCATCTCGCGTTACTTCGAAGTAGCCAAACGCGCCGCTCCCTTTGGCATGGACAACGCGCTCGGGTACCCGCTCGCGGTTGAACTGCGCCATCTTCTGAATGAGATAGTGGTCTTGCAGCAACAAAGGTCCTTCGGGTCCGACAGAAAGAGAATATTCATCGCTTGGAGCAGGTATCCCTGCATCAGTCGTGGTTCGCGGTAATGGTTGATCATTCATACATGCCTCCGGTGATGGGCCTCATCCACCCTGATCAATACGATTTTTCTAGCGCCAGGAGATGTTTTCCCACCTGTAACAACAAATAAAAACATCCTTTTGTCCAGGGGCTAGATGCCTTCAATACTTTTTTAAGTAGAGTAACACCTTCGGCTTTGCGAAGATCTACATCCACTATTCTCAGTATACAGAGGCTGCTAAATCAAGCGTTGAGCGAGGAGAAGATGAATTGATGAATGATGTGCTATACAAGAAGTAGCAGGAGTACTATCGTTGGTACACTGTTATCTATATATGTGCTATACTACTGCTGTATTGAGCGCAAGGGCAGTAACGACTGCTAGTATATCATAGAACGAGATTGCCAAATGAAATACGCTCATCGTATTCGCGTTTTTTCTGAGCAGATTCACCTGATACCGCTCCTCTTGCTGCGTCTTTCCCTGGGGAAACGTGTGTTCATCGTGCTCCTCTCCTATGGAGTCGGCATCCCGGGACTCTGGTTCTTTTTTCCCCAATTGAACAATGGGGCGAGCATGCTGGTGCCCATTATCTGCCTCTGCTGGCTTTTTTCGTACCGGGGCTTATTGCTGAGCCTGTTGACAACGATAGGGGCTATGGTGCTGGTCTATTACTATTTGTTGAAGGAGCCTGTCTCTGGTCAAGCCCTGGCTGAGCGGGCAGTTATCGGGCTGAGTGTTGCGCTGTTGCTTGGTCTGGTGATTTGTTGGCTGCGCAAGGCCGTTGACCTCGTTTCTGCGGCTCGCCAGCAGGCGCTTGCTGCGGAGCATAAGCATTTACTGGCCATAGAACGTGCGCAACAGGCCACAATTGCCTACGAACAGCAACGCAAGATCAATGAGCTTAAAGATCAGTTTCTGCTCAACGTAAGTCACGAGTTACGCACTCCCTTGACGGTACTTGGGGGATCGCTGGAACTGCTCAAAGAGTATCATGAGAGGCTGGAGCCAGTGCAGCGAGCAAAAATGCTGAAGCGAGCGCTGGCGAGCCAGGAAACCCTTGTCGATTTTGTCAATCGGGTGCTCGATACTACCGTCGTAGTCAGCAGCGATATCCCCCTCGTCAAGCCAGAGGGTTTCTGCCTGCATCAATGGCTCCAGGAGCTATTGACCCAACTGGCTCCCCAGGAGAAAGATGCTTATACTATCTGCTTGCAGGTGCCTGAGCAGATCATGGTCTGGGCTGATCCTCAGTTGCTACGTCAGGTGGTACAGAATTTGCTCTCCAACGTCTTCAAATATGTGCCCAGGCAGACAACGATCCATATTGTGGCCTCGCACGCAGCTCCATCTGCTCCGGTTTGTCTATCGGTGCAGGATGCTGGCCCTGGCATTCCTACCGAAGAGCTACCGCTGCTTTTTGAGAAATTTGTGCGTCTCAGGCGTGATGTCGCGGGAACAACGCGTGGGACAGGTCTGGGACTCTACCTCTGTAAGCGGCTGGTTGAAGCGATGCACGGGCGCATCTGGGTCGAAAGCTCCGGTCGTCCGGGGGAAGGCAGCCGTTTTTGCGTGACTTTGCCCCCCTTTTTGGCGTGTTGATGCTCCCTCCATCCTCTCCTATTGGATACGATAGAGAGTTAGACAATTTTCTGCCCCCAGGCGGTCTGGAAATAGATGACGGCGCTGAACTGGTCAGTATGCATCTCTTCACACAAACGGGCATACAGGATATCAAGCTCGTTCTGTGTGGCTACTCCGCTCTGGACCAGAAAGGGCTGGACCAGCCGCAAGGCGATCTCCCAATCCTGCGTGAGGAGCGGATGCGCCGCTGTCCCTATCGAGTAATTGATCACTGCCGCTTGCTGCTCAACACGAGCGAGCCCGGCCTGTGCGAGTAAGCGGGCCTGGACAGCGGTAATGCCAAAGCTGGCACCCTCCGAGGTAAAACACATGCCTGCCTTACGTAGCGCGTCTGCACAAAGCGTACTGTAGCGCATCAGTGAGGGGCTGGTACTGATCCCAATATTCTCATCTTCCGTCGTGCAAAAAAATCCCCCCGGACGCAAAAGCCGGACGCACTCGCTGACGAGAGCAGGCCACATGCCTGCTGGGAGAAATGTGGTAATGAGACGGGCATGGATCAGGTCAAAGCTCGCATCTGGAAACGCCAGCGGTGCTCGCGCGTCCATCACCTGAAAGTGAACCCGGTGAAGCTGGCGCTCCTGAGCCTGGTAATGAGCGTAGTCAATCATGCGGTGAGAGATATCGATCCCTGTCACCGTCAGACGGGGATATCGCTCCGCCAGCGAGAGCGCCCACTCGCCCGGACCACAGGCAATATCGAGGACAGCCTGCATATGTGCTGGATTGATCTGAAATGGGAGAAGGCCAAGATGCGTCGTGATGATACTTGCCTGCTTGGCAAGGCGTGCCATCTCAGCCATATTCTCTGCGTCGATAGGGTATTGCGACGCCGGTAAAGGTGAGTCATGTTTATCTAGCAAAATCACGCTCCTTCCTGCTATTGCTGGTAATGCTGAAAGTATAACGTTTTTGCATGTTTTGAACAAGGGGAAAAGTAGCGATTCAAGGATATAAATTCTCTATACGTATGTCTTGTAAAAGAGGTAATTTCTGCGGAACGGATACCGGAACCATGATCATTCCCTCTTGTTGTGGAGGTATCCAGAAAAGGGCTTCACGGTGAGGCTCCGGTATTCGTTCTCCTGGCAAAAGAGGCTACAAGAGCTATCGGTTGCTATTTTCTGGTAAAGGCTGCGCGTAAGGCGGCGGCGCTCTCTTTCACCGCTTGATTTCCGCGGTCAAAAATGGGACCCATACTCATAAAGCCGTGGATCATGCCATCATAACGGCTCACCGTTGTCGGGACTCCAGCTTTCACTAGTTGCTGCCCGTATGCCTCGCCCTCATCGCGCAGTGGGTCATATTCGGCAGTGATGATCAACGCGGGCGGCAGTTCATCGAGATGCGCGGCCAGTGCCGGAGATGCTAGCGGGTTTACATAGTCATGCTCATCGTTCAGATAATGGTTGCTAAACCAGCTCATATCGTCCCGCGTGAGCATATAGCCGGTCCCATTTTCCTTTTTAGAATGGGTCTCGGCAAGAAAATTGGTGGCGGGATAGATCAGCAATTGGAAGTCCAGCGCGGGGCCTCCCTGGTCTCGCGCCATCTGCGCCACGACCGCCGCCAGGTTGCCGCCGGCGCTATCACCCCCGACAGCTATGCGTGTGGCGTCAACATTCAACTCGGCCCCATGAGTAGCGACCCATTGCGTCGCGGCATAGCAATCGTGGGGAGCAGCCGGAAACTTGTGTTCGGGAGCCAGCCGATAATCTACCGATACCACGACACAGCCAGCTTCGTTCGTCAGGCTGCGGCAGAGGGCATCGTGTGTATCCAGGTTGCAAATCACCCAGCCACCGCCATGAAAGAACACGAGCGCCGGAAAGGGACCTTCTCCTTGTGGGGTATAAATTCTGACCGGCAGATCGCCCTCTGGACCAGGGATCAGCCGATTTTCGACGCCTGCAACCGCTTCGATCTCACCCGTTGCAAGCGCAGCGTTGGTCTGCATCGTGATCATCTGGCGTATCATCTCCGGTTCAAGCGTATGAAGCGGCGCCCCATTGAGGGCGGCCATCTGCTCCAGATACGTTTGTACTTGTGGATCGAGTGGCATACGTTGAATCTCCTTTTCTCTATAAGTAGCATGCAAAACTGGAGTGAGGCTGTTCAAAAAGTATTTCATCCTCACTATATGGTTGAGGGATGCCAAAAGTCAATGAGAGGGAAGGACAAAAGCAGAGCTTCTCAAAAGTGGTCTTTTCATGTGGAGCGGCTCGCAAGCGAGCCGCATGAGGGGAGGGTGCTGCGTGCGGGCTGCAGCCCGCACGCAGCACCCTCCCCTCACCATGAGCGCCGAAGGCGCGAGCGATCAGAGCACACGGCGACTTTTGAGAAGCTCTGAGGACAGAAGTAGAGGCGAGATCCGCACGGGGACATGTTCCACACAAAGATACTGGAAGTGACAACCATTGTACTATGACGTATACTTATAAACATTGCAGGGGGTTGTTGTGCATAAGAATGCTGAAAAGGTGGTTGCTTCGAAACGCCGAGATGTCGGGGAAAAGGTTGCAACCAAAAACTTGCAAGAAGTGCGAATAATGCTAGCTCTGGGTTAATTATGATTAATGAAATAACCAGTAGGAGTGAATTTCTCTCAAAACAGGATGCAGATCTTCTTGATCGTCTAGATTTTATCAGGCTTGATGTCGGGCGAAGACAGGAGAAAGATCGACAAACCAGGCTAGGGCAGTTTTTTACACCGGCTCCCGTTGCGCGTCTAATGGCATCAATGTTCACATGCCACTCTTCCACTGTCCACATTCTAGATGCTGGGGCTGGTGTCGGGTCGCTGTTTGCTGCCTGTGTCGCTGATCTGTGCAGTAGAGATAAGCGTCCTCAGAAGATCTGTGTGACAGCTTATGAAATTGATGGAAGTCTGATCCCCTATATCTATGATACGTTTCGGCTTTGTCGATCTGTCTGTGAGCGCGTTGGAGTTGCGTTTGCTGGGGCCGTGTACCAGAAGGATTTTATCGCCGAGAGTGTCGAAGTGCTGCAAGACACACTTTTTTCCGGCGAGCGCGAAAAGCCAGCATATACCTGTGCTATTCTGAATCCCCCTTACCGGAAGATACAAACCCAGTCGGTGGAAAGAAAACTGCTGCAAACATTAGGGATAGAGTCTAGCAACTTGTATGCCGGTTTTCTTGCGATAGCAACGCAATTACTTGCCCCCTCTGGCGAGTTAATTGCTATCACTCCTCGCAGTTTTTGTAATGGTCCTTATTTCAAGCATTTTCGGCAAAGATTTCTCCAGACGATGTCCCTTCGACGTTTGCATGTGTTTGATGCCCGTGACAAAGCATTTCAAGATGATGAGGTTCTTCAAGAAAATATTATTCTGCATGCAGTAAAAAGTACTGAAACATCAGACTACATCACTATCTCTTCCAGCACTGGACCAATGGATGATATTGTGCTTGTCCATGATGTCAGCTATGAACAAATTGTCCATCCAAAAGACCCGCAGTTATTTATCCGTATTGTTCAAGATTCCTTTGATCAGGAAGTTACTGAACATATGGCGCTGTTTCAGACATCATTAGAAGAATTAGGGCTGAACGTCTCCACCGGAAGAGTGGTTGATTTCCGAGCACAGAATGCTTTACGGTCTGAACTGGAATCAAACACGATCCCCCTGCTATTTCCGACGCATGTGAAGTATGGCTCTGTTAACTGGCCTGGATCAGAGGGCAAAAAGCCGAGTGCCCTCGTTGATTCTCAGGAAACGAAGGGGCTGCAAGTCCCCAATGAATATTACGTATTGGTTAAACGTTTCTCAGCCAAAGAAGAGAAGAAGCGTATCGTTGCCGCCGTTTATGATCCAACGACTATGCCTGGTTCAAGCGTGGGTTTTGAAAATCACCTTAACTATTTTCACTGTAATGGAAGGGGACTTTCCCCCAAACTTGCCAGAGGGCTGGCTGCTTATCTCAACTCTACCCTGGTGGATTCTTTTTTTCGCCAATTCAATGGGCACACCCAGGTGAACGCCACCGACCTGCGGCACATTAAATATCCTCCATTACAGCAGATACTCGCGTTGGGTGATAAAATACCACCTGAGTTTCCTGAGCAAATTGAACTTGATGAGTTGATGAAGAAGGAGTTTTTCTCAATGGGGGATGCGAAAACCAATGATACCCGGGAGAAGAAGATCAAACAGAAAGTAGAAGAGGCGCTTAGTATCATCAAGGCGCTTGGTTTCCCACGACAACAGCAAAATGATAGATCGGCGCTCACATTACTAGCCTTACTCAATGTGAAACCAGGAATGTCCTGGTCGCAGGCAGAAGCTCCCTTATTTGGCATCACTCCCATGATGGATTTTTTCAGGGAATATTATGAGAAGAACTATGCACCAAATTCACGCGAAACTGTCCGGCGTCAAACCGTTCATCAATTTCTTGAAGCGGGCCTCATCGTAGCAAACCCTGATGATCCCAAACGTCCAATCAACAGTGGGAAAACCGTCTATCAGATCGAGCAGGGCGCGCTAGAACTATTGCGGACCTTTGGGACCGCAGACTGGGAGATGAACCTGAAAACCTATCTGTCCTCCATTGAGACACTCAAGAAGCGATATGCCCAGGAGAGAGCCATGCACCGTATTCCCGTCACCGTTGCTCCAGGCAAGACGATTACATTATCGCCGGGAGGACAGAATATTCTTGTGGAAAAGATTATCCATGAATTTGCGGAGATTTATACACCCGGAGGGAAAGTCCTCTATGTTGGCGATACTGACGACAAATTCGCGTACTATGACAAAGAAGGGTTAGCGGAGTTGGGAGTAGTAACCGAGTCACATGGTAAAATGCCAGATGTGATTATTCATCATACCGAAAAAAATTGGCTTGTCCTGATAGAAGCGGTTACATCTCATGGGCCAATTGACGGCAAGCGAAAGGATGAGTTGAAGCGCCTCTTTCGTGCCTCTAGAGCAGGATTAGTCTACGTCACAACATTTCTCACCCGTGGAGCGATGGTAGAGTACTTAAAAGATATCTCATGGGAGACTGAGGTCTGGGTCGCGGAAATGCCAACCCACCTGATCCACTTTAATGGTGAGAGATTTTTAGGTCCCTATGAGGATAACGTTTTATAGAGAATGATGGAAGAAGATACCGACGATTGGATGATCGACGTCAACGGGTTCTATGTGGCGACCCGTTCATTTCTCATTCGGCGCGGCTCCTGTTGCGCCAACCAGTGCCGTAATTGCCCCTATATTAACTGGCGTAACGCTCCCACATGGCAGCCGCTTGCAGCCGAGGAGATCCAGGTTATTGATGTGCCTCCAAAAGCCATAGAGGGAGCGCGAAGAATGCTCGCCTATCATCAACAACAGATTAAAGAAAACCAGACGCAAGAGGGTTATCACCAGGCGATGGTCAAGCACTATCAGACGCTCTTGGAGCGTTGGCATACCTTACGCTGATCGTCCGAGGGCATGCTAGCCCCTGCTGGGGCCAGAGGGCTGCGAGTTCCGCAAAACCTGCTATGACCTGAAGGCTGTAGCGCAGGCGGTGCGGACCAGTGGTTTTCCACGGGCATAGGAATTCGCAGCAGAGAATCCCCTCAAGGTGCCAACAACAGAAGAGGCGATGGCGATTTTTGAGCGTGGACCATTGCGAGCTAAGCGAACCATCCTTGCAGGGCTTCAAAGTCCAGCGCATTGCGACCGCAACCCTTCCAATAAGGGGTCAGGCCATACTTCTTGTAGACGTCTTGCAACGCTATGGCAACTTCCAGTAAATCTTCGTAGGGAGGCCGAGCATGCTCCTGGTAGTGGCTGCCGCGATCATTGTGAAAAACATTGATAATAGGCGTCACCCCAATACTGGCAAGATAGTTCATGCCGGCAATGGTCGAACTCACCGGTTCAAGACCGGCAATCAGCACAGAATGTACGCGCTTGCCACTGATAACAGATGCTGCACGCTCTAAAGCTTGCATCAATCGATGCCGCCCATAAAGTTGCGCCTTCCCCGGACAAATTTCTTCAAAGAGTTGCTCATCGAAAATTTCTAAATTCATCGTGAGGCGGGCATTTAGAGCATTCAAGTCGGCGAATAGACCAAAATCGTCCGGTGGCATAGTGGCGATATGCGTTTCTAATGGGCGAGTGGAAGGGAAGGAGCTTTGCACCTCATCCAGCGCCATCGCAATTTCCAGGTGCCGTCGGAAACCTTTATTGTAGTCGGGCAGATTGCCACCCACCAGCATACTTTGCTTCAACAGGTCGGCGTCAGTGGCTACTGCGATTTTTAGCACAGAAGCGGCAAGGGCCGGGTTGATGGCGGAGACAAAAGTCTGCTGTGAGCTACGATTTGGCTTCAATGAACAGAATCTGCACTCGTGCCCCTCATTGAAATAATAGCATGTGGCGGGAGTAAAAAAGGCCAATGATGATCCACCGTAGAGATTGGCGATCCGATCACACCGAATCCCACTGGGAGTAACTTGCTCGAAGAAGCGAGGACGTCGGGGAAAGGTAACCTCTACATCGATATTATTTTTTCCTACCAGTCGATATGTGTTATCGCGATATAGTAGCCGCCAGGGAGATTGTCGTTTATGATTAACCGCTACCACGACCTCATTCAGGTATAGTTCCTGCGGAATTCTCACCGTTCTATCTAAATACTGATCATCAGTATCATCGTAAGCACGCCGCTTTTCCATACTGCTGAGATCATTGGCAAAGTGTTTTAAAAACGCCTCATCAAAGGAAATCCCTTCTGACAAAATGTGTAATTTAAGGCGTGCAGCCTCATGGTTGCTGAGCCTGATCATCATACTTGGCCTTCTTCACTACTAATGATGACACTACAATAAGCGATCATCTATTCACTTATCAAGAAAAGCTGCTAAACATCTTTTCTGACATTCCTATTATTCCTAAATAATTAGGAAGGATAGGGATATTATACCCCTGCCTCATTAGTGAGTCGCTCTTCCAACCCCGGCGGAATGGTAAAAACACCTTTTTTGCGCAAATCGCTCTTCCAGGCATGGGGCATACGGGGCTGGCAACTCACCGGTTATATGGAGGCGAGTTCGTCAATAACGGCCTGTGCGCGCTCCACCTGGGAATTGAGGCCCAATGCTTCAAAGAGCTCTTGAGCTTTCTTAGCATACTCAAGGTTTTTATCTATTTCTGCTAAACCAAGATAATTCCAGGCCAGCAGCCGCCCATCGGCTCCGGTCTCTGACAAGCGCCTCGATTCGAGGTAGCATTCGCGCGCCGTTACTTTATCGTCAATTAACAGACAGGCGTCGGCTTTCAACCTCGCGAGATGAGCACGCACGCGATCCCATTCTAACGCTGTTTGTTTGAAAATACCATCCGCCTCCTCTAAAACTTTGAGCGCTTCTTTCGCCTCCTTTCGCTCGGGATTCAGCATATACAGCTCGGCCATATAGCTTAACGTCGATATTCTTGTTCTCAAGCTGTCATAGTTATTATTCCTGGCAGCTTTGTCCCGCGCTTTTTCTAAATACTGCCACGCTTGTGATGGATCGCTGCGATAAAACGTTTGCCCCAGGCGCAGATAAACTTCCGCTTGTAACGTTTCATCTCCAATAGACTTTGCCATTTCCATAGCTGGTAAAAGATAATGTTTTGCGATCTCCGTCTTCTCCTGGTGAGCGTAATGCCTCCCAAGCAAGACCTGCACCTTGATTTTGTGGGCATCTTCTGTCATTTTGCTGAGAATGGCCTTAAAAAACTGCTCGGCATCAGTCCAACGACCGTTAATATGCAAATAGTGAGCGATGGTCGTGCCGAAAGTGCAGAGGACTCTCTCTTCTGGTACTGCTTCCGAGAGCAGAAGCTCCAGCGCGGCTATTAAATTATTCAAATCCGCTGCCAGCACATTTGCCTGCTGGCTATAGACTTCCCACTTCTCATTTGCCTCAGCAATTGCCAGCGCCCATGCGATAAAATCCTTTTGCACCTCTTTCAATAACGTTGAGTTCTCCTTACCACCCATCTGGCTCATAATATACTCTCGAAGGGTATCATGTAAATATAAATCCTCATGATCTACATTTAGTAGTCCATAATGGCGTAATCGCGCGAGCACCCTTTCATATTTTTTCATGCCACTTGTATCGTCGAGGCGCGCCGCCTTCCGTAGGCGCTCTTTATCTAGGGGAGATTTGAAGAGGATCATCAGTACAAGCAAGCGCCACTCATCTTTCTGCAATTGCTGCAACACCTTTTTATAGATGTATCTCCATAGATAATGATCGTGCGACGTTATATCTGCTAAGGCTGTTTTCACATCGCCAATGTTATGAACGTAGTTAGCGACCAGTTCTAAAGCAAGAGGGATGCCCGCTGTAACTTTGAAAATCTCTTTGTGGACTTCTCCGCTCCACTGGGGCGACGGCAGGGCGATTGATTTTTCCTTGCAATGATAGAGAAAGTACTCTTTGGCGAGCGGTGCGTCGAACGGCTCTATTTTTATGACTTTGTAGAGATAACGCCTGATTTCCGCTGAATCGCGCCAACTGGTGAGCACGAAACAGCTCCCTCTGGCAACTTCTCGTAGCAGGGCCGCAAAGTCGCTGTCTAATTTCGCTTCTTCCCTTTTCCCCTCCAGGAAGAACTCAAAACTATCGAGGATCACCAGTGTGGGTGCATTTTGCAGCACCTCCTGTACTCCTCTAAGCGGGTCCATATTACCCAGATGTGGCGAGCCGTGGACCTTCAGGATCTCAGCGTATATATCGTGCTTACTCTGATAGTAGTTATAAGGTCTGGCAATGCCTGTAGCTGTCAATTCCTCTTTGCGAAAGGTGAGCCATACGATATGGCTGAACCGCTTTCCCAGAGGACCCTCAGCCGATTTACAGTCTTCCGCTATCTTCTTGGCGATCAAGCTTTTGCCGCAGCCGCGCATTCCCCACAAAAAGATCCCTCGGATATCCTTATCTTGCAAACACCGCTCTATCTCTGCCAGTATTGCTACCCTGTCAAACAATTTTCCGGGAGGCGCTGCTATGTGGTTGCAACTGATCTTAACGACAGGTTGCTGCTCATATCTTCTCTTGGGCATCGTTTCCTCAGTCACGTATTCCTGGATGAAGGAAAGGAGGTAAATTGCCGATGCATGAGCAGCTTCTTCGTGATAGGCATCATTTTTACCCAGATGAGCATGGTCACAGACCCCTTTGACCACGAGGGAGCACACATCAGGAAACTCGTGCAGCGTTGCGTAGAAGGCCGCGGCTTCCTGATCAAGTCCGAGTGTCTTGCGATGTTGCTGCTGCAAAATGGGAAAGGGATCATCAGTCCTAACCGCCATACCTGAAGCCATCGGAGCAATAAAACATTGTACCTCCGTGGTGTGCTTGCGCGTCCTTTTTCTCTTGGCGAGTTGTTGTTCGGCAACTGGCTGCTGCCATGCCTTGAAATTGTGAGCGTATTGTAGGATCCGCTTTGCAGGGCTATAGGGAATTGAGCCAGGACGCAGTATGACCACTCCATTCTTGTTTTTTTCGACTTTTCCTTCCTCATAATGATAGGCATACTCGGCCACCACAAGATCCCCTAACTGGACTTTCCGTTTCTCTCCCGCGCAAATACCTGCCATAGCAGCGAAGCGTGGGTGAAACTCGCGGAGGAGGGATTTAAGATGAAGAACGGTTTCCACAGGACCGGGGTGTGCCTGGCATAGAACAAGAATGGTCAGCGGCTCGCCTTTCTGGTTGCGAATGGTTGTGTGGTGGTAGACATAGCCATCTGAGGAGCTAATAGCTTTTTCAAACACTGTCTGGCATCGTGTCGAAAACTCATCGAGGACTGCTTCAGTTTCCTCTGCTAAAGCGCAGATAATGCACACGTCGCACTGTGGGATTCCATCTCCCATGCTTTTGCCTTCCTGCTCATAAGAGCGAAGCACCACTTAGAGATTACTGAATATCTCTCCTGTCAAGGCGATAGATACGCTCTGTCTACAGGTAGTGAATATCAAAATTTCGTGATAAGCTTCATTTACTCAAGAGACAGACACCGCATTGTAGCGCCATCAATATATAGGCAATCCTATCCCTTTGCCAGTGGCACCAACTACTATAGTAGTAGTATACATAAGAAAGTGTCGTTTGACCAATAAAAAGTCCTTAGGAAAATAGGACGGGCAATAAGAGCGTATGATATACATCATAGCGATAATGGCGTATCGATTGATCGCTCTTCATCCCCACAATGGGCTTTCCCCCTCATCCATTAGCACGAGACGGGTAAAGGGCTACCAGGTGGCGGCGGACAGATCCTGATCAGAGCAGCATTCTGTCCATAGTGTGTCTAGTGACTGTCATTGTATGTTCAAGAAAGATTAGCTACACTACAGACAAAACCAGCTTGCCCAGTACCTTACATGTTTTTATCATTGTTTGTAAACGTTACCGTGAACGATTACACTTCCTTCTTAGCGTGATCCCAGGGCCTGGAGGGGTTCCAGAACTCCTCTCGACGCCGCGATTAGCAGCATCCCCATAGGGGACTTACGAAAAACTTGCACTGTGAGCTGACAAAGTAAGGTTTAGCTTATTTTAGGAAAGAGAATTACAATGACAAGGAAGTTGTTCGTCAGTTCGTATCTGTCTCCCAGGGGCAGTACATTGATTGCGTGTGCAGGAATATGTTGCATCCTGCTCCTCTCCATCGTGCTATTTAACCCATTGGGACACGCGGTTGCTGCCACCAGCGCTCAGATCACTATTAATGCTGGCCAGTCGCTTGGTACTTTCACTACTGCGAGCGAAGGCATCAATACCGCTGTCTGGAACGGGAATATGCTCGATTCTACGGCGGCCACTTTGCTCAAGAATGCCAATGTCAAGACGATTCGCTATCCCGGCGGCTCGACTTCGGATGTTTACCATTGGCAGTCGAATACAACGGTGCAGGGTCAGAGTTTTGCCAATCCCAGCAATACCTTTGATGCCTTCATGGGCGTTGTTCAGGCGGTCGGGCCCGATGTGCAGCCGATCATTACCGTGAACTATGGCTCAGGCACACCACAAGAGGCCGCCAACTGGGTGCAGTACGCCAACAAAGGAGGTCCTGGCTATAATGGTCCGGTTCCCACCTATACAGGAGGCAGCAGTACAGGCCATACCTACGGTATCAAATACTGGGAGGTTGGCAACGAAGTTTACGGCAATGGCAGTTATACCGCCAACTGGGAATACGACATCCATTCGAAGAAGGGAGCCACCGCCTATGCTCAGAATGCCGTGCAGATCATCCAGGCCATGAAAGCTGTTGACCCGACCATCAAGGTCGGTGTCGTACTGACGACTCCTGGCGACTGGCCCGATGGCGTTGTTGATACCAATGATGGCGATACGATGGACTGGAATCATACCGTGCTCTCTATCGCCGGCCCCTTTATAGACTTCGGCGACATTCACTGGTACACCGATTACGCCTCTGGCGGCAACTACACCGATGCCGGCTTGCTCGGCAGCCCGGCGGAAATTGCTGGCAAGGTCTCGACGCTGCGCTCACTCTATGGGCAATATCTTGGCTCCAGAGCCAGCCAGGTCGGCATCGCCGTGACCGAAATGAACTCGAACGGCGGCGGCTTCCCTCCTGGGAAGCAAACGGTCAGCCTGGTCAATGGCCTCTTTCTGGCCGACGCGTATATGACCTGGCTGGAAAATGGCGTCTTCAATGTGGACTGGTGGGCGGAGCACAATGGCATCTCGACGAGCGGGGACAATAGCTCTAGCCTCTATGGCACGGCCAACTACGGGGACATGGGCGTGTTATCCAATGGCAGTTCGTCGGGAGGCATCACTGAGCCGCCAGCAGACACACCATTCCCACCATATTATGGCTTGCAGATGCTCTCTCACCTGTTTGGTCCAGGAGATACGATGGTCTCCTCCTCATCTAATCAAAGCCTGGTAGCGGTCCACGCGGTCAAGCAGGCCAATGGCAATCTGGCGCTGCTCTTGATCAACAAAGATCCCAGTACCACCTACACGTTGGCTCTCTCGCTCAATGGCTATAGCGCGGCTGCGAACGCGACACTTTACACTTATGGTCAGAACAGCAGTTCGATCACCTCAGCACAGGGATCACCCGGCAGTGTAAGTATCGCGCCTTATTCGCTCACGACGATTGTTTTACAGCCGGGCACAGGAGGAACGCCGACCCCAACCAATACGCCCACGCCTATGCCGACAAATACACCGAGTCCGACGCCAAGCCCGACGCCCACTTCAGGGGCGAGCTGCAAGGTGGTGTATACGGTGACGAATCAATGGCCGGGAGGATTTGGCGCAAGCATCGCGATTACCAATACGGGCACCACGGCAATCAACGGCTGGAATTTGCAATTTAGTTTCGCCAACGGGCAGACAATTACGCAATTGTGGAACGGCAATTTTACGCAAAATGGCGCGACGGTGACGATCAGCAACCTCTCCTATAACGGCTCGATCCCGGCTGGCGCTACGCTGAGTTCGCCGCCAGGCTTCAACGCCTCCTGGAGCGGTAGCAATCTCAACCCAACCTCGTTTACGCTCAACGGTGCTGCATGCAGCACCTCATGAGCAATCCCTGGCTTGTGGAAAGGCGACTGAGCATTCAGTCGCCTTTGTAACGGGCTTGCCTGGCTATATACGTACAGCGGTTTTTTATGACGTCACATTCACCTCGCCTTATCTAAGGGGGAATATATGCAAAGCAAAGAACGCTTTCGACTATTGATTCTCGCCATTGTAGCTCTGCTTCTCTGCTCGGCTGCAATGATCTTCACATCACGACCACCTGGCTCGGTCAAAGCAGCCAGCGTGCCGACGGGGCTGCACGTCGTTGGCAATAAACTTGAAGATGGCAGCGGCCACGTCATTGTTCCTCACGGTGTTGATCGCATGGGCACAGAATACCAGTGTACCAAGAGTGCGACCAACGCCCCCACCGACTTTGATGGGCCAATAGATCAGGCCACTGTCAGTGCTATGGTCGCCTGGGGCACCAATATCGTACGCGTTCCCCTAAACGAAGACTGCTGGCTTGGTATCAATGGATTTCCAGCCAACAACAAAACTGCTGCCCAGTATCAGTCAGATATTGTGAACTGGGTGAATTTATTAAATGCCAACGGCCAGATCGTGATCCTTGATTTGCACTGGAATAACTCCGGGACAAATCAGTCCACCGGCCAGCAGCCCATGCCTGATCTGGATCACGCTCCCGCCTTCTGGACATCGGTCGCCAATACATTTAAGAGCAACTCTTCGGTGATCTTCGATCTGTACAATGAGCCACACGACGTGAGCTGGTCCTGCTGGCTCAACGGCAGCACAGCTCCACAGTCCGGTGCATGCTCAGGTGTTGGTTTTGCTGTGGCCGGGATGCAAACGCTGGTCAATACGGTTCGTGCAACCGGTGCGACCAACGTGCTGATGCTGGGAGGGTTGGCCTTCTCCAACGATCTATCGCAATGGCTGGCAAATAAACCCAGCGACCCACAGAACAACCTGGCCGCTTCGGTCCATATCTACAACTTTAATGCCTGCTCTAATAGCAGTTGTTGGGATTCGCAAATCGCGCCGGTAGTTGCGCAGGTGCCCGTTCTGGCTGGCGAGATCGGCGAGAATGACTGTGCCTCGGGCTTTATTAGTACGCTCATGACCTGGCTCGATCAGCATAGCACTGGCTACATGGCCTGGACCTGGACAGTGACGGGGAATTGTGGCGGCACGCCATCGCTTCTCGCCGACTATACTGGCACTCCCACGAACTATGGGGCAGGGTATAAAGCGCACCTCCTTTCTCTAGGCGGTGGTGGCATGCCTACACCCACGCCGACAAACACGCCAACGAACACGCCAACAGCAACCCCCACCTCTACCCCAAGCCCGACGCCGACCCCAAGCGGTGGCGCGAGCTGCAAAGTGGTGTATACGATCACCAATCAGTGGAATACCGGCTTTGGGGCAAGCTTCACGATCACCAACACGGGTACCACAGCGATCAACGGCTGGAGCTTGCAATTTAGCTTTGCCAACGGGCAGACGATCACGCAATTGTGGAATGGCAACTTTACACAAAGTGGCGCGATGGTGACGGTCACCAACCTCTCCTATAACGGCTCGATCCCAGCGGGAGCGACGCTCAGTTCGCCTCCTGGCTTCAATGCCAACTGGAGTGGCAGCAACACGGTGCCCACCGCCTTTACGCTCAATGGAGCGGCCTGTAGTACATCGTAATTTGTGTGTCAGGACAATATTGTCCTCTATATATACAGAGCTATGGGCGCCTATGCTCATAGCTCTGTAGCTTGCTTTCGCCTTTAGACTATGTCGGATGTGTGCATTATCGGTGGTGCAATGGGTGGCGATGTTATTCTGTATGCTGACATCATGTGCTCCTTCTGCTGATGGAACATGCTACCGTACTGCTTTGATTGGCAAGATCACCACTGCCGCCAGCACGCTGGAAACGGCTGCCACCAGAAAGAGCGCCGTGAAGCTGTGAACGGTGTTTAAAATCACCGCGCCGATGATCGGGCTCACGATGAGGGGCAAAAAAATGGCGGTCATCATCAGGCCCAGGTCCTTTCCCCGGTCGGTGGCTTTTGGTAGCACCTGGATGGCAAGCGCAATATCTACCCCCAGTACTGCCCCAAAGCCGCCCCCGAAGAGGACAGCGACCAGCAGC